>Ga0209960_1002851_pt1 | contig 16168 bp, 18 predicted proteins | sample ThiBiot_500_plan_2_FD_183947 | JGI IMG/M metagenome (GOLD analysis project Ga0209960, IMG submission 183947) | Wastewater bioreactor microbial communities from Cape Town, South Africa - Thiocy_expt_500_plan (SPAdes) | ecosystem: Engineered > Bioreactor > Thiocyanate-remediating >...
TTTTTTTTTTTTTTTTTTTTTTGAGAAAAAAAAAGATTGTATACAATTTATATTTTAAGTGCACAATTCATCTGGATTTTCTTTAGATTGTTTCCAAACATAACCTTTTCCTGGTGTAGGTGGAAGTGAAGCACTAATTTTTATTAATTATTAAATGATTGATTGTTTTTTTCTTTTTCAAAAAAGAAAAAAAAATTACTCAGAACCATCAGAAATAAGGTTTTGTGGAGCAAGGAATTCAATGGGTTTGATACTTCTTCTTCTTGCATCTCTAGAGAGAAAAAAAATAGAAAATTTTTAAAAAATCAAGAAAAAGAAGAGAGAGGGAAAGAAAAGTAAAATTACCTGTTGTAATATAAATTTTTAGAAATGTTGCCAGCTGGAGAAGTTGCTGGGAGATATGCAGTGGGCATGAAAGCTCTTCCATGTTTTTGTCCTCCTTGAGAACTTTTTGTTTGTTTTTTGAAAAAAAAAAATGGATTAATGTTTCAATTACTAAATAAAATAAAATAAAATAAAATAAAAATAAAAATAAATAAAAGCGCTCAGCCAATCTCATTCTATTAAATAATCTTAAACAAGATCTTCATAAAACAAAATTGGATACTGATAAATGGCATCCATATTTCCCTTATCCTTGAAATATTTTTCTTTTCAAAGGAAAAAACATTCAAGGATTTGAAAATTCAGGGCAAGGATGAATTCATCATTGCAAATAAGAAATCAATAATAATAATACTAAGAAGAAGAAGAAGAAGAAGGATTACCCTGGTGAAGGAAAACGAAATTGTCCAATTTTCAAAGCATCAGCAGGATCGTAGTCATATTTATTCTAAATAAGATGTTATTAGAGAAGAGTATTTTTCATAATAATAAAATAAAAAAATGAAATAACACTTTTTTTATAATTATTGATATATTAGTTTAAAAGAATCTTGTAATAATTATAATAATAAATTATAATAAAATTACAATTACAGAAGAAAAAAAATTCAATTAAAATTAAACCAAAGAATCTATGTAACTTATAAATATAATATTTTACTGAAGGTTCAAATATAAATAATAAAAATTGTTAATTAAATTAGAAATAATACAACTTCCAATTGATTGTAAAAGATTTCAATTTTTTTTATGAGTGGGAATTACAACAAAATGAAAAAAGTTATTAGAAAAAAAAAAAGAAAGATCACGAATAAGTTTGAATTATTATAATATTGAATCTGAACTATATGATTATGAGAGATTGAAATGTAGATATAGAGGTATTGGAGTATAACTTATAAGTGTTATAAGCATAAGTGTTTTAAGAAGACTTCATACAAAATGAGAAAGAAAAAAAGAAAGAAAAAAGATCATTAATAGTTTTGAATTAATATAACTAATACGAAGTATTGAAATTAAGTTATAAAATTATAAGTTGAGATAGATATTTGGGATATGTATTAGTGATAAGTGTATAAGTTATAAGTGTGATAAGCATAATAGTTATAAGTAATAAGACACCAACCACTTTGAGGGAACGGAGGAATCGTCTCAACGCCATGTTTTTTTTTCGTTTTTTTCTAATTGAAAATTTTCTGTTTTCTAATTCAAAGATGCTCATTACTATTAGTAAAATAAAAACTGAACTTTTTTATTAGAAAGTATTCAAAAGTAAACACATAACTAAAAAGTTCATTGATTTTTGAATTGATTTCAATATGATGGTTTTTGATGGTTTATTAAAAAGTTTTTTGAGAAAAAGACCTTGAAAAATCAAAGTTTTTTTTTTTTTTTTCAGGATTTTTTCCTTGATTTTGTGTTTGATTTCAAGTTTGATTTTTGATCTTTTTGTTATTTTAGGTTTTTTAAATTGTTTGTTTCTTTGAGGTGAAAGAGCTGCTTGGAGTTGTTTCTTGAATGACTGTTTGAATAAATCAGAGAGAAGAGAAAAAAATCGGAATCAGTGATTTTGATTTATTCAGAATCAAAATGTCAACCCAAAAAAAATCATGGAACTCAATCGAAAAGTCCTCAAAAGGTCGGATAACTCCTTTGATTAATGAATTGCTCTTCACATAAATGGTACATTTGCTAATTTTTTTTGTTTGTTTTTCTCCATTTGAGATATTTATAATTAAAATTATCTATACACTGTTTTTTTTTTTTTGGGATTGACACTTTATTCTCCTCACCAAGTGAGAATTGACCGAAATCACTTATAATTATAATTCAGTATTATTACAACCACTAAAACTGTTCTAATTAGACTTTACTTACCTTAAACAACTTAAAACATAAACATAATAACATATACATAAAGTAAAGTAAAATAGAATATCAATGGTTCTGGAATTCAAAATTTGAAAGAAAGCAAAAAAAAAAAAACCTGACAAATGAAAAAAAATAATTCAAGAATAACAAATTATTATTATTTCTATTAAATTATTATTTATTTTGCAATGAAATCTAACTTCTTTTCATTATTCTCTATAATAGGTTTAACATAGATAATGAGAGCTGGACTCCTTATTTTGTGTATTTATATCTATTGTAACTTTGTTCCTGGTAAAATTTTTTATGCTTATCATTTTTCTCTTCTTCAAAGTTTTAAATTTTTTAAAAAAAAGATTCATTAACTAATTATGCTTTATAAAAAAAAAATCAAAAAGCTCTCCCAATTAGTTATAAACATCTTGAACCAGTTACCAATGTTGTAAAAGAGTTTTCAGGGAACTGGATTGATAAACGTGACTCAAGTACATCAATTCCCTCAAGTGTAGAGCTTTCATTTTCAGGATATGGAAAAGAATTTTCTTTTAACTTGAAACTTGAATCCAGATTGACTGATGATGCTGTTGTTAAAATCTATGGAGAGAATGATGAACTCGTTGAAACTCAATCTCTTAAACCATCAGTATATCGAGGATCTTTTGGAAGTAACTGGGCCAGTATTAATTTTCATTCAAATGGGTTGTTTCATGGATTGATCTTTCAAGATGGACAGCTTTATATTGTTGACCCTATTTCAAGACATTCAGATCAAATAGATGTTGAAAAGAGAGAATTGAGTATGGTTGATATGGTTATCTACAAAGAATCAGAATTACTTGAAGACACAGCACATTTATGTGGATCTGTCTCCTTTAAAAACAAGAGATCATCTACACCACAAAATGAGACAGTTATACATCCAAGAACAAACCTTGGTCGACAATTGTTAACAGTGAGTCGTTGGACTAATTGTTTTCCAGGTGATACAGTGACAAAAAAATTTACTGTTGCCTTTTCAACGGATTATGGTTACTTTCTCCAAATGGGTAGTAACACTCAAACAACTATAGATGCAATTTTAGATATAATAGCTTCAAGTAATATTATTTTCTATATTCAAGTCAACGTTTTCTTGGTTGCAGGAACAATTGATATTCAAACTTCAAGTGGTGGTGGTCTTGCTTGGAATCTCAGCCCCCCTTGTCCTGGAAATATTAATACCCAACTTAATGATTATACTGTATGGAGAAAAACTCAACAAGTTCCAAATAATGGCATTTATCATTTGTTAACAAATTGTTATCCGTATTTTCTTTTTCTTTTTCTTTTTTTTTTTTTTTTTCGTCATTTGAAAAGAAGAAGAAAAAAACAATAAAAATTAAATAATGTTAGGAATGGAGTAGTTGGATTAGCTTGGGTCGGAACACTTTGTGAATATGACTATGGAGCTGGTGTTTCAAGCCATAGCTCTTCAACATGGAAAACAGTTGCTCATGAGATTGGACATAACTTTGGTGCTCTACACACTTTCCAAAATGGACAAGGAAAAACTGGAGGAATCATGGATTATGGTGATGGGAAATTAAATGGAGAGTATCAATTCAATAGCCAATACAATAAAGCTGAGGTTTGCGCAGAAATTACAAGCTCAATGAACAACCCTCAAGTTGCAAATTGTTGGTCAGATTTTCAAAGTACATGCGGAAATGGTATAATTGAACCTGGAGAGACTTGTGATGATTCCTCCTCTTGCTGTGTTTCATGTCTTCTTGCATCAAATGCTGAATGTTCTGGAGGACCCTGTTGTGATAATTGTAAATTTGCTTTAACTACAAAAAATTGTGGAACTCAAGGCTACTGTGCTTCTGGAGTATGTACCCAAAGTACTTGTGTTCAGTATCCTGACTTGAACTTGAACTTTTGTTCTGTCTCTCCAAACAATCCTTGTCAACAAACATGTTCAATGAGCCCAAGTACATCATGTAACTTACTTTCAAACTTTAATATTAGTGATGTTCCTTTGAATGGATCAATTGTTGATGGTACCCCTTGTGGTTCATCTCCAAGTAAAATTTGCTCTGCTGGTCAATGTGTTTCAACCTGCCCAAAGGGTTATTTTCCAATTATACTTCCGAATTTCGAAGAGCAATGCGAGGCTTGTGATCAACAATGTTCAAGCTGTAATGAAAATGGTTTTATTTATTTATTTATTTATTTATTTATACCTTTTATACTTTTGCTTAATTTAATTTTCAATTTAATTTAATTTAATTTAATTTGAAATTGACTTTAGCCACTAATTGTGAGACTTGTGCAGATTCAACCAAGTATTTGAATAATGGAGCTTGTGTAACATCTTGTCCTCCTGGAAAAATAGCCCATGGAAAGCAATGTCAGGGTACCATTATTCTCTCTCTATCTTTTTCTTTTTTCTTTTTTCTTTTTCTTTAGTTTTTCTTACAAAGAATTTAAACTTTCACACATAGATTGCTCGCCACTATGTGCAACATGTGGAGAAAATTCTACCAAACCTTTGGGCGAATATTGCCTTACTTGTTCAAATCCACTTTATTTTTATCAAAACACTTGTGTTGCTTCTTGTCCTGAAAATTATGTTGATGTTAATAATAATTGTGGTATTTTTCTTTTTTCTTTTCTTTGTTTTTTCTTTGTTTTTTCAAGGGAAGTAAATAAATAAATAATTTTTTTTTTTTTTTTTTTTTTTTTTTTTGAATTACCTGGACCAACAACAACAGTTGCTCCAACAACATCTCCAACTTCTCCCATAACTTCGGATGATGAAAGTAAATATTTCTTTAAACTTAATCAAAATATTTTGACCTTAAACTTTTTTCTCTAAATGAAGGTAATCCTGGAGAACTTGGGGCAATTATTGGTGGTATCGTAGGAGGGATCATTGGTGCTCTTGTTTTAGTTGCATTAATAGTCTTAATTATTTTCTTTGTGAGAAAAAAGAAAGAAGGTCAATTGCGCCCATTTCAAGGTGAGTTCCAAAATGAACAAGAAACGAAGAAAACTTCCAAAAATTCCTCCTTTATACCTCGATTCCATTCGACAAATTCAAGTTATTTTTTTTTTGACTTTCAATTTTTCGACAAGAAAAACTAAATAAATAAATAAATAAAAGATAAGAATGAAGTTATGTTAAATGGAAGCCAACAAGGACATGAAGCGATTCAACTTGGTTTCTTTCTTTTCTTTCTTTTCTTTTTTTTTTTTAAAAAAAAAATCAAAAAATCAAAAAATAAACACAGATAACGATATTACATGAATGAATACAAAGTCAAACCTCAACTGAAAGACACTTTTCAACAAATTGATCAAAAAATTATCACCCTTGCTTCCTTTTAATCTTCAACTCTCTATTTTTGACAATTATTTCATTTTTTTTATTTTTTCCATTGTAAATAATAAACCAAGTCAGATCAATATCTTTTTATTTCTATTTCCTATTTACAATTTCAATATTGAAGAAGAAGATTCGAACTAATTTTGCTTGAAATCTAGAAAGTGATCAGAAAGGAGAACCATAATTGCAAATAGAGAAGCAGCATCAGTATCTAGAAATTTTTTTTTTTTTACAAAAAGATGAAAAATAAATAATTAATTAAACTTACCAGTTAATTTAAGTTGCATTCTCAATCTTGTTCTTGTTTCGATTGGATTTCTTTCAAATGATTCCAATAATTCAGCAATGATTCCATATTGTCTTTGTATTATTCCTTCATTTCCCCAAGCTCTTACATCTTCATATTCTTTTTCTCTTACAGCATCAAGAAAAAAAAACTTTTCATTGTTATCTTGTTTATCCATTTTTCTAAATGCTAAGAGATATTCCACAATTCCAATATGTCCATTCTCACAAGCAGAACGGAAAGGTGTATATCCATTCTCATCAACTTTATTGATATCAACTCTGTGATCATCTAATATTAATTTCACGATTTCAATAAATCCTTTTGAACAAGCAACATGAAAAGGTGTCCGACCGTAATGATTTGCTTTATTGATATCAATTCTTCGATCATTTAATAATAATTTCACAATTTCGATATGTCTCTCACTACAAGCAATATAAAATGGTGTTTTACCATCAACATTTGCTTGATTAATATCAACTCTATGATCATTTAATAATAGCTTCACAACTTCAATATGTCCATTTTGACAAGCAATATAAAAAGGTGTTTCACCACTATTCAATGCTTTATTGATATCAACTCTTTTATCACTTAAGAATAGTTTCACAACTTCAATGTATCTATAACCACAAACACAATGCAAAGGTGTCCAACCATAATTATTTGCTTTATTGATGTCAATTCTTCGATCATTTAATAATAGTTTCACAATCTCAATACGTCCTTTATTACAATCAAAACGAAAAGGTGTTTCTCCACTATTTGTTCCTTGATTCACATTAACTCTTTGATCATTTAATAATACTTCTGGAGTAGTTTCAATTTCTTCTTTTTGACAAGCAATATAAAGAGGTGTTTTGCCATCACCATTTGGTTTATTGAGATCAATTCTTTCATCATTTAATAATAACTTGACAATATCAATCCATCCAAATGTACATGCAATATATAAAGGTGTTCTTAAATATTTCAGATCTCGCCAATTGATGTTCAATTGTGAGTGTTGGAGTAATTCTATCACTTCTTCAACTTTTCCAGTCTTACAAGCTTTCCAAAGTCGTTCTTCTTCCATTTATTTTACAAACTTCTTTCACTAAAAGCAGAATCGACTATACTATACGATACTACTATATTTTATTTTATATATTAGAATTGAATCATATGTCGGAGCTTGTTTTCTGAAAGGTTTTCATTATGATGTAGAACTTTGGATTGCTTGATGTTGATGTTGGAAGAGATGTTTAAATCAGACCTTGATTGAATCAATATATTATTGGAAGGAATCAGTCATTTAAGTTTATAAAGATATAGAGCTTAGATGTTGTATTATAGGGTATAGATATTGAGGATGCTAGACTTTAATTGTTGGAACTGGAAAGTGAATCACGACTTACACAATTAATTAGGAATTGATTCGTTCAGATGTGTCTCTTCTGCTGTTCGAACATAAGATCTTCTTAATTGTTGGATTCATTTCTTATTGTTACAATAGGTAAGGTTATTATTTTTTTTACAAAAAACAATCTACAAAAATATATTTAAAATTACTTTCAAAATAGATGAGGTTAACAATTAATTGATTGCAAAATGTCAAATCTTCGACCAAACAAGAAAACAAGATTTGAAGTCTTGGTGTGATTATAGTTGCAAAATGTAAAACTATCAATTTGAATTGGATCAGATCAATTAAACATAAAATGAATCATTGTTTCAATTAATAATTGCTCAAGAATGAAGATCCTACAATTAAAAGATGAAATTGTTAGTGTTCTATTATAGATTGAAATTTTTGAAGTGGAGATTTGAAAATCATCATAAATATCAGAAAGAAAACCATATATATTGGATCAACTCATGACAAAATGAAAGAAATATTAATTAATGAATAAATAATAGGTTGATTGGAAGAATGGTGAAGGAGAGGAGTTCTTTTGGATCAGTTTTTTTGTTGTTATTGGTTTTCGTGCAGTTGAGTGCTTCAACAACTCAAACTTTTGAATTCTCAAAAGATGCTTATGTTATTAAGGGTCTTGCTGCGAATTATGGGGTTAGTACACAACTACAATTCTATACTCCAAATGCACTTTATTTAGAAATGGATATCAGTTCAATTTCAACAAAATGTCCAACTTCTGCTTTCATTAAAATGTACTCTCCATCATCATCAGCAATGATCACAGGAAAAATTGTGAAAGCAACTCGGATTGCAGCAAATTGGGCAGAAAACACAGTGGATGGAAACTTCAATCCGACGAAATATGAATTTATAACTGGTTCTTTTGTATCACTTGGAAGCAATTTTTATAAATTTGATTTAAGTAATACAATGCTAATTAATGCAATTAATACTCAGTCTTCACAGGTTTTAATATATTTCACTTTTTTATTTTCTGATTCTGAAAAATTTATTTAAAGACAAAATTATAAAGCTTTCACTCTATGTAGAAGAGACAGTAACTACTTACAACCTGGTAATCTTCATTTCAAGAGAAGGCACCAATTCAACCCAACGTCCAATTCTTTCAGTTGATTATATAACCTGTGATCCAAATGCTCAGTGTACTGCAACTGGTAAATGAATTTCCTTTTCTTTTTCTTCTTTCATCAATATTCCAAAAGAGTTCAATCATAATAATAAAAATCAACAAAGGATGTGTGTGCAACAGTGGATACACAGGAGATGGAATTACATGTACTAATGGAAGTCCTTGCTCACCAAATCCATGTTTAAATGGTGGCTCTTGTTCAAATCTCGGTGGCTCGTATACGTGTAATTGTACTGGAACTGGTTATAATGGGACACAATGTCAAACTGAAATTAATGAATGTTTATCAAACCCTTGCTTAAATGGTGGTACCTGTATTAATGAAATTAATGGTAATTTTTGATTTTTTTTTTTTTCAAAATGTTGAACTTGAGAATGAATAATAGCCTATACATGTCAATGTGTTCCTGGATTTAATGGAACAACATGTTCTAATAATATTGATGATTGTTTACCAAATCCATGTTTAAATGGTGGTCAATGTATTGATGGGATAAATACATATACTTGTAATTGTACTGGAACTGGGTTTAATGGTGCAAGATGTCAAACTAATATTGATGATTGTTCTCCAAATCCATGTTTAAATGGTGGTACTTGTACTGATGGAATCAATTGTAAGATTTTTTTTACTTTTTTTTTTTGTTAAGAATTAACTTGAACCTTTGAGCGATCAATGAAATTTAGCATATACATGTCAATGTATTGCAGGATATGATGGAACAACATGTAATAATAATATTGATGATTGTGCATCAAGTCCATGTCAAAATGGTGGTTCTTGCACAGATTTAGTCAATGATTTCAAATGTAATTGTACTGGGACTGGTTTTAATGGAACAAAATGTCAAACTAATATTGATGATTGCTTATCAGGTCCATGTCAAAATGGAGGGACCTGTACAGATGGAATTAATGGTAATTTCTTTATAAGATTATTATTATTATTAACATCTTCAAACAAACCATGAAATTTAGCCTATACATGTAGTTGTGTATCAGGATATAATGGACCAACATGTAATAATAATATTGATGATTGTTATTCTGGTGCATGTGAAAATGGTGGACAATGTATTGATGGAATAAATACATATACTTGTGATTGTACTGGAACTGGTTTTGATGGTTCAATATGTCAAAATAATATTGATGATTGTGAAATTGATTCATGTGAAAATGGAGGTACTTGTATTGATGGAATCAATTGTAATTCATCCTTTTCTTCTTTTTTCAATATTTGATTAAAATGATTCATTAAATAAATAAAAAAATCATAGCCTTTACATGTCAATGTAGTTCAGGATATAATGGGACAACATGTAATAATAATATTGATGATTGTTTTTCTGGTGCATGTGAAAATGATGGTCAATGTGTTGATGGTGTTAATCGTAATCTTTTTTCATTTTTGATTCAAAGAAATGGAGAATAACAAAAACAATTTCAAATATTAAAAATTCAAATAGATTACAGTTGTAATTGTACAGGAACAGGATTTGAAGGAAGTAAATGTGATATTGAAATTAATGAATGTTTATCAAATCCATGTCGAAATTATGGTGAATGTGTTGATCTAACAAATGACTATCTTTGTAATTGTAAAAATGGTTTCTCTGGATCGGTTTCTCTTTCTTTCTTTTTCTTTTTCTTTCTTTCTTTTGATTTTTTTTTTTTTATTTTTTTTGTTTTTTTTTTTTTTTTTTTTATTTTTTTTTTTTTAATTTTTTTGTTTTTGTTTCTTTTTTTTTTAATTTTTTTTAAAAAATAGAGCTGCGAAATTCCACCAACTTTATCACCAGAGCCTGAACCAACAACAACAGAACCAACTGCAGCATTTTCAAATAATGAAAATAATCAATCAACAAAACTTGGAGTTGGAATTGGGGTTGGTGTTGGATTAGGTTTAATCCTTCTTGTCTTGTTAATTCTTTTCTTTTTGAGAAAAAATGTAACTTTTATTTATTTCTTTCTGATAATCTTTTTCCTTTTCCACAATATTCAAAATTTTCAAATTTTTTTTTTAAAAAAAAGAAAAAGAAAGGAACCAACACCAAATATCTGCAAAATGAAACACATGAAAGCTTTGATGTTGAAATGACTCATCGTAAATTTATTTTTCCTTTAAAGTTTTAATACTTATTTGAAAAATCAAATTATTTGTAGTTGGAGATACGACATTAATGAACACAAAGCTTGAAGTTTCAATGCCAGGATTTATGAATATTGATTATTTGAATCAAATCAGAAAAGAAGAAAAAATTGGTGGTGGAGGTTCTGCAATAACTTATAAAGGTGTTATTTTAGATTCAAAATTGCTAGAGGTTTCCTTTTTCTTTTTTTTCTTTGAGCAAAAAGTCAATTTCTAATTTTTTCTTCCCTTTTTTTTTCATTTTAACAAAAGAAATTTGAATTCAAAGAGATTGCAATTAAACAAATGTCTGAAGATCAAAAATTTTCACCTGAAGAAAATAAAATCAGATTTGAACAAGAAATTTCAATTATGTGGGCAATTCATTCTCATCCAAATATCATTACTTTGGTTGGTTATTGTGAAAATCCTCGTTGTATTGTTACTAAAGTATTTTCTTTTTTTGTTTTTCTTTCTTTTTTAAAAATATTAACAGTACTAATACAATAAAAATAATAAATAAATAAATAAATAAATAAAATTTAGTTATATTCACAAGATTTGCATCAGTATATCAAAAGTACAACAGAAGATATTTCAAGTGAAATTATATTGAAATTGGCCAAAGATATTGCATCAGGAATGAATATGGTTCATTCTAATGGAATTGTTCATAGAGATCTCAAATCATCAAATATTTTATTGGAAGAAGAAAACAATAAACTGAGTGCAGTTATTTGTGATTTTGGATTGGCAAGAATTAGTTCTGAATCAAATGTAATTTTTCTTTTTTCTTTTTTTTTATTCTTTTCTCTTTTCTTTTCCAATAATCTAATTTTCAAAAAAAAAAAGTTATTGAATCAAAAAATCATTGATTTGAAAGGATTTTCACCACGATATACAGCACCAGAAGTGTTTGGTCGAATGATGACAAATGTGACAGTTGTTTCAGTTGAAGATGAAATGAAAGGAGATGTTTATTCTTATGCTGTTATTATTTGGGAGTTGATGACTAGAAAAATTCCTTGGGCTCATTGTAAATTATTTTTTCTTTCCAATTGAAATAAAAATAATAAATGTTCTTTTTTCAAAATATAGTGAAAGAAGCATCAGAAATAGAATTTCAAGTTCGATCAGGAAAAAGAGAAGAGATACCAGAAGTTCAAGGAGATGAAACACTTCAATTACTTTCAACAATCATTCAATTGAGTTGGAGTCAAATATCAAATGAAAGACCCACTTTTCAAATTGATCAAAAATTATCACCTGTTGCTTCCCTTTAATCTTCAACTCTCTTCAATTAATTGGCATTTTATCTTTTTTTCTTCAAAATTTTGATAATTATTTCTTTTCATTTGTAATAATAAGATCTATTTATTTCTATTTCTATTTCTATTTCTATTTCTATTTTTATTTCTATTTACTAAGTTTACATTTAAATCCTTGAAATCCTCTCATGGATGGCAATTAATTTTTTGAGAGACTTTGTGGGCAAATGAGGAAAGTGTTCAGATAATATCAATAGTTTTAAAGGATGAACTAAGGATTTGTGTTGATCTAGTACTCCGAATACATGTTGAATTTCTTTTTTTTAAAAAAAAATTGATTTTTAATTTTTGAGGGAAAAATAAAGAGTGTTTTAATTAAATTTTACCTTGAGTTCCTGGGATATCATAAAATGTCAAATAATTTTGAAGGTCTAAAAGAAGGGAATTTTGATTTGGGAATTGTAATCTTGAAAAGTATTCAAGACAAACTTGATCAAATTTCTATTGATTTTTTTTAAATTTGAAAAAGAAAAAGTCAATAAATAAATCAATAAAATAGAAAAGAACCAATGATTGATCTTTTTCGATTGTTTGAATGTAATGTGTGTAATGAGATGATAAAGTTTCAAGGAATTTTCTTCGAATTAAATAATCCTTTGGTGAAAGATTTTTGAATTCTGGAAAAAAAGGTTTAGTATTTTGAAATTTGGAAACAGAAAAAAAAAGTTCAAACCTGGAAATTGATGTATTGAATTATAGAATGTTTCAATGATTTTCAAATTCCAATAGGAAAATTTTTGTTGGAGTTGATAGTTTTGATAAAGGGACATATAAATTGGAATTGCTTCAATTTTATCTTCAGAAATGCATTCATACAATATTGATGTAAATAAAGGTTGAGAACCATCCTAGAAATTTTATATTTTCAAAAATTTCAATTTGAAAAAAGAAAAAAAAACTATTTTACTTGATTTTTTTGTTGACAGAAATATCGAGCAAAAGATAAAATAAAAGGATCAGAGGAGAAAGACTTGATCAAATCCTATTTGTATGTTTTTTTTTTTTAAAAAAAAAATTGAATTGAATCAATGAATTGTGTACCTCATGGTCAAAATTTTCAACTTGACTATTTAAATTTTTCAAATTTTTTGGATCCTTATTATTTATTATTTTATTTTTATTGTTGAAATGAAGCAAATAAAATGGAAATAAACCTGAAGATAGTCCATAGAACCTGCATTTCTTTGAACAAAAATAACATATTTCATTTTTTTCAACATGGAATGATTTTCTTTATTCTTTGAAAAATTGAAATTTATTGACCAATATCGATCATTTTTAATTTCAATTCCATGAATTTTTTCAATTTCAGGTAATATACAAGGTGTTATCAGTTCCAGTTCTATATTCAAAATAAAAAGTAAATAAAGAGTAAATAAAAAATAAATAAAAATAAAATGAAAAACTTTGATTATTCTTAAGATAAACATTGACTGGAACAGGACAAAGTTTTTGAGAATAAATATCTTTAGTAGTAAGACAACGATAATCAAATGCTAAAACACTTAAATGTCTGAGTGCTAAAATTCAGTTCGAAAAAAAAATAGTTAGACCATGAAATTTGGAAATGACAAGAAAAAACCTTGTAAGTGATATCGATTATCTTTTGAAGAAATCGGATATATTGGATAAAGTGAAATAACTAAGGAAGCAATTGCTAAATTGCTTGTACCTTTTTTTTTTTGAAAAAAAAAGTCAATACATCACTTTTGTAAAATAATAAATCAATCAATTCATTAATCAATCAAACCTAAAGAATATTTCCCTGAAGACAAAAATAAAAATCCTAAAGCTTGATGAAGACTCATTTCCTTTCCATAATTCATTTCATGACTTGGTTTTCCATGTGATTTTCGAATTCTTTTCAAAAGTTCTAAATCACCACTTCCTGCCATAATTAAACATGCTGACATAAAACAAGAATTTGTACATGTATCAATACAATATCGGTTAACTTTTTCATGAGAATTTGCTCCTGTTATTTAATGAGAATTGTTTTTTTTTTCTTCTTAAAATATATGAAAAAAGTGAATACCAATTTTAGATTGAATATTTAGAAAGAAATCAAGGTAAGAGAGAACTAGACGATAAGCAATTTGATCAAATGAACCAGCATATTTTAAGGCAATAGAAAAACAAAGACCAGCAAGAAGATAAAAAAATCCTTGTTTCAATGAATTATCTTCAGGAATATTCTTTTCTCCAGTTCTAATTATTTTTTTACTTTATTTTTTTTGTAGTGCAGGAAAAAAAAAAGGAAAAAGAAGAAAACCTTGAAGCCAAAATAAATTGAGGAATATGACTTTCAATCCATTCAACAGTTGGATTAATTGAATCCCAAAGAATTAAATTTCGACTCATTACCCTTGATTTTTTTTCATTTAAATGGATTTAAATAAAATATAGAAATAAACCTTAAAAAAAGGAATTCAGGACGAACATAATCCAAAGCAAATGATGTTGAAGGAATCTCAATTCTATTTGCAATAAATTCGTTATTTGTTTTGAGATACATAAGGCAAAGAGCAATTGTTCCACCCGGACTTGTTACATCACTATTTACGTTCAGTTTACTAATTTTTTTAATTTAGTTCCAGTTGTATCTTCATTATTTTCAATGGAAAAAAAAAAAAAAAAAACTTTTGAGGAGATGAACTAGTTCCATGAATGTATTTAATGAGTTGATTTTCAATAAATAAATTTGTTAATCCTTTCGCATTATCCCCACACCCTAAAAGTACTAATCCAAGACCAATTCCTGCACAAAGAGAATAACTAAAAAGACAAAATTTATAATTCCAAAATTAATTTGAAAAGGCATGAAAAAAAAGAAAGAAAACTTTTCAAGATTTGCTGTTGCTGCATCAAATGCAATTAAATTACTTCTTCCAATTTCATTTAACAAAATTTCAGCCATTCTTCGATGACAAGTTCCTAAGAATGAGAGACAAGTTCAAGGAAGAAAAAAAAAAGAAGAGAAAAAAAAAAAGAGAAAAATACCTTTATAAACCAAACCTAATGATACCAAAGCAGCTGATTGAACAATTGAAGGAGTGGGAAGAAGTGTTGAAGGAGTTGAGTTAAAATTGGAGATATTATTTAAGTTATTCAAATTTGATGGTTGAGAAGAAGAAGGTGTAACTGAAGATGTTGGAAGGAGAGGTGGAAAGTGAATACTAATGAGTCTAATAACAAATGAATCACCAGTTCCAATTTGACATGTTGCAAGTCCTAATAAAATAGCAATTGATGTCAAGTCATGACAAGCTGCCAAGTGTGTATAGAAAATCATTTTATCTAAATGAATTAAATTTTTTGTCAATCCTAATCCAAATAAGAACCCAGCATTTGAATTTGAAATTGTTGAAGGAGAATTATAGATAATCCAAGATTGATCAATTTCTGAAGATTGAGGATCAAAGATGAGTGAACTTGCCACCTTAATAAATTTTTCAATTACAAAAATTACAAAAAAAAGAAAAGAAAAAAAAATACTCCATTATGAAATTCTGGCCAATCCAAAAATTCAGGTGGGATTTGTTCAAGGGAGACAGTAGCATTCGAGCCTTTAGTTTTTCCAACTAAAACCTTTTGAATTTTGGAATTGATTTATAAATTATGAACCGGAAAAGATGTTTCAAATAAAAATAAAAAAGGCAATTAATTTTACAATTTTTGGGATAGTTAATTGAGATGAAAAAGAAGTAGAAGAAGCATAAGTCATCATTCCTCTTCCAATTGAAAGACTAATTGTTCTTTCACTTAAATTCAATAAGTCTTGTTGTTGTTGTGCAAAAAAATCGTGATCACTAGATACGAAAAAATAAATGATTGGTTTCAAATGAAAAAATGAGAATGAAAAATCAGTCAATAAATAATACCTCATTTCTGGTCTTCTTGTAGTTGGTAAAGTGACTACTCTAGAGGAACAAAGCATTTTTTGAACTTCTCTAAACCTTTGATCAGAATTAAATTTCAAATCTGTAATATCATAATCTTGTATATCACATCCATCATATTCATTTGCTACAATCAATGACTTTTTCATTACCTTAAATAAAAAAATTAATGTGAGTTCAAAAATTTATTTATTTTAATTTTTTTAAAAAAAAAAATTCTAACCATATCTTGGGATGTAGGAATAGATAATGTTGGATGTAAATATCCTGTAAATTGAGCTGCAAGATCTTGTCTTCCTAAAAATTTGAAGGAAGAAGGAAAAAAAAAAAGAAAAAAAAAAAAAAA
>Ga0209960_1002854_pt1 | contig 16151 bp, 13 predicted proteins | sample ThiBiot_500_plan_2_FD_183947 | JGI IMG/M metagenome (GOLD analysis project Ga0209960, IMG submission 183947) | Wastewater bioreactor microbial communities from Cape Town, South Africa - Thiocy_expt_500_plan (SPAdes) | ecosystem: Engineered > Bioreactor > Thiocyanate-remediating >...
TAATTTTAGAAAGTTATAAAAATAAAAATTAAAAAAAAAAGAATTATTATTTTGGGAAAATAAAAAATTGAAGTTTCTCTCTGCTTTTTGGGTTGGAGGTTGGTTTGATTTTTTATTGCGGGTCAAAAAAAAAATAAAAATAAAAAATAATATAAAAAAATAAAATATATAGTATTTTTATAGATAGAAATTGAAAAAAAAAATGGAATCAACACCTTTTCATTTGAATAAACTTAATGAAATTTATGAAAAAGAAAAATCTTTGTATGAAAAGAATAAAGGTTCATATATTAATGATATGGAAAATAAAATTAAAGAGTTAGAAAAAAATGGATTTCAAGTTCAAACAAAAAAGGCTAAAGTTGTTGGTAAATACGATGTTATTTGCAATTTTGATAAAACAAAAAAATATATATATAAATATTTTTACACAATGAATGATGGTAGTTATTATTTTTGGGATGGAAAAGAGTTTGTTTATTATACTTACGATGTAATGAGAAGAGTTTATATAAATCGTTTTCCAAAAGAAATTACCAAATGGTTTTTGGTGGACAACAAAAAATTTTATCAAGTAATAAATCATCCACTCAAACCTAGAATTATTGATAGTGATGATATTGAAAAGATTAATTATCTTAATGTTTGTGCTGGATTTAAACATAAAGTTAAACCTTATGCTTCTTACAGTTCTAAAATTAAAGCAGCAGTTGACAAAATGCTTTTTCATGTTTTAGATGTTTTATGTAATGGTTGTGTAGATCAAAAAGATTATATTATTTCATGGTTCTCAAATATGATAAAAGGAAATAAAAATATTTCATGTTTATATTTTAAAGGAATTGAAGGAATTGGAAAATCAACATTGACAGATTTTGTTTATGACCATGTTTTAGGTGAAAGTGTTTGTCAACAATTAAATGATGCATCAGTCATTAAGACTGAAAATAATTCAATATTAGCAGGAAAAATGTTAGTAATTTTTGAAGAACTTCCAACATTTAGCGAGAGTGAATGGTCTGGTGTTAGTGGACGATTAAAATATATGATTACAGGAAAAAATTTAACTTTTTGTGATAAATATATTAAAAAATGGACTGGTGATAATATTAACAATTATGTTCTTAATACAAATGTTGATGCAATTAAAAATAGTGAAGGAAGAAGATATGTTATTCTAGATGTTAGTACAAAAATGCTTGGAAATGTTAAATATTTTGATGATATACGTGACATTTGTTTTAATGATGAAGTTGGAGAAGCATTTTATAATTATTTATTAGAAATAGATACAAGTGATTTCAAATCAAATGTATTTCCAGAGACAGATAATAAATTAGATGCTATTGCAGAAAGATTGCATCCTTTTTATAAATTTATAAAAGAAAAATATATTTTAAAACATTCTGGAATAGATTCAAAATTGAAAGATATTGTTACAGATTATTCAGAATATTGTGATGATAATAAAAAAAAAATGCTCACAAATATTGCATTGAATAAAAAATTTGCAGAAATTGGAATTAAATCATATATTTCAAATGGTGTCAATAAAATTAAAATATCAAAAGAAGAATTATTAGGAATTGCAAAAAAATTAAAATGGATTCATGAATTAGATGAATTCAAAAATAATAATAATGAAGAAGATGATATCGAAACTCTTGATATGGCAACATATGAAAGATTAAAAAATAAAATCAAAGAATTGGAAAATGAGATAAAAAGACTTAAAAATTCAAAAGCATTAGAACAAAATATTGATTCAGATTCAGAACCAGAAGAGGAATTACCAAAAAAGAAAGTAATTCCAAAAATTGATTCAGATCCCGAGTCTGATACAGAAACAGACATATCAATTCAATTTAATAAAACAAAAGATTATTTTATTGATGATTCAGATTCAGATTCGGATTATGAATCTGAAAGTGAAATCATAAGAATAGATTCAGATGATTCAGATTTTAATTCAGATTCTGATGATCCAGATGATTCAGATGGTGAATCAGCAAAATGTGTTATTAAAATGTTTGGTAATATTGAAAAGAACCAAAAAAATAAATAAATTTAAAAAATTATTATTAATTAATTATTTTTTAAATTATCTTCATATTCTTGGACCGTCTTTGGTGAATCTTCTAATAATTTTCTTCTAGATTCCCAAGTTTTGTCGCCAGCAAACCAAAGAACATGATATTGGATACCATTTCCTCTGCCTCTTTTACCAATAATTTCTTTAATTCTCCATTTTGGAACTTTGCCACGAACAATTGATACAGGTGGAGGTTGTTCATTATGTGGAACAACTTGAAGTTGATTTCTTGTATATCCAACAGGTTCAAATTTATGTTTTCCAACACTTCCATCTAATAAATACATAGGTGGTTGTCCAGGTCTTAATAAAATTTCTCTAATAACTCTAATTTCAGGATTCCATCTGACGTCCGTACTTCGAAATGAGCCAATTTCTCTTTTTCCAGTTGTAACAGAAATTGGTTCATCTAATTGAGCTCTAACTTCAGTTCCAATTTCAAGTATATCCAATGAATCTTTTTCAGCAACAGGAATATCAGGTAAAGGTTTCATTTTCATATTTTTATATCGTTTATTCAAACCTTGTATCATAATTGGTAAATCTTTAACCCATTGCGTATCTTTTCCAAAAGTTAAAATTTCTTGTCCAGTTTGACGTTTGAATAATGCATTAGCAATTTGTTGATTTCTTCTTTCAACTAAAGATTGTTGTCGATGTCTATTTGGTTTTCCATATCGAATTGTAATATTTTGATCTTCGAAATATTTTTTTAATGTTCCTTTAAATTCACTTCCGCTATCCACTTCTAATCTTTCAGGAATTGATAAAATATTTCTACCATATATTTTTTTGAATGCACTTAAAACATGTTCTGCATTTCTATTTTCGAGTGGTACAGCATCAGTCATTCTACTTCCAATATCAACAACAACTAAAGCATATTTATATTTACCATCATGAGGTAAATAAAGAAGATCAGCTTGATGTATTAAATTTGGTAATACTCTAGGTAATTTAGGCATATTCAATCCTTTATCTTTTTTGGGTCTTTTAAAAAGATTATATAACTGTTGTCTTTTTAATGCAATTTTATCATTATCATCTAATGGTGTAATACCAAAGTCTTTATAATATTTGTCCGTCATATCTACTAATTAATGAGATATTTGTTGAAAAAAATAAAATAAAAATAATATAAAAAAATAAAATATATAGTAAAATTAAGAATAGAAAAATAAAATGTCTTCTTTTAAAAAATATTACAGTATTCCAGAATACAAAGAAAAACATAATAAATACATGTTAACAAAAGTTCAATGTCCATGTGGAACATTAACAGCAAGATGTAACATGACAAAACATTTGAAAACAAATAAACATATGAAATGGTATGAAAATGAAGGAAAAGAATTGATTGAAGAATTGGATAATGAAATTCAAGAATTAAGTGATGAGATTGACGATAAGAATGAAAAGCTTCAAAATTTAAAAATGGCGAAAAAATATAAAAAATAAAATTATAAAATAATATATAAATAATAATTATATAGTATTTTATAAAATAGAAAAAAGAAATGGCAAAAAAAATTGCAAATAAACTTACAAAGAAAAAGAAAAGCACTGTCAAAGCACTTGTCAAACCATTGAATATGAAAATGAGAGGATTACCAATTGTTCAAATGAAATATTCTGGTTCATTTACAAGAGATCAAATTGTTAAAATTGTGAATAAACAAAGTGATAATTTAAAAAAATTAGGTTTTGAAGGGATTATAATGTCAACTTTATTTTTAGGAAATGGACAATGGAGATCAGCACCTTTTACAGAAATTGGTGAAGATATTCCAGTTTATCGAGAACTTGAATATGATCAAATTGGAGATGACGATGATGACGATGATACTAAATATTCTGAATTTAGATTATATATTGGTAAAACAGCAGAAAAGAAAGGTGGATGTTCAGCAAATGATGGAACAAATGATTGTTTATTTAAATGTTTAAGTGAAATTATTCCAACATCAGAAAATCCATGGAAAAATGGTGGTGAATTTAAAAAATTTTTAGGAGTTCAAAGATATGATAAAGTTGATTATGAATTAATACCAAAAGTTGAATCTAAATTGAAAAAATATCAAATTAATGTATTTGGAGATTATATTTATTCATCAACTATTAGATCTAAATTTATGATTAATTTAAATTTAATAAATGGACATTATACATTGGAAAATGAAATTCCAAAAGTTAAAGGAATTGCATTAGAAGAAAAAATTCCATTAATATATCGAAATGATAAAGAATCAGATCAAATTGAAACATATGATGGTAAAAAAATTAGATTAATAACAAGTGAAAAATTTAGATCAATAAGACAAAAACCAGTTTCATCAGCATATATTTTAATTCCATATCAACCGCTTGCGCTAAGTCCGTCTAACGACTTACCAGAAAAATCATTAGAAGATTCATGGAAAGATTTTTGTTCTGATGCAGATATTTTAAAGAAAGAAACAAAAGGTGAAATTAATTTATACAAAACAGGTTTAGATAATAAAACAGCAATTGAATTATTTTATAGAATGTCAAAAGGTTTGGAAGTTGAACATATAAAACAAGATGAAGCAATGTGGTTAGAAAAAACAAAATGTGCATCATTAATTTGGGCTGAACCATATGAAGGTGAAGGTTATAAATATGATGTTGTATCACAATATCCAAGTATTATGGCAAGTAATCATATGTTATTTCCAACAAAAAGAGGTGAATTTATGAAAAAAACACAAAAAGAATTTGAAGAATTAAAATGTTTTATTTATGGAATTTATCGATGTGTAATTACACCATCAGAAGATAAAACAACTAATAGACAATTTAGATTTAATAAAAATAATTATTACACTCAAATAGATTTAAATGTTGCAAAATCTTTAGGTTTAAAAATTGAATTAATTCAAGATAATCAACCAAATATTTTACATTATCCAAGAGATTCATTAATTGAAGGTCATAGATTATTTGGAAAATATATTGAATTATTATTTGGATTAAAACAAAAGAAAGTTCCAAGATCAAAAATATTATTAAATATTTTATGGGGAACATTATGTCAAGTAAATACAATTAAGTCAATTATTTCAGAAGATGGTGAATGTTTTGAATTAAGAGAAAATACTGAAGTTCGATCAATTCAACCATTAACAAAAAATAAAACAATGATTTCATATGCAAAAAATGAAAATTTTTATGAAACAAATTATGCAAGAATGGCTCCATTTTTATTAGCCAAAGGAAGATCAAATATGTATCATTTATTAAAAGATCATATTCAAAATATAAGAAGAGTTCATACAGATGGATTCATTTCAACTATTGAATTAGATATAAAATTAGGAAATAATTTAGGTGAATTGAAATTTGAAAAGTATTATGAAGAATTGGATATTTTTGCTTTGCATAGGATTAAATTTTTTGGCGTTTTTTTTTTTAGTTTTAAATTTTTTTGATTATAAAAAGTTTTAAATGTAAACAAAGTGAATTAGATAGTTGATGAATATGATGTTTGTCTACATTTAGCTTATATTCTTTCATTGATATCTTTTTTTTTGAATTCACAATTCGCTTAATCCTGAAAAATTTTTTTTTTTGGTTGAAGCGTAATTGCTCGATGAGGGTGAAGCGAAACAACTCAAAAATAAGGTCTAGTGTAGATGTGATATCCATCTACAACATAAACATACTCATTCAATTCATACTTTTACTTTTTATAATGGAAAAAATTTAAAACTGAAAAAAAATCCTCAAAAAAATTTAATCCTATGCAAAGCAAAAACATCCATTGAAAATAATCAATTGTAATAAGATCGTTGGAAAATAAAAAAATATTATCTAAAAATATAATATAAAAAAATAAAATATATAGTATTTTTAGATATAGAAAATAAAAATGGGAAGAAAAGAAGATATTGAAACTGCATTAAAATTAAGAGATGATCCATCATATAATGGTCCTTTATCACCAAAATTAAGAAAGAAATATGAAATGGAACAAGAGAAGATGAATTATCTAATTTATAAACATACTGGAATTATTCCAAAAAAATAATTAAAAATTAATTCGAATTAACATTTAATTATTTAAACTATCATTCCTGCTTGTTTAGCTAATCTTCTTGCTTCAACTTCAGCATCTTCTCTTGTATAATTTTTACGTCCTAATCGATGTTGTTCAACATATAAATCCATAATCAATTTTTCTAATTGTTTGTGATCATTTCTTAATCTTTCACGATTATAAAAACCATTTTGTTGTAATCTATCAGTTACTCCTTTACTGATTGAACTAATTAAATTATTACCAACACCCAATGCTTGTCCAGCAACAGCTAATGCAGCAGGATTACCACCTTGTTGTGCTTTAGGTAATTTTTTCATAACACTTTTTCCACCTTTTTTAGGTTTGTAAGTTTTTTTTGCTTCAATCATTGCTTCTTTATATGTTAATTTTGGATGTGCACTATGATATTGTTTTAAATGTGTTAACCAAGGATTTGTCATTTTTTCCAATTTTTCTATATAAGAATAATGGAGAAATTAATTTCTTAATGACGTCTACGTCTTCTTCTTCCATAACCAAGTTTTGAAGCACCTTGGGAAATTAATTTATTGTCTTTAACAAATTTATGTATTTTATTTAAAAAATCAACACCTTTCCCACTTCCATGCATTCCTGCACCATAAGAAGATGTCAATCCACCATTGTATATTGCATTCATACCAGCGTTTGCTCTACTCATTTTCTTTAAATATATCTAATATATGTAAAGAAAATAATTACAAATTGTATTGTAAATTAAAGTTTTTTCTATATTTATCATTATTTGTATCGATATACAGAAAATTATATGGTTGAGCTGTTGCATCTTGATAAAGTGATTCAAAAATATCATATGGAATATTTGTATCTGTATTTTGATGAATTGCTTCTAATTTATCTTTTGAATGTCCTTTAAATACAATCCAAACATCCATTTGTTTTCTACAATCAGGTCTTAAATCATTAGGATATTGACTAGAAATAATAACTTTGGATTTTGGATGACGATTAGTTTTAACTAAATGTGCTAAAACTTTATCACGTAATTCAGTTGAAAAATCATCAAAGATAAATATATATTCAGGAGCAATAACTTTTGGTTTTGGTTTTTTAATTTTAATTCTGATATATTTTTTATCTTCACTGAAATTAATAATTTTTGGTTCTTCAGGTGGAACTTCTTCTTTCTTTTTTTCTTCATCATTACTATTTTGTTCCAATTTTTTGACAATTTGGTCTAAGATATGAACACCTTCTTCTTCCATTGATCCAAAAAACATATTTGGAATATCTTTTTTATCTAAATATTCTTTGATTGCGATCCAATTTGCATCTTTTTTATGTGTCGTACAAAATGCAATTATTTTAGTATCTTTACTTGCACATTCTTTTAAAATTTTGAAGATGACTGAGGTTTTCCCAGATTTCTTTTTAGCACAAATAAAAATGTTCGAATATAATTCAGGAAATAAATCAAAACCCAAAACATTTTTCTTAGAGTATTTAGGAACTTTAATTGCTGTAACTTCTTCATCATTTATTTTTTTTAATTGAAATAAGTTATCTGTCATTAATTTTATCTATATTATTACCTGAGATAAAATGGTGTCTTATATTTGATAAAAGTTAATGTAATCCCAAGAGCTACTTCAAAATCTGCAATATCATCTGGCTCACTTCCATCATAATTCCAAATAGAAAAAGTATATTGACCATTAATTGATTTATTTATTTTATATGGAATATTAATTGGTTGTATAAAACCAGTAGCTGCTTCCAATGGTGCCAAAATATTATTGTCAATTAAATCAGTTTTGATAATATATATACGATCTGTTATTACGTTTATAGCATTGTCAAAAATTATAAGTTTAACAACCACTTCATCAGGTTGAAAATCTAAATTGATATCAGATGTGAAACTGTTTTCATTATTTCCCATATATCCAGTAACTGTAATTGTTTTATAATTTACTATTTCTGTCATTTGTTTATTATATATTAATTAACAAGAAATTAATTTATAATAATGAGATTCCTGATGAGCTGACAACTAAAGTTTTTTGACAAATTGCATAAACATAATGATTGTAAGTGGCATTGGTTGTATTTGCGAAAATATCATATTTAATTTCAGTTGATAAATCTAAACCATCAATATAATTTTCTTCTGGTGGATTTAATGGTTTATCGATAAATGAATAATTATTTGTAAAATCCTCAACCCAAACCCAATTATAATAGTACTCATTAGAACTGTAAATACAAGATCCTTTTAATTTATTTTTTTGAACCATATAATCATCACCATTACAAAGATAATTGAATTGTGAAGTTCTAACATTATTAATTAAAGTATAAAATTGTGTGACTTTTGATTGTGATACATTACGATGATCATAGCATGTACTAGCACTTTCAGTTGAATTATAAGGAGCCCAATAAATTTTAAGTAGTTTTGAACCATGTGCACGAGAATATTTAATCATTATATTTTGTGATGTACCCGTTAAACTTTGTTTATTTTGGTAAACATATGGGATTAATAAATTGAATCCTTCTGCAGAATTGACTTTTGATTTTAATTCATTTTCAATTGTTGGATTTTGTTCGACTGCCATATATAATTTTAAATTCGTCATCGTAATACCCTTAGGATATGCAATCGAATCAGTTTCCACATCGGTAGCGCTTTTGCTTCCAAAAGCTATTTTAGTTGATGGATTCCAGACAACTCTTAAGTATAAAATTTCTCCTCCAAAATAGAGATCTTTATCAATTGAAAATATACTATTAACTATTTTCCGTAATTCAATTTGAACATTTACAGTTGGACCTGCAGTATTTTTTGCAACTGCTAGTGAAAGATAAACTGGTTCGAAATATGATGTACTTCCGCTTGAACCGGCTTCGTACCTCAAATTTGTATCCTTAGTATCATTTACAGGTATTAATCCTTCAAAATAATTACCTTTATCCCATGTCAAAACATCTTCAGATTTGAAACTTCTTCTCATTGTCATATTTGCATAATTATTGACATTTTGAATGTCTGCTAAAAATAAACCGGATCTTGTATATAATTGAAGTTGTTGAATGAAAGGTATTCCGTCTAAATATAACCAATTAAAATAATCAGTACCCGGAGCTGGTAGTGCCACAGTAAATTGTAATGTCGATCGTGATAAATTGTAAACTTTTGGACTCAATTCGAAAATTGATTCTTGACCACCAGATGCTGATAATCCTACTGCGGTCCCTCCAGATTGTTGGATAACTTGTGACATTTGATATGATCCATGTGAAATTGCATATTGTTGATAATCTAATTCTTTTCCAATGACTGACATTTTTCTTTCGTTTTATATAATAATAGAAAATATTTTATTCTGACAATAACGTAAAATATTTTATAGCTCCTCTCAACATCTTATCAATTTCATTCACTTTATAAAGCATAATTGTAAAATTTATATTGATTCCATTTGTATCAATTTTATTTCCATCTTCATCAGTTAATGTAAATCTATATATATTTGAAGTATCTGAAGTCATTGGTTTACTGTATTCTTTTGGTATTGGATTTTGAAAATTAATATATGAATAAGATGCATCTCCATTCGAATAAATCTCTTGTAAAATATTATCTCCTTCATTATTTTGACAAATATCTGAATGTAAATATAATGTTGTTTCATTTGATAAATTACATACATTAGTTGATTTTAATGAATCCAAAATAAAAGTATTTGTTGAATTTCTTTCAAATCCTAATTGTTCTGCTACATGTTTTCCAAAAATTAAACTTGGTTGAGAAGTATTATTTGTAACTGATATTATATATTTACCATCATCACACATTTGATTAATTATTGGATAACTTACACTATAATTCCATGCATTTGGAGATAATACATTTAATTGATTTCTTAATGTTGTTCCAAGTGAATTCCTATTATAATTTCCAGCTGGAATTGTAATTGTAACTTGCACTCCATCTTCATCCAAAATAAAAGTATTTTCACCTTCTTGAATAAAATAAAATGATTTAGGAATTGAACAAGATAACATAACAACTCTTTCAAATGTAATATTAGGATCAATATGTAACATATATGTAAAATCCGTATGTGAATCAGATTGATTAATCCTATTCCTTGAATTTATGTAAAAAATTTGTTTATTTGTGTAATACATTATTATACAAATAAACTATATTTTAAATATGACCAAATGGATATTTTTGCTTTGCATAGGATTAAATTTTTTGGCGTTTTTTTTTTCAGTTTTAAATTTTTTTGATTATAAAAAGTTTTAAATGTAGACAAAGTGAATTAGATAGTTGATGAATATGATGTTTGTCTACATTTAGCTTATATTCTTTCATTGATATCTTTTTTTTTGAATTCACAATTCGCTTAACACTGAAAAAATTTTTTTTTTGGTTGAAGCGTAATTGCTCGATGAGGGTGAAGCGAAACAACTCAAAAATAAGGTCTAGTGTAGATGTGATATCCATCTACAACATAAACATACTCATTCAATTCATACTTTTACTTTTTATAATGGAAAAAATTTAAAACCAAAAAAAAATCCTCAAAAAAATTTAATCCTATGCAAAGCAAAAATATCCAATTCTACAATTCTATTTTTAAATGCGCGGATTTCTCTTTCACCTTTTATAACTTGATTTAATTTTGTAAATCCTGTTGCATCTTTAAAATTTTTTCCACTATATCTATCTTTCAAAAATTTCATAGCATAATATCCACAATTATTTGAATTTGCTCTTTGATATTTAATTCGATTAATTTTAAATTGTAACATTTGATCAGGTTGCCATTTATGAGCTAATTTAATTAATCTTCTTTTCATTGTATTTGATGGTTCTTCTGCAAACGAATCATAATATTCTAATTTATCTTTAGTTAAATAAACAGCAATCCAATGTCCATCTTTCTTTGAACTTGGTGACGTATTTACAATAAATGAAATTTCAGAATCTTTTTGACCATAAGGAATTAAATCGATTTCATCTAATGCAAATACTCCTTTAAATCCTTTTTTTTCATATGGTTTCATTAATTCTTCAATTTCATAATTCCATAATCCATCATTATCTCCAATTCCTGAACCACTTTGTCCTTCTTCGACAGGATTTCTCAGATTTGTTATCATTCTATTCATCGCATTACCATCATTCAATATGGAATTGATAATATCATCTTGATTTACATTATCAGGGATATGAATATTATTTTCATTTACAATGCGCATCAATAAATTCATATTTTGGTGATATAACCACTCTCGGATTGCCCGATATTCTTCATCACTTAGTTCTAATACATCTTTTTCTTCCTCAGGTGAAGATTTAGTTTTTTTTGAAGATAGATTTGTTAAATCCATATCCATTAATTCACTGTCATTTTTGATTGCGTGAATCAAGTCTTTTTTTGTTGCTTTATTATCAATGTAATAATCGTTTCCTTCTGTGCTCAATATTTTTTTAAGTGTTTTAATTGATGCATTGTCTAAAAATTCATTATTTTTATTTTGTTTACTTATTATCATTCGTCTAAATCCACCATCTGATGCCAAGATACCTATCAATTGATCTCTTCTCATGTCATCATTAAATTTGAAACCTTCCTTCCGTAACTTTTTTTTGAGTTGTTCATCATCAAAACCCATTAATATAGTGTGAGCTTCATCGTATTCTTTTTGAGTTTCTGGATCTGAAAAACTTTTACCAATTTCTCCTTCTTTGCGTTGACTACCTGGTGGTTTTGGTATTTTAGTTTTTTGTGGATTTTTTAGCAACTCTTTAGATTTTTCAGTAGTTATTTCTCTAAATTCTGGATAAACAGGTTGATTTTTCTTTTGCTCTTCAATTAATTTATCGTAATTATCCATTTGATATTTAATAAATGCACTTTCAAACTCTTTTTGAAAATCTTCATGATTCATTAATTTATTAAAAAGAGTTTCTTTATTTAATCCAGAATAATTTTTGAGTTCTAGTTCTTTTGCTCGCATTTTTAATTTTTCTAATTTGTAATCGTCATAAAATTCTTTTCTAAAAATTTCCCTCTCTTTTTCATATTTATCATCAGATAATTTACTAATTTGTGCATTCATGTTATTTATATTCTTACTTAAATCTGTATTTTGCCTTTCTAATTCTTTGTGTTTATCTGTTGAAGATTTTAATTTTTTTTCCATTTCATTATATTCACCTTTTATTTTTTCAAACATTTCCTGACTTCCTTTGTATTCTTCCTCTAATTCATGTATTTGTAAACCCATATTTTCATTTTTTTCTTCTAACTCACTTTTATTTTTATTAACTTTTTCTAATTCTTCATTTAGCACTCTTAATTTTTCTTGGATTTCAGCTTCATTTGCAATCAACGCTGCATTTTCTGTAGTTTTTGCATTTATTTTTCTTTGTAATTTTTGCCTTTCTAATTCTAGTCCGTTTAATTTTATTTGTTTTTCATCAATGGCTTTTTTTAATTCTTTTTGGTTACTTGTCAAAAGTCTTATTTGATTTTTTTGGTCTTCATCATAAAATGCAAATTCGATATCTTGAATACCTAATTTCATTGTTATATTGCTCAATTCCTGTTTTACGGCTTCTGAATCTTCCGTATTTTTTTTCAATTCAGCTCTAGAATCTTTTAGATTTTTTTCCACTTCCTTTTTCATTTCATTCAATCTATTTATTTCACCTTGTAATCTGGCATTTTCAGTTTCTGACTGGGTTTTTAATAATCGCTCATTTTCTAATTTACTTTTTAATTGACTCAATAAAAATAAAATTTCATCTTTTTGTTTTGATAATAAATCTCTTTCTGTTGTCAATTGTCCTTTCTCTTGAATTAATAAATCTCTACTTGTTTCTAATTCATTTTTTTGTCTATCTAATTCTATTTTCTCTTTTTCTGATAATTGATTGGCCTCTTGTAATCTTTTATAATTCTCATTCAAATTATCATATTTTGTTTGATTATCAGCGATATTTTTATTTAATTTATTCAATTCACTACTTTGTGTTAAAACGGCTGCACCCAATCTTATATTTTCATTTTCTAAATATAATTCCTGTCTTTTCCTCATTTTTTCAAAATCATCTAAATATTCTCGTTTTATTTTTTCAGCATTTTTTTCAGCATCAGTTAATTCTTTTTCCACCACACCTTTTTTTGCCTTCAACTCTTCAATTTCGCTTTCCAAAGCAGTAATTTGTTGTTTTGATAATAAACCTAATTGTTGTTCTTTAGATAATGCAGCTGTTTTTTCTTCTAATTGTGTTTTAAGATCACTATTTTTATTTGTTAAATCAGATATTTTTTTACTTAAAATTTTTAATTCCTTTTCTGCACTTTGTTTAGCTTTTTTTAATTCTTTGATATCTGTGTTAAATTTTTCTTTTGATGATTTCAATGTTTCAATTTCTTCTTTCATTGTATTTATTTCTCCATCTTTTGCATTTAATTCATCTACTTTTGCTTTTATATCTGTATCATATTTTTCTTGGCCTTCATTGATTATTTTTTCAATCATTCCATCTAATTCTTTTCTTCCTTCTTCTAATCTTTCGACGTCAGCTTTCTTTTCATTAAAACTTCGTGTCATTTCTTCTAAATTTTTATTTGCCTCTGATAATTGTGGATTTAATTCTAAATATTTAGCATTTGCATCATTAAATTTTTCACTAATCGCATCAAGATCTTTTTGTAATTTTTGTTTTTCTTCACTATGTGAATCTTGAAGTTCTTTTTGTAATTTTTCAAATCCTTTGACTACAGTGTTTTTCTTTTCTTCAGCTTGTTCTTTCAATATTGTCAATTGTTCTATTTGATTCTTATTTTCTTCAATTTGTTTTTCCATTTCATTAAAATCATTGAGTGCTTTTTTTACTTTCTCAAATTCTTTTTCTTCTATTGTAAGGATTTGATTTTTATCTGTTATTAAATTGATTTTTCCCGGTGGTGGTAAATATTCAATTTTAACTTCCTTTTTAATTTCAGGTTTCACATCTTCTTTTTTAATTTCAGGTTCCTTTTTAATTTCTGGTTCTTTTTTAATTTCTGGACCTGTAATTTGTTTTAATGGTGTTGTTGATGGAAGTTGACTTTGTGTTTGAGGATTTTGTGTTTGATGTGGATTTGCAAGTGGAAATTGATGTCTTGGTTGTAAAAGCATTGGATTATACATTGGATATCCATTCATTCTATTTAATTGATTCATTTGATTTAATTGTTGATTTAATTTTGGGTCAAGATTTTTATCAAATCCAGATGACCCATGAGATTCAGGATTTGGTGCATTCTTTTGTCCTTCTAATAATTTCTTCTTTGATGGTGCTCTTGGTTTTTTTTCTTTAACTTTCTTTGGTTTTTTTTCTTTTGGTTCTTTAACCTTCTTTGGTTTTTTTTCTTTTGTTGTAGTTTTCAATCTTTTAGTTGTTTTCTTTTTTGTTTTTACTTTTTGAAGTTCTTTCAAAACCCCATCCAAATTATTAATTATCTCATCATCTGTTTTTGGTGAATCAAGTAAATAACGTTTTCCTTCTGATTCAATATATCTTTTCCCATTCTTTTTTATTAATTTTGGATCCATTTTTTTCAAATATATTAATAAATAACATTTTATTTATTTTTCAATATATTAACTTCATTTGATAATTCTTGAATTGATTTTATTAAAATTGGAATCAATTGTGAATAATTTATACCATACTTATCATTTTCATCCTTTGGTTTATGTAATCCTTTAAAATCACAACATCCATGTTTATTTAATGTTTCTTCTAAATCCTGTGCAATAATACCATAATTAATATCTGATTTCTTTTCATTCTTCCAATTATATTTCTTTGGTTTCAAATCATTTATAAAATCTAATCCTAATTCACATTCTTTAATATTTTCTTTATCATTTCCATCTGATGTTTGAATTAATCCATTAACTGCCCAAATTTGAGTCCATCTAGCACCACTTCCTCCACATCTGTATGCATTATCTGATGACGGCTGCATATGACTTGCAATATAGAGAATTCCGGAGCCAATGATTTGCTGTACATATAAATTCCTCCAATAAATAGATGCAATTCCTCCAGGTCCTCCTAAATCATAAGATATATTTGTTGCTGGTATTACATGAGTATCAATCTGAATAAATGAAATACCACCACTGATTTTCCAAGAATAATAAGGGCTATCATACCATAAGTCCATATTAAGGTAAACATTTCCTCCACCTAATCCTTTAATTCCTTGTTGAATTACAGAATGACTGTAAGATGATGCACCAGCAGTTGATGTTCCAGAACCAATAAATAAAGTTGTAGTTGAATTTAATGCAGGATCAATTAATGATGCTCCATTACTATTAATTGTTAGTCCATTTGTATTGATATTATTAGAATACAAATTATTCCATCTGTATGAAGAACTTCCAATATCATAAGCATTATTAACAGATGGTATTAAATTTCCTGTTGGTGTCCAACTTCCATAAAGATTATTTGCGTAGACATTATTCCATTTTAATGAATTTGATCCAAGATCATAAGTATTTGTTGCAGCTGGATATGTAGTTATTGCTGAGATATTTCCATTATTTGTATTAACATTGAAAACTCTTGTACCTGTTCCATCAATCACACTAAATTTATAATTATAAGCTGGTCCTTGAATACTAATATTAGCTGATCCAGAAGATGAATTACTTCCAAACAGTACATTTCCATCTGCATCATAAATATTAAATTTATTTCCAGTTCCTAAACCACCAACAGAAATTCTGCCATTATTTCCTGTGTTAACACTAAACACAACATTGCCATCTTGGGAGTTATAGTCAGCCATTTTTTTAAAGTTAAACAGACCAGGAAATTGACCAAGGATTGACCAGAAAATTGACCAAGAGCTGACCAGATAATTGACCAACTATAATATTAATAAAATGTATGAATAATAAGCTAGTTTTTGATAATATACTACACAT
>Ga0209960_1002855_pt1 | contig 16146 bp, 12 predicted proteins | sample ThiBiot_500_plan_2_FD_183947 | JGI IMG/M metagenome (GOLD analysis project Ga0209960, IMG submission 183947) | Wastewater bioreactor microbial communities from Cape Town, South Africa - Thiocy_expt_500_plan (SPAdes) | ecosystem: Engineered > Bioreactor > Thiocyanate-remediating >...
TATTGATATGTCCGAGTTTATGGAAAAACACTCTGTAGCGCGGTTAATCGGCGCGCCCCCAGGATATGTGGGCTATGAAGAAGGTGGGTATTTAACCGAAGCGGTGCGCCGTCGTCCTTATTCTGTGATTCTTTTGGATGAGGTAGAAAAGGCGCACAGCGATGTCTTCAATATTCTTTTACAAGTCATGGATGATGGACGGCTTACCGATGGCCAAGGTCGCACCGTTGACTTTCGCAACAGTATTATTGTCATGACGTCTAATTTAGGTTCTCACATTATTCAAGAAATGGGCAATAATGCCAGCTATGAGGAAGTGAAAACAGCTGTTATGGAACAAGTAAGCACTCATTTCCGTCCTGAATTTATCAATCGCATTGATGATACTGTGGTTTTCCACTCATTAGCCCAGGAGCAAATTGCAAAAATTGCTGATATTCAAATTGGTCATTTGCGTAAGCGTCTGCAACAACTGGATATTCAGCTGGATTTGCATGCCCATGCCCTATCACATCTCGCAGCAGCGGGTTTTGACCCAGTCTATGGTGCTCGTCCCTTGAAAAGGATCATTCAACAACAATTAGAAAATCCTCTGGCACAATCAATTCTTGCAGGAAAATTTAAAACAGGAGATACGATAGTTGTCGACTTTACTGATGGGTTGATGCAATTTAGAACGAAATAAAAATGACCTACCCCATGGTGCGCCGTGGGGTGTTATTCCTCCAGCTCTCTTTTTTTATTCATCTATTTGTCTTTGTTTTTCCAAAATTTCCTCAGGAACGAATAAATAATCGACCTAAAAATGCGTTTCGTGTTTATTATTTTATCTTTGGACTAAAATACGGTATAATTGTGCGACAAAATAACAAATCGAGGAATTAAATGACAAATATTCTAAAAGAAAAGAGTGAGGAATTAAGGCAGCTAAATAAAAAAGATAAAAAACCAATAAAAAGATTAATTACAGACATTATGAAGCATATAGCATCCAAAGAGCCATTAGAAATCATAACCGAGCTTCGCGATATGGATGGGGAACAGATTCAAATCATATTAGATGCCGCATCATTGGTTCATAAAAACTTGAGCAAAGGGTTGCTTGATACAGATACCTATATAATTTTCTGTTCTAAGCTTGACGACGTAATGAAACTAGCTTTATTCCCGAACATCAAGGCTCATCTATTGCAAAACCCGCTTATGATAAAAGAGTTATGTCCTAGTTTTGAAAAATACTTAACTTTTGTTGAAATATTGACTGATAAGGAAATTAAAAAACTATTAACTTTAGTTGTTAATAACGATTTATTTAAGGATGTGCCTATGCACATACACTTTGTTGAGGTTCTAATTGGGCATTTATCTAAAAATCGCGCGCTGGGTGGATCGGAACAGTTATTTGAGATATTAAATTATATTTTTAGCAATAAAAAACATTTAAAAGAACTTGTTTCAAGTGGTCACTCATTACTCTATATTTATGAAAAATTGCCTTCGCTAAAGTTACAAAACATGTTTATGAAGCACCTGGTACAGCATGAGGTATTTTCAGAAATAAAACTGCCTGAGGGTGCTTTTGAGACTGTAACAAAAAGTTTATCTAAACAAGATTTACCAGCTTTAAATTCACAAATGCGCCGCTTAAACCTTCTAGAAAATACAGAATCTGCCAAGGAAGTAGAGGAAATTTTAGAGAGGATGGTTGGAAAACCTAAGAAAGGTTCCGAAAAAATGTCGACTTATACAGCCTCAAGACGACATACTATTTTTAATCCAGTAAAAATGGAGGCTGCATCAGAGAGTCCTGAAGCAGAGAACATGGATAAAATGGAATTCTAGAGATAGATTATTGCTAAAACTGGGTCATCTCTTTTACTTGTTACAATCTATGCAGTAGAAGAGATGTTCCGAAATATGAAAGATAAATAGGGACTGTTGACAATTCACCTACCGCCTACGTGCCGCGGCTTGTCCGCGGCATCCAGTAGATGGTCAAATTAACATTTGTTTTTTCTAATTCATGGATCAACTCGCTGTTCGTCCAACACTCAAGGAATGATGATGCGACCATCTTATATTTCTATTCTTGCGAGCAACGAAACGGCACTCTTTATACAGGTACTACCGTCAGACCTCATGAAGCGCATTTGGGAGCACCAAAATAAATTTATTCCTGGCTTCACCGCCAAATAGAACCGACACATGCTGTGTCGATTATGAAGCGCATGAATTGTATCTTGATGCGGCTCGACGTGAAAAACGTTTCAAAAATTGGCCAAGACAATGGAAATGAAACCTGAGAGAAACGCTTAACCCACAATGGCTTGATCTATATGAAGAAATTTGCCAATGATCCAGATCTTCTAGATGCCGCGGACAAGCCGCGGCACGTAGGCGGTAGGTGAATTGTCAACAGATCCTAATCAAATTTCAATTTTAAAATTTAAATTAATTATCTTAATTTTGTAGTCTAAGACGGCTCGTCTGAGTATGCTCTCACATTTTGAACACTAGAAAGGCTCATAATAAATCCAGTTTATTTTGAATTTCGTCTACAATTTTCCCAGTTTTAGTTTTGTGCACAAAGAAAAATCGTCTCTTTTGCGTCAAGTTATATCCACCTTTAATTAATACCCCAACTCCAAAAGTGCATATCGCCAGTGCTAAATTGGTCAAGAACTCAGACCAACCTCTATGTTTGTCCAAAACAGGTCGATTCTCCGCAATAATTTTAGCGCATGTATTTTTATAGACGTCATAATCCCCACCCTCTTGCAATATTTTATAGGTTTTATTTAGCGCATTATAGATATCTATGGCTTTAGTATAAGCATCCATATGACCATCTTTTTTTAAAGTTTTCGCCTTAGTGGAAAGTTTATTTAGCATACGATAAAAAGGATTTTCTAGATCAACCCTTTCATCCATTGCCTCTTCAAGGGCAGCAATTAGATTGCATTGACTTCCCAATACCACATACGATCCGAAGCTAATAGCCGTATCTTTAAAAGAAGGATTGTCCAAATTAAAGATATTATCCTGTGTTTGCTCGCCTGAATCATGCCCATGAACAAAATAAATCTGATAGCCTTTATAATGTTTATCTCTTCTTAATTGGTCATAGGAGCGATTCCAGATTAAGAATGAAACAGGGTCATTCATGAAATCGTACGGTTTTTGTATATTCACTGCCAAAGTATGCGCTGTCTTTTTTTGGATATATTGTTGAAAAACTTGATTAATAGCATCAATAGTTTGCGCTAAATCCTCTGCAGTATCGTCCTTATAAAGAACGCCCTGATCTTCAAATTTGATGGCTAATGCTTGAACTGTTTCTAATCCAATTCCTGCATGGCTATATAGGGTAATGTCTTCATTATGTAACGAATAAGAAATTAATCTTAAGCTTGACAGATAGCTATCAGCTACTAAAGTTTCTATATCTTTTCTCTTAATTACACCTTTGCTAATCAGTATACGCATCCTATTCATTGATCTGATTTGTAGAAGGCTGCCAATATTTTGAGGAAAGAAATCACTTCCTTGTTCATAAGGTATTAAAAATTCTATTCCGTGATTTGAGAGGAGTATTTCAGTTTTAACCCCAATTTTTTTAAGTTTATCCAGAATTTTGAATATAAAATAATCATTTTGACCCCGGTCACAAATTTCATCCCCTATGAGTCTAATTAAGGGTTTTTCACCTACCTCTAAAACCTCGATAATTTTGTTAAACTCTTTGATATCGGATTTTTGGAGCTCGGATTTAAGATAAATATCTTTTAATTTTTGGTAATTTTGTTCACTAATTTTCACCACGCCGTTGCTCGTTAAAAAATGTATTAAAAACATGAAATTGGCATGAAGGTCACCCAGTGAAAGCTGACTGACATTAGGAACATTGATGGTAGGATATTCATAGATATCAACATTACTTTTTTCGATTTTGGAATGAGCCATAAGGATCTGCTGGGAGTATCTGCGAGTATAATGTATTTATTATATACAAAAACCATAAAACAAACACTAAGTTTATTTTTCATTCATCATTTTAGACTCACCTAATAAAACAAGCCTTACGTTTTATTTACACAAAACCAACTCAAACTTACTATAAATAATACATTATGGATGTTACCATGTATTCAAGTAACAAAAATATCCAGGAGAACCTCATGACCTACGCACCGCTGATAATAGAAGAGAAAAAAAAGAAAGAACTGCTCGATCTTTATCATCAGTTTATGAAAGATAATCATGCTGAAGCAAAAATATACTCTCTCAATGAATTTAAGCAAAGCGATATCTACCAAGATCTTCCTGATGAAGAAAAAGAGCGATTAAATAAACTCGAAGGCAAGAAGGTTAAAGTTTTAATATTTGAAACCGCAGAGCAAGCAATTGAGTTTATCGAGAAGTTACAATCCAAGGGATTAATCGACCAAAAACAAGCAGAACAACATATTTCCCGATTAAACGAGCAAGCAGAAGCCTCGAACAGCCCTAGAATGTAAAGCCGATTGTTCTGTGTTTTTTCCGTTTACAACATGCGGTCGCATTTCTCATTCCACGCGGTGTCCGCGGCTTCAAGCAGGTGACACCGTGTAACTTGTGTATGTTCTGCAGAAGCCCACGGACTCGGGGCGACGAGTTTTAAGTATCCAATATAAAGAAGCGATAATAAAATCCCATAAGGTTATTATCGCTTAGTTTATTTTTAGACGATGTCATACAAAACAAAAAGTACGATTTTATAAACTCTCTGTACATGATTAGGTCACTTGGTATATGCTAATGGTTTTTGGATTTAGTCATGTATGAATACGTTATTAGGGTTACCAATAGTTCTAAAGAATCCTACTGCGTCACAGAGATTTTAGCCCGCCTAAAACGTACACCTCGCAATCAGTCCTACCTCGTTAAATGCTCACCCCCTGGAGCACTTAGTGATGATCTTTTAAAAGAGCTCTTTATGCAGTGGCCTAAACATATTATTGGGCTGCATTTGAATTCTTGGTTAAGCCCTAATCCGCGCAATACCGATATTGATCGATTGGAGATGTTCTGTAAGTGGCTGCCATCAAATCTACGCCTGCTTGATGCAAGTTATACTCTTAAGGAACTACCCTCGCCTGAAGTGCAACAGCGCTTTGTAAAGGCTTTACCCAAATCTTTAGAATATTTATCCATTAAAGGTAATGGACTTGGTAGGCGCATGCGTGCTGCACACATAAAAGATTTGGTTAAAACTCTTCATGTTAGCCATGCATTAGATCTGCGTGAAAACAATTTTCACCATGCTGAGGAGATTGCGGGGCTGCAAGCATTGAGTGGTTTACCCGCAAAGATTACTGTGCTTGGCATCGATACACATCCCATGCTCATGAACTCTATCCCATCTCAAGTGCGAAGACTAGGGCTCCCTATTTTCTATTTATCTCCTACCTGCAAACCCAAACCGATTATTCCTGCGACCGTATCCTATTTAGAATTTAGTGGTTATCTTTTTGAAGAAATGACTTTAGCGCATCTACCATCTTATATAACTTCGTTGAGCCTGGAGCGATGTAATCTCGGGATTTTAACTAATCAGGATATAATCAAGCTGGTTGCAAGCATTCCCAAGACTGTTACTTGGGTATCATTACGCGCAAATCGCTTATTTACCAAACGCACCGTAAGTGAACGCGATAGGCTCTTAGAATCTTTAGCCCCTTTTAATACTGACGGGCGCTTGCAGCTTGATGATAATGGAGAAGAGGAATGGATTCGTGCCGCACTGCCGCTCATAAATGGGATCGAGCAGCAACGAGTACCCAATTGGGATTGTGCTTATCAAATTGCTACCTATCTCGGCGCGCACTCGTTGACTTTATTTAAAAAATTGGCACAAAGAAAACGAATGTTTACTTCCATAGCGGAGACAATACCTCTAATAAATGGTAGTCAGTAGAACACTGACTATCTAAATTTTCAATTTTTAAGAACGATTTTTCCATTACACAATTGACATTTTTTCTAAGTTATGTTCATTTTTATTCTCAAATCGGTTCTTAAAGTAATCGTAGGTTTGGTTGATATAGTTTTTAAAGTTAAGTTCTAAGTCCTTAAAAAAATCCAAATTAATTTCTGGAGTTTTAGATAATATTTTTCGAGGAATTAGTTCATATTCTACTGTTATAAACTTTTTAAATATTATCATGCAGTCCATATGCTCTTCGATATAGTCATTTACATTTGAGGGTAGCTCAATGCCGAGTGTGTCATTAATCTTCTTCATAACATTGTGCGCTTCATTACTGATTCTAATAATCTCTTGAACCGAATTAGACTTGCTAAAAAGACGGTTCATTAAGCTCTTGTTTTTTTTTGTTAATTCATTGCCCTTTGCATGTGTATTGAGGCAATGTTGTAACAATAAACTTGCTCCAGAAAACACAAAACAATAGTAATCACTGTTCGTTCTTAGAAGCGATTCTTGTAACCGTTCAGCAGTTAATCCTTCAGAGATATACGCGCTTGAACCTGAAGAACAAATAATTTTTAATTTGTCTTTGAGATAATTCAAATCCTCCCTGTGGGGCGTCAGTTTTTCTATTTCGGACAAATAGGTTTCTAAATACCGATAGAGGTCATCCTTCTTGATTTTTTCCCAGTTTATGTCAGAATTTTTTAAGTAGGTAATCCAAGCGATAATCGCATTGGCTGAATAATTTTTCAACTCATCAATGTTCCGCGCTAAAGATTGAATAAAAAATACCATATTCCATGCTTGAGTATATGGTTTGGCTTTTTCAGCTGCCTGTTTAAGTAAAAGGTTCATGTAATCGACAAAATTTGAATTTTTATAATGAATTAAAGTTGTGTATCGTTTACATTGTTTTCCTTCGAACGTTATGTCCGATTCCATATAGTTACGAAAGACAACTAATGCTTTATAAACCGTATAGGGATCCAAGCAATCATCTGAATCTATCGCCAAAGTTTGGCTTATAGCATCATACAAATAACTTTTTTTAGTAGTAAGCTCCATCTTAATACGCAGTCGGCGATGGATTAATCCCCCCAATAAAATAAAATAGTTCTCATTAGCCAACTTAATATCCGATAGATTAAGCCCATCCCTAATTTGCATTAATCCGGTCTTCTGTGAGACTCGATTACTTTCTGATTTGAAAATGAATAATTTGGCACGGTCATTTAAAATTTCAAAGTCCGTTTTATTAAGAAAGTTATCTGGTGACTTGGGATCCAAATATACAGAGTCGTGATTATCTCTATTTGGTAGTGTGGTAGCTTTTTTTCTTATAGAGTATTGGTTTAATATATCAGCAGTATTCGCCTCAAGCTTACTAATTAACTCTAACATTATTGAATAATCATGCATTTGACCTCCTAGTCGTAACTGTATTCACTCACAGTCTCTTCCGCTTCTGCTCTCCAAATTCAAACTTCTTTTCGCGCCTATCTTTTTTAATAATTTGAAGGACTTTTCTTTATTTAATAACACGTCTACTTATTTATCAAGAAAATCATTTTACCTCCAAATTACTGCGTACATTGTCATGAAGCATTTTTAAGGTCAATAATCGATTTTAAAATTTCATCTCCACCGTTTATCTAAGAGCGCTAAAATTTGTTGATGTATATTACCAAAGCCACGATTACTCATGACCAATATCGCATCGTCAGCCTGTGCTGATTCAACGATGATTTGTGCCAGATCAGCAACCGTTGAACATAATACATAGGGACATTGCCAGCCACTTACCGTTGTATGTAGATTAAAATCCTGTGGCTCTAAAACGAAGGCATAATCCACTCCTGCTAAAGCTTGAGCCATTGCATTAGCATGAACGCCCGTACGCATCGTGTACGAGGCAAATTCCAAAACCACAAAAATACGCTGGTGCTTCTTACTATGTCTTAAGGCATCAATCGTACGCCGAATAGCCGTTGGATGATGCGCAAAATCATCGTATACTGTGATGCCATAACGTGCACCTTTTACCTCTAACCGACGTTTAACCGGGGCAAATTGTTCCAAAGCGCGCGCAGCAACTGCAGGTTCTACTCCTGCATACACGCTCGCGGCGAACGCGGCTAAAGCATTCTCAACATTGAATTGGCCTATTAGAGACCAGTAGATGGTCGCAACGTTTACACCATCATGCAGGACGCGAAAGGCACTACCTTGGGGATTGAGTAATTCTGCGCACCACGATGCAGAGCCTGTTAAGGCGATGTGCTCCACCGATGAATAGACTCCCTGAGTAAGAACTTCATTCAATGCCGCATCGTCACGGGGTTTGATCACAAGCCCATTTGCTGGAATCGTTCTTAACAAATAGTGAAATTGTAATTTTATGGCGGCTAAATCGGGGTAAATATCTGCATGATCAAATTCTAAATTATTAAGAATAGCAACTCGAGGCCGGTAATGCATAAATTTTGGACGCTTATCAAAAAAAGCGCTGTCGTATTCGTCTGCTTCAATAACAAACCATTTTCCCTCCCCCAGGTGCGCACTTGTTTGAAAATTCGAGGCAACACCGCCAATTAAAAAACCGGGTTGCGCGCCTGCTTCGTGCAAAATCCAGGCAAGCATGGAGGTGGTGGTGGTCTTACCGTGAGTGCCCGCAACCGCAATGACTTGATAATTGGTTAAGATATTCTTAGCAAGCCATTCAGGACCAGAACTATAATTTTTACCCGCATTCAATACTGCTTCCAATACTGGCATGCCGCGTTTAATTGCATTACCAATAATCACCATATCCGCTTTTAAAGCCTGAGTGCTATCCTCGTAGCCTTCAGTCCAGTGAATTCCTTTAACTGTAAGTAAATCACTTATGGGTGGATAACATTGGGCATCGCTGCCGGTTACCGTATATCCTGCTTCCTGAGCAAGGATTGCTAATGCACTCATAAACGTGCCACTGATTCCTAAAATATGTAAATGCATAAAAGCTCACTGTAAAAATGAAAGGGTTAAAATATTTACGGCCATAAGGCCAATGGCAGCCATTGCTGACTGCACGGCACTTACATTTAACGCGTTTTTATAGATATGCGCTACGATTATTAATTGCCAAATAGACAGGCCAATGCTAAAGCACAAATAAATAATTGCTATCAATAACAACATCGGGCTCATGATATGGGAGTTCGATAAATAAGGCGCAACGTATAAAAGGGGTACCACAAAAAGATGAATAATAATACTGGTGTAATAGAGTGCGGTGACCGTTTGCACTAGCCGAGCTACATGATTTTTTAAAAATAACAGAGCATAGCTATAAAAGAAATATGAAAGCAATAATCCACTTGCGAGGATAATGTTGGTTCCTAAATCAGCTGTATTATAATAAGAAAAGCTCCATTCAAAAACCAGGATGAACACTAATACCAGGCCACTCATAAAAAAGCGCGTGATGGAATAAGGTGTATTTTCCGGACTCTCTTGTAATAAGCAAATGTGCCAGTAACGATTAAAAATGAAATGCAGCATTTATACCTTCACTGTGCTCTTCATAAAGTTCCTTTTTTTTAAGTCTAGACTAATCATCAGGATTTATATTAGGGTCAGTTTTTAACACTCCTGGATTGTGCATTTCATTTTTTTTCTGAATGATGCTTAGCTGCTGTACCACGGGTTGATTCCAAGGCCCGGATATTTTATAGCTATAGGATGATATTTTTTGCATGCCCTGATTAATAATTTTAGTAGCGACCCAAGTTGCCACTCCCGCAACGGGCCCCCCGGCAATAGTCGCCACTAAGGGTAAACTTGCCGTAATGTGTGGCGCAATTTTAAGGTTTAGATTATATGTTCTTTTGATCAAATCCAAATCACCATTCATCGCGGCATATGCTACAGGACCATCCAGATAGCTATCCGTAGTCGTCATAATTCCTTTATTAATTTTAAAAGTCCCCTGGAAAATATCAAAGCTATAACCTTGTGAAGCTAAATCACTAAAATCAAGCTGTAATCTGCGCGGAATGGTTTGTAAACTTAAGAGACTTAATAATTTACCCAAATCAATTTTCTCTTCGGTCTCTTTGTTTAAATGGGTAATGCGACCATTTTTTAATTGCACAAAGAGATCACCATAAGCCTTTTTTAAAGTAAAGCGTTCCAATCGGTCATTCCACCCGCCCTGAAACTCTAAATATCCTTTTTTAGCGTCCACGACAGGTGAAATTTGCCATTGGGCCAAACTATCAGACAAATTGTTAATATTCATTTTTAAATGAATTTGTGTTTTGTCTTGATTTTTTTGCTGTGACCAACGCCCATTCATATCAACATGATAGTGAGGTGAGTCAATACGCGCATGTTCTAAAACCCAATTTTGCTGCGCTCGTTTTCCCGTTAATTGCACAGAGCCAATATGAATCGATTCAATATTTAAATCATCGATTAAAAGATTAAGTTCGGGAAATTCTGCAGGTTTTAGATCGGGCTCCTGTGTTGTAGCTGCATTTATTGGTGTTTGGGGCTTAAGTTTTAAATAACTCAAATGCCCGTTCAATTGATTTTTTACCCCATTATAACGAAAAGTACCGCGAATATTTTTTTGTGTAATCATAAAATCACCGCTATGGAATGGCAGTATTTTGGCTTTTAAATGCAAATTATTCCATTGTTGTTGAAAGATGCTCATTTCATCAAGTAAAACATTAATCTTAATTGGCGGTAAATGAACAGTTGATTGTGCATTTACTGTTGGCGCATATTTCTGATAAATGTTTTTCCATTCATCAAAACGAAATCCTTTTAAAGAACCATTAACGGATAGTCCCGGAGTGTCAGGCGCTGCTGCTGGCTTATCTCCGAGCTGAATAATACCGGAGTCAAAAGTGATGCTTTTACCAGAACTCTTATAAACCAAGTTGGTACTTAAACGCTTTTCATAGTTAGAACGGAGCAAGATGGTATTGTTTTTTTTCATCTCTACTGCCAAATCAAAAGGTACCTCATCTTCGGGTTTTTTGTTTAATGGTGCAGGGAGATTGATGCTAAGCCCTTTTAGAGAGGAGCTAATTGTTAAGCGATCTGAGTCTTGTGGACGATAAGCCAGGGTTAGATCTGCCTCCATGGGAAAACTCCCATTTAAAGACGTCAGGTATGGGATATTAAATTGCTGTTTTAATGAATCAGCAGTCCATATACCGGCAATAACTATCTGGGTTGCAGGAACTGGATGTTGCGTGGTCTTAATATCAATTTTTAAGGAATGTCCTAAGGAGCTTGCTGTTAAAAAGCTATTTGCTACCCCCTCTTCATTAAAAAATAAAGTTCCCGTTAGCCCTTCGAGTTTAAGCTTCGCTATCGGATATTTTAGATTGAGGATATTTTCATTAAAACCAATATTTCCTGTAACCAGAATCTTATCATTCTCAGGGTACAACGGCACTTGCACCAGTAACTGCAGTTGCGCTGCGCCCTCAATAAACAATTGTTGTAATTGCGAAAGTTTCAGTCTAAGTGGAGAGGAAAGCACATAGTTCAGCATTTTTTGTGCTTCACCGGAAATCTTACCTTCAATAATTAAATTTTCACGATCATGTCCAATATCATCGATTTTTAAGTGAATATCCTGAGCAGGCACTCCTTGAAAATTGGCGCGTTTAATATCGATCTTTAAGTTACGATTATCTAGTGTAAGATCTGCATCAATTTCTTGTATGGGTTTCCATTGGGGGTTGATGGTGATTGTTCCACCATTTAAATGACTATTAATGGTAAAATTTCCCTGGCCCTGGTCAAAGGGAAAATCTTTAACAAAACCATTAAAATTAACTGTACCCGAAAATTCCTCTACTTGACGTAAGTCTTTTGTTAACCAGAAATACAATTTCGGTTTAAGCTTGTCTTTAGGTAAAAACTTAGCCCATTTTTGTAAATTTTTTCCTGAATATTCCACGGAGAAACGCATGTTACCCCAGGAGTTTGGTTGTACTTGATCCAATATCCCCTGGGCACTTAAGGTTAGTTCTGGTTGATTTAATAATATGTGCTCAACACTTACTCGATAGCCATCACTAAGCTCTTTCCAATCTAAAGACCCATTAATTTGCGAAAACATTTGGTTGGGATAATTCTTTAGAGCAATATTCGTATCCGTAGAATCTAGTTCTAAACGGCCTTCATGAGGCTGCCAATGGATAGCCCCTGATAGATTATTTACCTTAGGAATTGAATGTTTTGCATCGGCTTCCCACCCTAGATTATTAAAACGAGATAACAGATAGGTAATCTCATTGCGCGAAGACCAGAGGTTATGAGCTTCGCTAAGCGGCTCTGCTGGATTGGGTAAATGAAACAATGGTGCAATCGCAGGGATTTGGAATGAATCAGCCTGCGTCACCAGTAAAATTTGGGTATCCTGCAATTGTCCCTGCGGATTGAGGGCGCTGAGTGGCTGCAAAATATTGATGTCTTTTAACTGAGGTATTAGGGAATTTAAAAGTAAATTTTTAACAAAAATACGATAACTTTGTTGTTCACGATTAAATTTTATCTGCAGCTGATTTTCTGGCCAATCACTGTTTCCTAGGCGTAAATGAATCTGGTCTGCAGATAACTCCCAACCCTCGCTATCAGGCCTCCAGAATAGATTGGCAAAAAAATAATTTACCAGTCGCATTTTTTGATTGTCCATGGTGCGCCAGGCAAGCCGTTTTAATTCGATTTGAGCATGCATCGAGGTCACCGCGCCACGATGGATATCCATCCATAGCTCAAGATTACCTTTACCTCCCTCTAGAGAGACCTTATTCTTCGGTATAAAGTATTGCCACTGTGCAGGGACAATATTCTGAGCTGAAAAGTAAAATTTCCCTTCAATTTCATCAAAATGCTCGGGATTGAAATAGCCATCCCCCAGCAGCTGAAAATCTGTACTACTGGTTTGCTCAAGACGCGCGCTCCCTTTAATTTTATAGCGACCATTTTGATTCAAAATGGATACATTCAAACCATTTACGGGAATGATACTACCGCTGTTAAAATAAAAATAAGCCGAGACATGACGAATGATTAAACGCTCTTGTTGTGAAAGCCAGGATAGAATCTGCCGCGTTCGTTCTGGGGTCATATCCTCACTGTTGATACTATCCGTACTAATTCCATCAATAGTCCAGTGCTCTCCACGCTGACGGAAGGTAAGATGCATATCATCTATGTACAAAACACCAGGTAAAATTTCCCAGTTCCATAATGATTTAAACAGATTGATGCCGACAATCAATTTGTTTAGACGAAAGATTTTTTGTGAGTCAGCACCTAAGGTGACCTGATGAAGTTGCAACATTGGTTGAAACCAGTACCACCCTGTTTCCATGGTTTGAATGGTTACCGGCTGCCCTAATAGGGTTGATAAGTGTTGTTCAACTTCGGTTTTGTATTGTTTAGCCCAAGGGGTAAGCGACCGAAAGATACTCGAAAGAACAGCCATAAAAATAATCAGGATGGCTAAGGTCATCCAAATCTTTTTTATTATTTTTTTCACTCTATCGGTTCCACATCCTGATTGATTCTTTTACTATACCATTGCTTTTGTGCATACTCATCATTTTCTTTCTGCTCGCGGCGAGATTCTTTTACTGCTTGTTCTTTTTTTAGTTTCTCAATTAATAATTGGATGCTTTCTTCTTCCCTCTTAGTAACTAAATACGCGGTTTGAGCGTGTTGGCGTAACTTGGCTAAATGTGCCAAATGACCATTGAGTTGAATAATCGCTTTATCTAAATGAGCGATAAAGTCCACCCGATGACGTATCTGATTTAAACTCGCGCCTTGCTCGCCTAAGCTTTCCATTTGTTGTAAATAATCGCCCCGGTATCCCACGAGCTGTTCATGTTTTAATTTGTTCTTTTTAAACTCCTCTTGCGCATTGATGACCTCCTGAAATGCTTTTTGAGTATTTTTTTGTTTTATCCCTAAAAGCTGCAGCAAGCTGCTTAAATTGCGACTCATAGTTAGCTCCTGCAGCGAGCCGCTAAATCTGCCAATGCGGATACACTTTCATCATAGCTATAGTGTTCATTCATCCCTTGCTCCATGTATTGCCGCAATGTGTCGTGCGCGACTATTGCTTTATCTAATTGCGGATCTGACCCTTTAACATAAGCACCCAGTAAAATTAAGTCGCGATTTTTTTCATATAATGATAAATATTTTTTAAATAACAGCATGTCCTGCATCTGCTCTTCAGACACAATACTTTGCATCACCCGACTGATTGATGCTTCCAAATCAATTGCCGGGTATTGCCCTTCTTCGGCTAAAGAACGACTTAATACGATGTGTCCATCCAAAATTGCGCGTGCTGCATCCGCTATTGGATCTTGTAAGTCATCCCCTTCCGTAAGCACTGTGTAAAAAGCGGTTATGGAACCACCTGCAGGCAGTCCATTACCTGCTCGTTCAACCAATTTGGGTAATTTGGCAAATACTGAAGGCGGATAACCTTTTGTAGCAGGGGCCTCACCTATGGAGAGTGCTATCTCCCGTTGCGCCTGAGCATAGCGGGTGAGCGAATCCATAAGCAATAAAACATGTTTTCCTTGATCCCGAAAATATTCGGCAATGCTTGTTGCCACTTGCGCCCCATGCAGTCTTCGCAAAGGAGACTCATCTGCCGGTGCCGCAACGACCACCGCCCGTTTTAAACCTTCTTCACCAAGACTGCATTCAATAAATTCTTTGACCTCACGTCCGCGTTCGCCAATTAATCCTACGACAACCACATCGGCTTTAGTAAAGCGCGTCATCATTCCCAGTAATACGGATTTTCCCACGCCACTGCCTGCGAAAAGACCAATACGCTGACCACGGCCAATGGTTAACAAACCATTTAATGCACGAATTCCAACATCCAGGGGGGTGTCGATAACCGCTCTTTTTAATGGATTAATCGGAGTCGCATGGAGCGGATAATTATCGGTAAGCTCTAGGGGTGGACCGTCATCAAGGGGTAGGCCCGAGCCGTTCACAACACGATTGAGTAAAGGCCAACCCACATCGATACGTGCAATGCGTCCTGTTGGCATGATAATCATTCCAGGCGCCAAGCCTTGAATGTTATCAATAGACATCAGATACACGCGATCATTACTAAAGCCGACAACTTCCGCTTCTATTGTATGATTATGCGCCACTTGAATCAGGCAGCGTGCACCCACCGGTTGATTAAAGCCTTTAGCCTCTAGCGTTAAGCCCACAGCTCTGCTAATACGGCCGCAGTGTAAGAGTCCGAGATCTGGAAACTGCTGCACTTCAGATAAAATTTTACTCAATCTTGATTCATAAATGCTCATAGCTTATTTTTGCTCTGGATCTAAACTAAGTAGATTATCTTTGGTAATGTATTTGGTAAAAATACTGGTCAAACGATGTTGGATACGTCCATCTAATTCACTATGCTCACCCTTTAAATAAAAATCACCACGATCAAGTTCAGCATCAGCAACCAAAATGTCAAGGAGGCCGGGTATTTCATCAGGGGGAAATTGATTTTTAACCCATGCCACATCATCCGGGTGCATAGCAAAAGTTAAATGACTATTGAGCATCGGTAACTCAGCTCTTACTGCAAAAAGTAAATCCCGTATTTTTTCTGGATGAGCACTTAATTCGATACCAATGCAATGCTGCCCTAACCAGATTAGTGTCTGTATAACCTGCTGAATAATGTGATCATCGAGTAATTTTATCGGCTGCTGAATCAATTCAAACCAGCGTTGTAGTTCTTTTTTCTGGGTCTCAATAAAGGTTTTAGCTTCTTCGATGCCCTCGTTATACCCCTGGGTACGTGCTTCCTCACGTATACGTTCGCATTCCTGACGTAAAACTTCTTGCGGGTCAATTACGGGTGTTTCTGCTGCAGGCTTTGGCTTTTGATCGCGGTAATTCCAGGTTGTAAAATCCTTGTTATTGGTTTGCTTTTTTGGTAGCGGCTCAAATTGCTGTGCCATAACGATCCTTATTTTGCTACTTTGTACTTTAAACAACTCAGATAAAAGCCTTACTTACCTCATTATCATGAAATCGTCTTCCAAAATAAATTTAATTGCCCTACTGCCTGCTTCACGTAAACAATTTATCCTCGGATGATAAAAGGGTTATTGAGG
>Ga0209960_1002859_pt1 | contig 16131 bp, 14 predicted proteins | sample ThiBiot_500_plan_2_FD_183947 | JGI IMG/M metagenome (GOLD analysis project Ga0209960, IMG submission 183947) | Wastewater bioreactor microbial communities from Cape Town, South Africa - Thiocy_expt_500_plan (SPAdes) | ecosystem: Engineered > Bioreactor > Thiocyanate-remediating >...
TTTTTTTTTTTTTTTTTTTTTCAGCGATTCAATTTTACCTCATAAGATTTTATAATTGATTAATTATTATGATTCAAAATAGGGATTTGATATCAGGTTTCTTTTCAAACTTCGAGTTTGTCTAGCACTAGCTTTCTTGACAATCTTAAGTGGCTTTGTGAATGGAATATGTTCTCTTTTTTATGTAAAAATAAATCCTCTTGAACTCTTCAATCTTCAATTCTCTCTTTGGAATATCTTAAGTTGTCTCTTTTCATTCATTGAACCAATTGGATGTTTACTTTTTGTTTATGCCATCAAAAGAAATATTTCAAACTTTGACTATGGCAGCAGGACCTTCCTTTCCTTTGCAATTCTATCAGATATCCTTCAAATGATTTCACCACAAGAAGTTATCACTCTCCCAAGATTTTTCTCTATCTTCATTGGGAGAATCACACGAGTTCTAATGGCTTCAATCTATCTTCTCAAAAACCGCAAATCGACATCTTATTTAGTTTTAGCATGCGCCTTCGTTACAATTTGTTATCTGCTCTCAATTATGGAAAGTTCAATGGTTTTATTCTCTAAAAAATTCCCACTCTTTTATGCCTCCGCTATTTCCATCCAGCTTTATCCTATTATCTTTTTTAAAATCCTTGAATATGAAACTGAGGCATATCATTCAATCTTTAGAAAATTCTTGGTCTCTATTGAAGAAAAAAGTGAAGCAAAATCAGCCTTTATTTCAAGAATGTCTCATGAATTACGAACACCACTTCATGGATTATTATCACTCATAACCCTTTTAAAACAAACGCCATTAACAACAGAGCAACAAACTTATCTCTCAAACATTGATTCATGCGGCTCTCTCATTCTTGACCTCATTATGAAAGTATTAGATCTCTCAAGAATTGAATCAGGAAGACTTGAAAGCCATCCAACAAAATTTAGTCTTTTCAAACTCCTTCAAGATATTTCACAATCAGTTTCATCCCTTGCAGAGAAAAAAAACCTTGATTTTTTTGTTTCTTTCTCTCTTAATCCAAATGGATATGATGTTGAAGGAGATCAATCTCATTTAAAAGAAATCTTAGTAAATGTAATTTTCTCTTTTATTTTCCTTTTCCTTTTCCTTTCCTTTCCTTCTCTTTTCCCCTTCAGCTTTCTCTCTCTTTTTCTTTTTTTTCTTTTCTTTTTTTCTTTTTGGAAAAAAAATCTAAAACAATATTCTACTAGTTAATTGGAAATGCCCTCAAATTTACTGACAAAGGAAATGTCACTGTTTCAGTATCTCAAATTCAAAGGGATGAGAAAACTTTTATAAGATTTGAAGTTAAGGATACAGGAGTTGGAATTCCTGAATGCTTTCTCCCTCACTTATTTGAACCATTTGCTCAAGAATCTTCAAACAAAAAAAGACATGAGGGAAGTGGTCTTGGCCTCTCACTTACAAAAACATTTGTTGAATTATTGAATGGATCAATTGGAGTTGAATCTCAGAAAAATGTTGGTTCCCTATTCTGGGTTGAATTACCCTTTAAATTACTTCCTTCTGGAACTTTTTACTCTCCTTTAACTTCCTCACCAATACTTCTTTCTCCAAAAACTCAAGAGCTTAAATTTGGGATCTACTCTTCAGATAGCTATTTTCAATTCCTTCACACTTATTTATCTTATTGGAATTTGCCTCTCATTAAAATCTCAAGCTTGGAAGAGTCAAAAGAACTTGATTTACTTATTGTTGAAAACAACTTTGATTTTCTCTTAGATTATGTTAATTTAGGATTTGAGAAGAAAGGAAAAGTATTATTTCTATCAAGCATCTCTAATCTTTATTCAATTAATCAAAAGATCGAAGAAAAAGGACTTCAAAATCAAGTCATCAATCTTCCTAAACCTTTAACAGTACCCAAATTACATTACATTTTATCAGAATGGTACCAAAATGGAACTCCTTTTGTTGATCTTCATGAAGATGCACTTCGAGGACTCAAATTAAAAAGACCTTTACTTAGTCCATCACCAGCACCACTTGAAGCAAAGGAAATCATGGATAAAAATCAAATCAAAAGCGAATCTACAATTCAAGTTTTAGTTGTTGAAGATAATCCAATTAATCAAATGGTGATGAGAACATTATTAGAACGAACAGGAGTCAGTTTTGAGATTGTTTCTTCAGGAGAAAAGGCAGTTGAACTCTTTCAGCATTTTGAAACCATCCCATTAATTTTTATGGATATTGAAGTTGAAGGAAAAATCAATGGTCTTCGAGCTACATCTCAAATTCGTGCCCTTGAAAATCAAGAAAAAAGTAGAAGTTATATTGTTGCAATGACAGGAAGAGCTTTAGATACTGATATCAATGAAGCTCAACATATTGGTTGTGATGACTATTTTATAAAACCTGTAGACTTAGAAAAAATTTTGAATTTATTAAACAAAGTGATCAAAAATGTAAAAATGTAAAATAAATATAGAGCAGAAACAATGTAAATAAATATAGAGCAGATAAAAAAAAAACTTATTTCCTCATTTACTTGTTTGTTTATTTCATTTTTTTTTTCATTTTTTTTTCATTTTTTCTTTTTCTTCTTTCAAAACAAATGAAGGTCCTCGTCTTTTGTTGGGATGGAATGTTTGGAGCCAATTGCCAAAGGACTTGAACCACAACAAGTTGATAAAAAAAAAATAGGTTTCTTATCACCTTATTTACTTGGTTTTGCCTCTCTATACCTCAGCACCAATTGAGAACAGGAGGTCTCTCTTTTGATCAATGTAATGGGTTGGAATATGGAAGTTTAAGTCGCAGTGGTCTTTGTTTGGATAAAATTCTTGAAGCAAATGTTTTGCCAAGTTGTGGTAAAATCTATCCAGTTGTGCCAACCTGTTAGAGTAATGAGATGGAGAAAGGATTTCTAAACAATAGAAATAGGTTCGACAAAGGAGATTAAAATGGTAAATATTTTGGCTCAAATCCTCTAATATTGGAAGTCCAAATCTTAAGAGAAAGAGCCATTTAGTAGCTAAGAATTGTTCTTCTTCAATCAAATCTTTCATTTTTATTTGAAAAAAAAAAAAAGAGAAAAAACTCACCAGGAAAATTGTTTCATATGTTGGATAGATCTCGTTAGTCTATTTACATGATTTGGAATCTGCATTTCCCGAACTCTACCCATCAAACTTTTCAGCCATCAATCTGGACTACATTCACTTTTTTTAAAAAGTATGTTAGAGTTCTTAGGTTTCATAGAACAAAGTTCTCTTGGACACTTTCGCAAAAATAACTTTTCAAGATCGACTTGGTGCTCCGCCAAATCAACCCTTGCATATTCATTGATACAAATTTGATATTTTTCTCCTATTCAAATTTTTTGATGGAGTCTATACACTCAACCCACTCAGGATTTCAAAGGATTTATATATTTCACAATCACAAGAATAAAATAAAAATCAAAAAAAATCTCCAATATCCCATTTATATTGCATTTATTTTTATTTTTATTTTTATTTTTTACAGTGAGAGAGAAAAAAAAAAAAAGGTTATTCAGAAATAACATTCCATTTTTTTTTCGCCATTTTTTCTTCTTCTTATTTTTCTATTTTTCTTTTTGTGTGATTCTTCCTTTTGTAGGAAATGATCAATGGGGGTGATCGCGGATGGACCAATCAAATCAACTGAAAATTTCCCTTTTCTTTTTTCTTTTTCTTATTTATTGAAGCTTTTTTTTTCGTTCATTCATCCATTAATTAATTAGATTCAAATTGTTATTCAGGTTCATTTTATCTTCTCACTCATTTTGATTTTTTGTCTTTTGAAATTTTTGTTAATTGTCATCTTTTTGTATTTTTTTGTATTTTTTTTGTATTTGTGTGTGTGTTTTTATTTTGACCAAAATTTCATTTTTTGTTGTTGTTCTCCTCTCCCTGCGTTTCTTTTGTTATTTGTTATGTATTATTTGATCTGACTTGTGTTTTTTTAAAAAAAAAACAACAACAATATTCACCATCTTCTTTTTATTCATATTTTTGTTTTATTATTATTATTATTTTTTATTAACATTTAGAAAAAAAATTAAGGGAAAATGTTTCGTGGGGTTCATACTATTAGAAAAGCGACCCTTGCCACGCTTTCAGTTAAAGATATTCCTTCTCCAAAGAGTTACCCATTGATCAGTAATTTTTTTTTCTTCTTCTTTCTTTCATTCATCTATCTTCATTATTTTATTTCTGATCTAATAAATTTTGTATTTTTTTTTCTTTTTTTTAGGTGGGTTACCTCATTTTTTGAAAGCTGGAGGAGCACAAAGAATGAATGATGTTTTTGAAAAACACTTTGAAGAATTTGGTTTCGTCTCAAGACTTGAAATTTTTAATGAGAAGTTTGTAATTGCTTCCCATCCTGAAGATATTGGGAGAATTATAAAAGCAGAAAAAATGCCTTCAGCAGCTGGAGATAATCTCTTATTATTAAAGAAATACTTTGAGATGAGAAAACAAACACATTTGAATATTGGATTTTTAGAGGCAAGACTTTGATTTTCAATTTATTTCTTCCGATTTTCATATCTTTTCTTTTCTTTTCTTTTCTTTTCTTTTTACTTTCTACATAAAGGGTGAACCCTGGAAAAAGATACGAGTCCCCATGCAAAAAAACATGCTTCCTCCAATGGCAGCTGAAAGTTATCTTCCTGCAATTAATGAAGTTTCCAGGAGTTTCAGTTCTTTGATGTTAACAAACAAAATTCCTATTAATGATCTCATTCCTCGTTTTACATTTGAAGTTATTGGAAGCGTTTTGTTTGGAAAAAGAATTGGTTGATCTCTTCATTTTTTTATTTTTATTCTCTTTTCTTTTTTTTTTTTAAAAAAAATTACAATGCAAACGAAATAACTTATGGTTATTTTTTTTTTTTTTTTGATTTTACAAATAGGTGCTTTACAGGATGAAACCGTACATCCAGAGGATAAATTGTTCATTGATAATACCCTTGATGTTTTCCGAGTTGCACACAATTTTCAATATGGAATCGAGAAATACATTGAAACTTCTGCTTTGAAAAAACAATTTAAAAGATTGGACGAAATTTATAATCGTGCTTTCTATCACATCCGAGAATTGGAAAAACAATATCAAGAAGATCCAGGTTTTTTTTTTTTTTTTTTTTTTTTTTTTTTTTTTTTTTTTTATTTTTTTTTTTTTTTTTTTTTTTTTTTTTTTTTTTTTTTTCCAAGATTTTTTATTTATTTATTTACAACTTTAAAACTCAAAAATAATTTCATAGCAAATACTCCTTATTGTTATATTCGTCATCTCTTTGAACAAAAAAGTTTGGAAACTGAGGCAATGGTTGTTAATACTAGTGGCTTATTATTTGCAGGTATTTTTTTTTTTAACAACATTTCAATATTAAAGAGTGAAATTAGAATAGTGGATTAGTTTAAAGAGTAAAATTTAAAATAAATAAATTAAATAAGGTGTGGATACTACAGCAAACACACTCATTTGGTTACTTTATCATCTTGCAAAATTTCCAAAAGTTCAAGAAAAAGCTTTCCAAGAGATCTCTGAAGTTTGTCAAGGAGGAGACTATCAAGCTGGTATGTTAGAAAAACTACCTTACATGAAACTTGTTTTTAAAGACTCTTATCGATTAAATCCCTTGGGCGGAGGAGTATTAAGAATCCTCGGTAATGAGGTGACCCTCATGGATGGTTATGTTCTCCCCAAAAAAACTTCACTCCTCTTAAATCCAGTTCCACTTTACAGACACAAAGATTATGTTGAAAATCCAAATGAACTCGTTCCAGAAAGATGGACCGATGAAGAAAAAGAAAAAAGAAAAGACACTCCAGCATCCCTGATTGATCATCCCTTTTTCATTCTTCCCTTTTCTTTTGGGTATTTTTTTCTTTTCTTTTCTTTTCTTTTTCTTTTTCTTTTTCTTTTTCTTTTTTTTTTTTGATTTCACTTTCTTTTTTTTCTTTCCTCTCTTCAAAAATTAATAATATAATAATTATGATAGACCTAGAATGTGTTTAGGTGCTAGAGTTGCATCAAATGAAATGTATTCCCTTATATGTAGACTTCTTCAAGATTATCGACTCGAATTGACTCCAAATCATCCTGAAGTTGGCTACTTACCCAGATTCTTTTATGTCCCTGAAACAAGTCCACAAATCCAATTTATTCCAAGAAAATGAAATTGTAAAGCAATTGTTTAAAGTTGAATGAAATTGTTAATAGTCGTAAATCTTTCTTCTTTCCTTTTCCTTTTCCTTTTCCTTTATATCTAATATTATTATTAGTTTGTGATTATTTTTTTTTTTCTTTTCTTTTTTTCCAAAGTTGAGTCAACATGTTTACAATTGATCTCATATTCCTTTAATCAACAATCTCTGATTAAACTTTCTTTAACATTCCAAAAATGAACCCAACTTTTTGAAATCTCCTTTTGTAAAATTAGAAGTTAGATTGATTGAAATCTAAGTTTAAAATTGTGTGGTTTAACAAAGTGAAAGAAATTTTTAGAAAGTTAAAATCACAAACAACTTTCGAGTTTGGTTTTTGTAAAAAAATAAGTTTTCGCTTCAAACCAAAAAAAAAAAAAAGATGATGTCAGGGAAATTTTGCAAAAACGAAAAAAATGGCCAGAAAAAAAAAAAAATTCAAAATGCGAGATCAACAAGACAACAACCAGTCAGTAAAATCAGAAGTCAAATGAGTCAAGATGATGAAGATGCAAGAAAGTTCAATTATTCAAGACATAACTTTAAATCTCTCTACAAAGTATTTTCCTTTTTCCTTCTTTTTTCTTTTCTTTATTTTTTTGAATCAACAACATTTTGTTGAATAACAACAAAAAATATATTATAGCCATTTCAAGAAACAAAAAGTTGAAGTTGTGTGTGTGGGATATCCCTTTAATCAGAGCTGAAGTTTGAAATGTTAAGGTTTTGTAATTCAAAATATTTTTCAAATTGAGAAAAAAAAAAAAATTAATTTTTAGTCATGAAGTGGTTCAAGAGAGGTCAATGAGTCAATGAGTCTTTTACCCTCTACTCAAAACAATGCTTGGAAGACTTTTTATGAACTCATGGAATGTAACTATTTGAAGAAAAAAAAGTTAAAAGAATGTTTGAAAGGTTTGATTTTATTTTATAAGAATTATTCATTTACTTTTTTCTTTCTTTCTTACTTTGCATATAAATATTCTGCTTGCTTCAACTTGTTTTTTATTTTAATATTATTTTGCATATTCATTTTTTTTTTTTTTGAAAAAAAAATTATAATAGTAAGAACTTTTACTTTTATAGAATGCTTTTAAGTTGAGTTAAAGTTTCAACTTAAAAGATTTCATACTTTTTGAACAAAAAAAAAAAAAATTCAAATTGACCAAATGAATTCAAAAATATTCAAACATTCCAAATGAAAAAATTCCAATATCAAAGAAATCATTGAACAAATCTTTATCATTACATCAAAATTTTTATTGAAAAACTTTAAATAACAAATATAATCCATTCAATTCTAACTTAAATTTTAAATAGATATACACAAAATTGTTACTTAAGAGAAGGAAAAATAATATTTCTACACTTTCATGGTAATTTTTTCTTCTTTTTGCAAATTGAAATTGAAATTGAAAATTCAATTCAATTCATTTTCATTCATTTTCTATTTTTCTTTTTCTATTTCTATTTTTTCTATTATTTCTCTTTTAATTCTATTCTTGTTTTTTTAAAAACCTAAAAAAAAAATTTTATAAAAGAAAAGAGAATAGAACAATGTTGTCATCAAAGTTCATTCATCGGATACGTCAAGTACCCTCATTCGCTCGTTATTCGAGAATTCAATTCTCTCCTTCTATAAATACTGTCCCAAAAATCCAATCCCGATTCCTCACAACTCGACCCTCTGCTCCAAATGGAGGAAAGGATATGAAACAGAAACAATATGTTGGATTTGGATTACTTGCTGCATTGACCGTCATTGCAGGTTATACATGGACCCAACCACAAAAAAAAGTTGAAGCCTTTACCTTAGTTCGCAAGAAAAATGTGAATGATAATCTACCTATAATTGATCAACCACTTGTTTATGCCCCTAACGTTCCTAAACCTATTGAAAGAAATTATCCAGCAAAAATTAAAGTTGAATTAGAGACATCAGTGACACCATTAGTAATTCAAGGTACTCATGAATATCCTTGTTGGACATTCAATGGACATGTTCCTGGCCCATTTATTCGAGGAAGAGTTGGTGATGTTTTAGAGGTCACCTTGAAAAATTCAGGCACTCCAACCCATAATATTGACTTTCAATCTGTCTCTGGACCTGGAGGAGGGGGAGAAATATTAACAGTTGATGAAGGTGAAACCAAAACTGCAACATTCAAACTTCTTCATCCAGGACTTTTTATTTATCAATCTGATGCAGAACCAGCTGGTGTTCATGTTTCAAATGGATTATATGGAATGATCTTAGTCGAACCAAAAGAAGGCTTTGAAAAAGTTGATAAAGAGTTTTTTATTCTCCAAAGTGAGTTTTATTTTGATGTCCCCGAACCAGTTGACTACCATTTACTTTTAAAGGAACATCAAAACCTGGATCAACGTGAGTTGGAATTAATCACCGAACAACAAAGACAAAAAAATGCTCAAATTGAAACACCCACTAACCGTACTCCTCTGACTCCCAGCCAAAAACAACAACTAAACAAGGAAAAAGTTGATTTAGCATCTGTTACCCCAGTCACAAAACATCAAACTGATGAAAAAAAAGAGACAATCGTTGAAAAAATCAAGGATATGACAGGAAATGTTGTGGACAAACTTAGAGATTATCACAAGAGTCCAGAAGAAGTTCTTGAAGAGAAGTATCAAGCAAAAGAACATAGTAAGGAAAAAGATGAACCTTTATCTGAGAAATTGAAAGATGCAAAGGATAATGTTGTGGAAAAGATCTCAGAGAAAAAAGATCAGCTTATGGAAAAAAAGGATAACTTGGTTGACAATATGAAAAATCAATCAGGTACTCTGAAAAAGGATACCAAAGAAAAAGCAGATGATATCATTGAAGATCTTAGAGAGGGAGGATCTCATTTAATGGACAACATCAAAGGATTAAAAGACAGTGTTGTTGACCGTTTTACTGGACATCAAACTCTTCCTCAAAAAGAGGCACCACAAAAAGGAACTCCAGTAAAAGAAGTTCCATCATATCGCCCAAATGAAGATCAAAAGATTTTAGAAGATGTAAATGAAGTCAAAAAATCTGTTAACCCCTCCATTACAACCCCAACTCCAACTGAAGATAGTCCATACCAAGATCAACCAGGTGAAGCAAATTATCGAAATAAATCTAAATTAGCTAGTGGACCCGTTCAAAATACTTCTGCAATAGATCTTAAAAATAAACTCCAAGAAAATCAAAATGAGATTTATAACAGAGACAAAAGTATGAAAGCTAAAGTTGAAGAAGCAGCAAAAGAAGTCAAAGGGAAATCCTCAAGTCCAAAGGAGGGCATTGAAGAAAAATTCAAGGAAAATGCACATGAAATTAGTGATAAACTCAAAAATGCCAAAAATAAAACTGAAGAGACTGCAACTAATGTCAAAGGTAAAATTGAAGAAACTGCAAAAAATGTCAAAGATAGAGCTGAAAAGGCTGCAACCAATGTTAAAGATAAAGTTGAAGAAACAACAAAGAATGTTAGAGATAAAGCTGAAGATGCAACAAAAAATGTCAAAGGAAAAGTTGAAGAAGCAGCAACAACTGTTAGAGACAAAGCTGAAAAGACTGCAACCAATGTCAAAGATAAAGTTGAAGAAACAACAAAAAACATCAAAGGTAAAGTTGAAGAAGTTGCATCAAATGTCAAGAGTAAAGCTGAGGAAGTCAAAGATAAAGTTTACAGTTCAAAAGAGGATCTTCAAGAGAAACTTGAAGAGGGTGCAAATGAAATCAACACCAAAATCAAAAACACCAAAAATAGAGTTGAAGAATCTGTAAAGGATGTTAAAGATAAACTTTCTGATTCAGCTGAGGATATTCAAGGAAAAGTCAAAGGAACTATTAGTAGTGCAAAAGAGAAAGTCAAAGATGTCGAAGAAAATGTCAAAAATCGTGCTCAAGATTTAAAAGAAAAAATCACAGGCCCTGAAACCAAAGATACAATACTTCGATCATCAACATTGCCAAACGAAAGCAAAGGAGTTGACCGTGCAAGTGCTCTTGATGTGAAAACTCGATCCCAATACAGAGATCTTTCTGGACAACGCAGTGGAACAATATTGGCAATCAATTATGATGATGGATTAAGCGAGAATCCAAGGGCAGTGGTTTTCAATGGAAACGATCAAGCTTTAACCCGAGAGGGAGCACTTCAAATCGAACAAGGAGACAGAGTTAGATTATATGTTGGAAATGCTGGACCAAATCTCATCTCATCTTTCCATATCTCTGGAATGGTTTTTGATAAAGTCTATCGAGAAGGAGATGTGATCTCTGCTCCTGGAAGAGGAATTCAAACTACACTAATTCCTTCTGGAGGTGTTTCAATTATTGAATTTGATGCTGTTGTCCCAGGAGATTATAAAATTGTTGATCGTTCATTATTTAGAACAGAGAAGGGAGCAATTGGACACATCCAAGTTTCTGGAGAAGAGAAACCTGAGATATACTCAATCAAACAAAAGGAAAAGGAAAAGGTTTAAAAAAATCAAATTTGTCAAATACTGTGAATAAATTTTTAATTTTTTTTTTAAAAAAAAGTAAACTTTATTGAATGGAAAGAAATTTTTTGGAAATACAATTTTATTTTTATTTTTTTTTTTTTTTGTTGAAGCGGTTAACTTATTGAGCAACATGAATTATTTCTTCTCTCAAGTCTTGCAACTACAACTTCCATTCTTTGGAGGAGCTTTTTATTTATTTATTTATTTTTAAAGTGAATTGATTGTATTGATCGAAGAGAATAAAATTGTACCAGTAATTGTTTTTCTTCAAGAGTTTGAGGAAGGTGTGACATTTGCATTTGATTTGGGATTGGAATTTCGACTTGATCTTTCTTTTCAATAGGAGGAGGTTTTAACAATTCATCTCTTCCTAAAAATTGGTGGATAATAATGTTATTATTAAGAAAATGAAATTATAAAAAGAAAATCTAACTTGTTGAAGGAACACCCATTTCTATTAATCCTTGTATTAATCTATTAAGTGAATTTTGGTATCCTTCACCATTTTTTCCTCCATGACCACCTTATTTTAATTTTTCATTTAATTTTCAAAATAGTTCTGTTGATTTTTTGAAAAGAAATAAAATAAAAAATAAAAAATAAAAAATAAAAACCTTGTCCATCAAATCTAGTCCAGTTAACAGAACCAATAGCATACTTCATATCAGGTCTTAAAGCAGGTAAATCTTCATAAAAACAAGGGAAAATAAATTTTCCTTCCTGTTTTGCCATAAATAATTCATTCCTACAAAATTCACTTTCACTATATTTGTATGTGATAATAGCAATCAAAGCTTGACATTCAACAACCGCAGTTCTTTAATTTAATTTTATTTAATTCATGACTTTTTTCAAAAAAAAAAGAGAAAAGAGAAAAGAAATCAAACCCAATTTCCATAAACCAATTTCCATTCGAATTTGTTGGGTGAGAATCTGCCAAAAAAACTGTAAAGCCAGATTCCTCCAAATCACTTTTTAATTTGGTAACCCAAGAAGAGACAGAAGATTCTCTTCCATAACTCAAAAATATATCCTTTCTTTGTGATTCAGAATAAGATGGAGGATCTATTATCAATTTTTTTTTTTTTTTTTTTTTTTTTTTTTTTTGTTGAAAATAAAAGATGACCTTCAGGTTTTTCTAATTTTTCAGCAAGTTTACTAGACCAATTAAATTCTCCTAATCCTCCAGTGAAGTTAACAAAAGCACTTGTTGGAGCTGCTCGAGCATTAATTTCACTTAAATATGTATCCCAATCAAAAGGTTTTCCATAATTTTTTGGGGGTTGAAGCTGACGACCTGATTGTTCACTCGTTCTAAAAAATAAAAATAAAAATCATTTTTTTATCAAAAAAATAAAAATAAAATTTGATCAAATTAAATCAATATCTTACCCACAAGGAGCAATTTCTGGACTTGCTGGATCACACCAGCTTTGTGAAGAGAGAAAAAAGAAAAAAGAAAAATGAATATTATTTTGATTCTTCAAAAAAAGTCGAAGAAGAAAAAAAAAAATACTAATCATAATAAGCAGTCCAACCATCAAAAGAGATGAGAACTTCCCAAGGAGAAATATCTTTGATACGTGCCACACAAACAAGGGTTGGATATTTTCTATCAATAGCTTCTAGTCGATCACCAATTTTGAATTGAATGTCCTTTGGTTCTCCGCTAGTAATATTTGGCTCGGCCTCACGAGAAACATTAAAACCTGAAAAATAATTTTTGTTTGGGAAATTTTCTTCTGGTGCAGCTTCAGCATTTATAGATTTTAAATAGTCTTCCCATTTAAAAGTATCAGATTCAATTCCTGGTGGTATTAAGAGAACATATCCTAAATTTAATGATTCTTCTTTATCTTGGTTCTTGATTGATTGTTTCATTTTTTTTTTTCTTCATCAAAGAAAAAAAAAGTTTACTCTTATTTTTACAAGTCCTGATATCAAATTAGAAATCGAAAGAAGGTAAAAATTAGAAAATTAGAAATGAATTTTTTTTTTTAAAAAAAAGAATGTTTATGAAAACAAAGTTATACCCTACAGGACCAATCTATGAAAAAATCAATAAATAAATTAAAAATTGACACTGATAATAAAAAATAAATAAATGAATCCAAAAAAAAAAAAAACAAAATGAACCTCATTTGAATCAGGATAACACCAATATTGACTTTGATAACCATCAAGCTGGATTTTTAATTGTTTTTTTTCGTTGATTTCAGCAACATGTGCTACGTATATATTAGATCCATGTTGGCGATCAAGTGCTTCGAGTCGTTGTCCAACTTTAAAATTTATTGGTCCATCATATTTTCCACCCAATTCTGGAGTTTTTTTCTTTATAAGAACCCTTTGTCCTAAGATATAATCAATTCTTCAATTGAGATCCAAAATATAATTATAAATATAAAAAAAGAATCATGAAGTACCTCTCAAAGGTTCTGGATGAGGAAAATTTTCTTTTGGAGCTGCTTCTTGTTGAATTTCATTTAGGTATGTTTCCCAATCAAAAGTTCCTACTCTACCATGAGGAGGTTGAAGTACAAAATCTTAAATTTTATTTGAAATTTTATAATTTGTCTAATTGAAATTGTCAAAAAAAAGTTCAATTGATACCTTTTTCATCACAAGTTCTTTTTTCGAAAAAAAAAATAAAAAGAAATTAATAATTAGTTTAATAGTAATAAAGAAATAATTAAAAAGATAAAATGAATAGAAAATAGATACCCAATTGGTGCGATCTATAAAGTACAGAAAGATATTAATAAATGATTGATTGACTAAGTAATAGTAATTATAAATTCAATAAAAAGAACCTCAGGCGTGTTAATAGAACACCAATAATCATATCCATCTCCCCATCCATCAAATGAAATTAGAATTTGATCTCCTCTGACATCCTTTACAAATGCAACACAACAATACGTCGGATACTTTCTATCAATAGCTTCAAGTCGTTGTCCAATTTTAAATTTGTTTTCCATTATTAAAAAAATTTAAACTTATGATCCTTTCCTAAATAAATTCAAGAAGAATATAATTGTTTTGTTCAATAAAGAGATATCAGAAAGCACATCAATAACCAATAAAATAAATAATAGTGACTCTTACCGAACTTTTATTTTTTTCCTTCTTCCTCCAATAAATACTTTCACAAAATCCACTAATTAAAGATACAAAGAATCAAACAACTATTCCTATTATTGAAACATTGAATAAAGAAGAAATTAGAATCACAATTAATGGAAGCTTGGAGGTTTTCCTAATTAATAGAACCTCCTCAATCGAAATTTGGGAGGTTTTTTTTTTTTTTTTGTTTCAAAATAAAAATAAAATAGTTATAACTTTAAAAAATGTGTTTGATTCTTCTCGTTTATACAAACTATTCTTTAGTTTGATTCATTCAATGTATTCACTTGATATATTCTTATTCTTATTCATTTTGTGTTTGACTTGGGGAATAGGTTGGTTTGGTCAACTTTGACTCAAAAATGATTGGTTGAAATAACAAAAGGACCATTATGATTGGGTGAAAATTTGTAACAGAAAAAGAAAAAGAAAAAAACAGGGGAAGAAATCGATGAATAACTTAAAATCAAATCAATCATAGAAATGAAGCTAAAGTTTGATATCAATTGATGAAATCTTGATATGTTTTGGAATTCAAAATTGCAAAGTTTAATCAATTATTTATTTATTCTTTAGTTTACAAAACTAATTTTTTTTTTTTTGATTGATTTATAGAAACAAAGAGGGAAAGATAAACTTCTAATAAATTGGAGGCTTTGGAGGTTTTAATGGTTTAGGAGGAGGGAGAGAATTATTTGAATTACTTGGAGGATTTGGATTTGGGAGTGGTTTTTTGACTGGAGGAGGTGGTGGTTTATTTGCTCCACTTTGATTTGGGATTGGAGGTGGTTTATTTGGTTTTTGAGGAGGTGGGGGTGTATCAACTTTTTTAAATGGTGGAGGTGAATTAGGTTTTTGAGGGGGAGGAGGTGTATTAGATTTCTGAGTTGGTGGTGGTGGAGGGGTTTTTTGAGGTTTTTGAACTGGTGGTGGTGGAGGAGAATTTTCAGGTTTTGGATTGAGTTGAAAAGTAGATTCTGTTGCAAGACCTTTCCTTTGAGCTCCACTTCCCATTTTTTTCTTATATAAAAAGAAGCCACCAACAGCAACAGCAACAAGGAATAATACAACAACAGTAACTGAGACTCCAATAGCAACAGCTTGATTTCCTGAGCTCATTCCAGCTTCTTGACAAGATATTTGACATGTTCGAGTTCCAGGGTCAGGTTTTTGAACATTTGCACAGACTGAGTCAGCGGCGGGTGCTCCATCTGGTGTAGTGCAAGTAAAGATCAATGATTGGGTTCCTTGTTTATCACAAACAGAACAAGGAGTATATGAGCCATTGTTCGCCCAAAGAGGACAATTTGAACAAGCTATAGTTGAATCAGGTTTAGTACTGGGGCAATTTCCTGGACATGTTACAGTTCTTGATCTAAAAGAATTTCCACAAGGTCCATTACATGGTCCCCATTCTCCAACGACCCAACCTTGAGTCTGCTCAGATTTTAGTACACATTGACCAGCAGAGCAAACTTTACTTGGAGATGAACCACAAGGGGTACCATCAGCAATTGATCCATCCAAAGGAACACCACCAACATTAAAACTTGAAAGTAAGCTACACGATGTACCTGGGGGGGTAATCGCACATGTTTGTTGACAAGCATTGGTTGAAGAGACAGAACAAAAGTTCAAGTTAGAGTATTGAGCACATTTACTTTGGGTACATACTCCAGAAGCACAATAGCCTTGAGTTCCACAATTTTTTGTAGTTAAAGCAAATTTACAATTATCACAACAGGGTCCTCCAGAACATTCAGCATTTGATGCAAGAAGGCATGAAACACAGCAAGAGGAGGAATCATCACAAGACTCTCCAGGTTCAATTATACCATTTCCACATGTACTTTTAAAATCTGACCAACAATTTTGAACTTGAGGATTGTTCATTGAGCTTGTAATTTCTGCACAAACCTCAGCTTTATTGTATTGGCTATTGAATTGATACTCTCCATTTAATGTCCCATCACCATAATCCATGATTCCTCCAGTTTTTCCTTGTCCATTTTGGAAAGTGTGTTGAGCACCAAAGTTATGTCCAACTTCATGAGCAACTGTTTTCCATGTTGAAGAGCTATGACTTGAAACACCAGCTCCATAGTCATACCCACAAAGTACTCCAACCCAAGCTAATCCAACTGTTCCAGGTGGTCTATTATTTAATTATTTAATTATTTAATTATTTATTTTTTATTTTTTATTTTTTAGTTTTTATTTTTTCTATTTCTATTTCTTTCTTTTTTTTTTCTTCTTCCTCTTTTTGTTTTCAAATGATGGGAA
>Ga0209960_1002860_pt1 | contig 16123 bp, 10 predicted proteins | sample ThiBiot_500_plan_2_FD_183947 | JGI IMG/M metagenome (GOLD analysis project Ga0209960, IMG submission 183947) | Wastewater bioreactor microbial communities from Cape Town, South Africa - Thiocy_expt_500_plan (SPAdes) | ecosystem: Engineered > Bioreactor > Thiocyanate-remediating >...
CATAATTCTTGCCACTCCGTAACCGGTATGTAGTGTTCTGCCCAATATCGGACAACCATTAATTCTTTAAAGGGTAAAAGTCCTGGTGGCGGAACTACGCCCATCACATCGTCAATTAATAAGCGGGGGATATCAATGCCTGCAGCACTCGTCAATGGTAACGTACCCGGAAAACGAGGATTAATTTCCAAAAGTTTCATCTCCCCTTGCGCATCTGCTTTAAATTGGACATTGGCAACATAACGAATTCCGGCCGCCTGGGCAACTGCAACCGCACGAGCTGATAAAGCGGGATTAATACAGGTTCGCGCGGCCACCGCAATGCCTGAATCCACTTTCATCCGTAAGCGCGGTACGGCGACAAGTGGCACGCCCGTACTATGAATGTAAACATCTACGGAATATTCATCGCCGGATAATAATTCCTGAATGAGATAACTCCCATCTAAAGGCAAATTTGCCGCAGCTGCCGCGTCATGCAGTACCTGAGCACCATTCGATCCCGAACCAAGACGCGGTTTGACGAAACAGGGATAGTCCCATTGCTGCAGTGTTTCCTGGGTCAGCACTGCAAATTCAGGTGTATAGCCTGTTTCCTGGCACAGGTTTAGCAATTGTAATTTGTCACGACAATAACTTAAGGCGAGGTAGGGACTTAAAGGAAGATGAATCCCGTGTGCTGTAAAAGCATCATGGCTCTGTGCCAAAGGCAGCAATTCAGCGTCAACGGTCGCTATTAACACCTCGATGTTGTGTTCAATGCATTGTTGCAAAAGTGTTGCCGCATAATCCGGTGCGTCACCTCGCGGCAAGATTAACCGCTGAGAAGGCGGAACCAGGTATAGGCCTGCCGCGCAGGGATCCATATCACCCATAAAAAGAGTATGCATGGAATGCAAACTTTTCCAGACACTGATTGCTGCAGCACCTCCAGCACCGGTAAGCAAAATATTCATAGGCTTTCCTTGCTCATTTTATAGGCTATGCCCAATAGACCCGCCATCCCAGGCCAAAAATATTGATGTTATTAAAAGTATAGTGCTCATAGCTGCCCTCGAGCGCCTGATTTTTAAAAGTAGGCCAAATAAAGCGTCCATGATAACCCCAAAATCTTTGGGTATTATTGTATGAAACGCCTAGGGCATAAAATTTGTGATTTGTGGTTTCTTTACTTAAATCAAAAGAATAGGAATCATTACGACCACCAAATTGTTGCTGGGCCCAAAAGCCGGTTACCGTGAAATTTACCGGCAGCTTGGTGTAATAAGTTAAACCGGAAAAATAAAGTTGGTTATCCCAGGGGGAAGGAAAACCCCGCCAAAAGCCGCCAAAGACTTGTACATTGCGCAGCAAATACAGATTTGCATTTCCGCCGATACGAGTTTCTAATGGATACCCATTATGTTGACGGAATTCGTAGTTAAGTCCCCAACCATACCGATCTGGGAGTTGCCGTTGGAAGCCTGCATAAAGACCATTATTTGGGAGCAGGCTCGGCTCGATAGGCAAATCTAATGCTAATTGCTTACTGTTGTGGGTTCCGATAAGAATGACGCGATCCGTAGCACTAATATCTGCATAGCCAAACAAAACGGTACTGTTTGAATGCTGGTCTAAAACCCGATACTGCCCTTGATTAAAACTAAACATGTAGCGCGTCGAATCTTTAAGCTGGGTCAAGCCCTTGAGTGATTCGCTATTTTGGGGATTTATTTTTAAGGCTTGCGCATAATATCCTCGTGCCTCCTCAAAGCGTTTATCCATCATTTCAAGACGAGCCAATCCGTTGAGCGCATCGGTATCATTTGGATTTTGCTGTAATAAACCTTGATAGATCTGCCGCGCAGCGGGCATTTGATATTCGGCACCGGCAATCCTTGCCTTACCCAGAAGTGCTGCGCGGTCTTGAGGATTACGCAGCAATAAATCATCGTAAATTCGCTTCGCCTGAGTAAACTGTAAAGACCATTCGTAGGTCAAAGCCAATTCCTGTGCCGGTACCGCATCGGTAGCCGACGCGTTTTGTGCTGCAAGCTTAAGCCATGATATTGCAGCAGGGTAATCTTTTTGGGCCCGTGCGGTTAATCCGTGTAACAGTAATACCTGCACCTCATTTTTTTGGGTCCCGTTACAATGACTTAAGATATATTGAATCTTGGCCAGAGGTAATGGCTTTTGATTAACGAGCAACAGACCTGCGTTGGGATCGCAAAGTGAAGGTGCAGGTGCTGGAGTCGTCTTAGTAGACAACGCTTGCGGCTTTGCGATCTGCACGGCCTGTGCCTGAGTTATTCCCAAAAGGGAATCGGTGTTTTGGGGTTGTATTTGTAAAGCATGTTGAAAGTAAGCTTTCGCGCGTGCGCTTTGGCGCTGTGCCAGCTCTACGCGTCCCATGCCATTGAGTGCTTCAACATCTTGCGCATTTTCGCGCAACAATTGCTGATAAATATTTTGGGCATCTACAACACGCGTGCGCCCGAGCAGTACCCGTGCTTTCCCTAACAAAGCAGGCCTGAGCGTTGGATTTTGTTGTAAAATACTGTCATAGATGCTCAGTGCAGTTAGAGATTCATGAGACCATTCATAAGTCAATGCCAGCTCTAGGGCGGGAATTGGATTATCCGTTGCTGCCGCTTGCAGCGCTTGCTTCAACCAGGCAATCGCTTGAGGGTAATGCTGTTGCGCACGTTCCAATAACCCGTGCAATAATAGAACCTGCACCCCACGATTATGCTCTTGATCACAACGAAATAAAATTTGCTGTATTGCCTGGATAGGAGCGGGCTTTTGATTAACCCAGGTTAATCCTTGATTTGGGTCACACTCAAGCAGCGGTGGTATGGATGAATCAGCCTGAACATTAAGCTTACGAATGGCAACAACTTGCTGTAAACCAATTAAAGCATCGGGATTTTGGGGTTGAATTGCGAGTGCTTGTTGAAAATAGCGCTCGGCCTCATCGGGTTGTTTGTAAGCAAGCAATACCCGCCCCAGTCCGTTAATAGCGTCAACATCTTGTGGATTATTGTGCAGGGCTTGTTGATATAAAGTTAACGCTTGCTTTAAATCCCCTTGTGCGGTGACGGTTCGCGCCAGACCTAAAAGTGCAGGGCGTGATTGAGGCTCTTTGGCAAGGAGCTGGGTATAGAGCGCTTGGGCAGCTGCCGGTTGCTGCGCCCATTCATATGTAACGGCTAACTCTAAAGTGGGCACATCATTATTCTTAGCCGCTACTTTTTGCGCTTGCTGCAACCAGTTGATGGCTTGCTCATACTTTTGAGTGCTTTTAGCGTCTTGACGCGCTACTAATCCATGCAACAACAAAGTTTGTACGGAATTGGGATTTTTGCGATCGCAAGCCTGCAGAATAAGATGGATTTCAGCAAGGGGCAGCGGATTATTTTGTAATAAACTCAAACCCTTATTCGCGTCACAAGGAACTGATAAGGCTAAAGCTTGATTAAAGAAACACAGCAAAACCAGTAAGATACGCCCGTTAATCTTCATGATATTCCATAATAGGTGTATAAAAAGGACAACATCAAGAGCGCCCCTAACAAAATAATTTCACATCCCAAGATCCGTAACTCTTCTTTTTTATCCAGAGCTAAAGCTTCACTGAAATTATAACGGGGTCGATGATGCGTTCGAATCGGTTTGACTTTGCCCCGTTTAATGGTTTTCTCCCATTTTAATTCATGCTGGGTTAATTGAGTGATATAGGCAATTAGCGTTACAACACATAGTAACGGACCAAATCCCACCAGGAGTAGGAGAAAATTGCTTAGTTTCGACGGTATACGTGCGCGGTCCAGGCGATAAACACACCAGGCGAAAAGCATACACAATGAGATCCAGCTATTGAGCCAAATAAGCAAATAACTGTTATCAACAGTCCACCCGTGAATATTAAATAAAAATGCAACCAGGCGCTCTACTTGATTCGGTAAAACCGCGATAAACATATTAAATAAAGACAATACCCCGGGGAACATAAACCCTGCAAACCAAACGCGTTTGGCGGTTTGCGGATCAATACAGAGGGCAAAAATTGTTGTGAACAAATAAGAAATCATACTGATAAGCGTAAACATACGAAATAATTCCCACGAAAGCCCTCCTTGAAGAAAAAATAATATATTCAGGGAAATCGAGGTAACAATCATAGTAATGGGCATGACCATGGTACTAAACCAAATTAAACCAAAAAAAATACTCCCCAATCCGCCCGGGGCATGAGGATGAAACCAGAGCTTTTTAAAATGGCGTGTAATCTGCACATTTCCCTCAGCCCAACGAAAACGCTGTTTCCATAAATCGTAAATTCGCTCAGGTTCCTCTGCGATCGCTACAGCATTCCCATCAAAAACAACGCGGTGATTATTTATTTGGGTTGCAAATGTCGTGAAGGTATCTTCGGCAAGCGTTGAGGTATCCACACGCCCGCCCAGCTCAACCAGATTGCTGCGACGATGTAACTGCGCACCCCCTGCAAGACACGCCAAAGTTCCTAAGACGTTTTGTGCGCGACGTGTAGCGGCTTGCGCCACAATATATTCAAAACCGATGTAGTGTGATAACAAATTACCTGGGACTTGGCCTTCTTTTATATAAGCAGTGACCGCATTAATTTCCGGATCGGCTAGATGTCTTGCCATTTTACTCAGACAATCCGGCTCAAGCATCACATCCGCATCCATGATCATGATCGCTTCAGCCCAAGGCTCGTTTAAGATTATATTCAACCCATGGTTAATTACGGCCGCTTTACCAAAATCAATTTTTTCTGGACGACGCAGGTTAAACACTACCCCCGGATATTGCTCAGCTTTTTGCTGCAAAATTTTCGGGGTTCCATCGGTACTGACATCATCCACCGCATAGACTCGTAGATGGTCTCGCGGATAATCAAGCTGCATCAAGCTATCAATACTTGAGGCGATGACATCTTCTTCATTCCACACCGGAACAATCACCGCAATATTTGGTGTATAGGGTTGGCAGTGTACATAGTGATTTTTCCATCCATGCACGCCCACAAGTATGAACTGGATGAATAAGGTAATTAAGGGGATGATACCCAAGAGCACCAAAAAAGACAGAAAATTAATAAGCGAAATTTTAAGCATACAATGCCTTGTGATGGTGAGCTTTCCAGCAAGTCCCTCTGGGAATAGAATTTTGGCTGATCTCCATCTTAGCCAAGTCTAGAATCTATTTCAAATGATACTGACATCCCATTTAAATTAAATTGAATGGATAGAATACCGCAAAATAGACTATATTTAAGACATAATGGAATAAAAATAGACTTTTGGATTATGTTATCAAACATTGAACTCGGCGGCAGATACCCTTCTTCAAAATACAAACAAACGCGTAAAATCCGTGATTATGTGAAAGCAATCAATGGTGCGTGCTTGGCACAAAAGTATGATATAGCGATAAAATATACCGATAAACTTCTTGATTATCTGACCCATCTACACGAAAAAAATCGGCTTTGCAGTATTGCTACGGACTGGTTTCATAAAAATTCACTGATCGACGTTCGTGAACAAATTCATCAAGCTAAAATAAAACAGGATACCCGTGAGCGTTTGGTCAAACTTTCAAGTCATACTAATTTATCAACCCTGTACCAAAAACATTATACCAGCAAAGAAAGCTTTCGCGATTTAACACAACGAGCCTTTAGCAATCCCAAACTTACTCAAGTAACTGAATTAGCCAGCAATAATAATCCCATAACGATTGTGAATAGTGAAGAGGGGCAGTTTGTAACGCGCCTGTTACGCATGAACAAGGACGACGAGATAGCCGGAATCTCTCCGCGACAACTGCGCCGCAACATGGGTAATCTGGTTCCGCAAATTCCGCAACCATTGGTTTTGGATGAAGTTGAAAATGATAGGCTGGAGGTAACTTTTTGGGAACGTAGTGAATATTTTCCAGAAGGTGACCTTGCTCATTATTTTGCAAAATTACGCCATGAGCGCCAAGCCAATACCCTGTCCGCGGACGCCTTTGACCAAGCCTTATTACAAAAGAGTTTGAAGATTGTCGAGTTCCTACAAGTAATTAATGAAAAATTCAGCGTCTGGTATACGGATTTAAAACCCAGTAATCTTCTGCTGAACAAAGGAGAATTAGTTCTCAGTGATATTAAAGGATTAGTTTATTCCCAAAAACATTATATTGAATCAAACCGCACCAATTCGACTCATGCCTATTACAGCTCTGCAGTTTTTTTTAATCAAAATAAATTTGATTTACAGCTTTTGCAAAGCCAAACACTGGGCACCAGTATTTATGAGATGGCCTGTGGTGAATTGCCAAGGCAGGTGGATACAGGGATGGGTACTTGGAAAAATGTTTATAACTTCAAACATCCGGTGTTCACAGGAAAACAGGGCATATTTTTAAAAGAATTAATTAAATCATTAAGCAATGATTTACCCCCCACTTTACAAGAGCTTCACCAAATTATTGAGAAGCAATTAGACGTTCTTGAAAATCATCAACACGGGGTAGCTGAGGAATCCCCGCGCGAGCGTTTTTTTAATTTCTAGCTGTATATATTCCTTTATTATTCCTGCCGCTTGGCAGGAAATTCTAGTTTTTTTGCGAATGCATGCGCATTAATTACCATTAATATTTTGGTTAAATGCCTCTTAAAATTTTCCACCATCAAATAAAGATTGGTGTCACATCAACCCTGTTGTAAATACAATCCCTCAGTATATAATAAATTTTTAGCGCGGAGCGCTTGGACGATAACTCGCATAAGGGATATGCATGTACATAATCAATGAATACCAATTACTCCATGTTGTTGACGACGTTTATCTGAGTACATCGAAACTCGGTGCAAAAATTCCTCACCCTCAACTAATTGCGCTGCTGCATGCTTTAAAATTGCAGAAAAAAATGGAATGTACGGAAGAGCAGCTCATCGCACTTGCGCAACAGCAGCAATTAGAGATAACGCGTGTAAAAAAAATATTGATCGAAAAACTTCATGTATTGAAGCCGATGCAAAGGCAGAAAATACCGCTGATTTACATCAATTCTGATGATGAACTTATCGCAAAACTCTTACAGGAAACCTTGGAGAAAGAATACACAGTGCTGACAGTTCCCGAGCGCTATCATCAATATGATCGAGAGGGATTACTTATCTTTTATCGCACAAATTATTCAGATAAAGATTTTCAAACACTCTACCAAAAATTACCGAATAAACTGTACCTCATAACCGCAGGAGTTATTCACCAACTGCTCATGATCGATAACTTATATTTTCTGAATAGTGGTTTACCAACCCATTTTTCAAATTTGCAGCACTTAATGAGTTATTTAAATAGTGATATTCCGGCGACTAAAAATAACTGGCTTTTATTTTATCGCGAACTTACCAAAAAATCTTTAGAAACATTTCCAACACCGAACTTAAACAGCTGCCAGCGGGCATACATCACTTATTGTCTTCACCGCTTTGTCGCCCAATATACGGATTTATGGGGTACACCGACACCCCTGGATCAAATAAACTGCTGCTGGCAAGCTGATTTAAACAACTTCAGTATCCATACTGAGGCGGCCTTGCATTCTCCTTTTTCAGAGTATGATATGCGCCTTAATCTCCCCCAAGTTCAGGAAGAGGAGATGGTCTGATGGCTGCAAACTCAACCTTCATAAACTGTCTGGTAGAAGGCAGTATCGATGCCCAAGTTTATCAAGATCTGCGCCAAACATTTGCACGTGAAAGCATTGCATTCATGCCGTATGGTAATGTGGGAATTACCGATGTAAACAACCAATTGATTTCGCGTGTCCAGTTTACCGAAAGTGAAATTTCTCCATTTCATAAGCATGATATTTCCTGCGCGCATATTGCCCCGCGGGAAAAGACTCGTGCCGCCTCGACAACCACTTTTGCCGAGAAAAAAATCGAGTTGAATTTAATTCAACAATTACTGGTACATGCTTTTTGCGTAGATGATACCCAAAGTAGAAGACCTTATCCTTCTGCAGGTGGGCTTTATCCAATAGAACCCTTGGTTTTTCTCTTTCCTGAACGGATTAACAAATGGCCTAAGAATTCGCCTGCAGGCTGTTATCATTACCGGCCTGTGAGTAATAATTTACAGCTCCTGAGAAAAATGGAACAGCCGGCTCTATATGAGCAATTACTCCATGGTTTTGTCGGTGATACACTGGAGCATTCACCTAATTTTGCCATTCTCTACCTAGCGCAGATTAATAAAGCAATTTTCAAATACCGTTATCGCGGTTATCGTCATGCATTAATGGAGGCTGGTTCGATGTACCAGCAGGCAACTCTAGTTGCAGAAAACCTGGGATTACGTACGACGGTATGGTCTACTTTTAGCGAGCCAGAAATGATGTACGCCCTAGGCTTGGATCATGGGCTTTATCTCCCATTGACCATGCAATTATTTGGCTATGGAGACAGAGTATGACAAAATTTATGGGGCATTTCCCGCAATTACCGCAATGCAAAATCAATCATGCCTCGTTACAGCATGCGCACAAATTCAAGCTCTGCGGTGAGAGTTTCCTGTCCGCCCCGAAATCAGTCGTTGTCGATGGGCTTATTAGCTATGGCGGAAGTACCGGTATCGGTCTAACACTTCCAGCCAAAGCCTATGGCGAATTCTATGAGCGCAATCATCTCTTCACCCAAGTGAAACGCAAACGTCATAAAAAATTAGCAACGATTGCGCCCAGTGCCTATCGCGATAAACTTCTTTCGTTATGTGATCTACAAAAAAATAGCGCGCATCAATGCTTGGAACATCACTTCGCGGTTACTGATGTCTTTAATCTTTTCAACCATCAGCGCCAAGATTTTTTCTACAATGCCATCTCGTTAAATGGCCATCACGATGATCGCCGCTATTTGAGTTTTAGCGACAGTTGCGCCTGCGCCGCGCATCCCCAGCAAGAGCGGGCTTTATATAATTCATTAATGGAGTTTTTAGAGCGCCAAGCGCTGCTTGGCAGCTGGCTTTCCAAGTCTTATCAATATACGATTAATCCAGAAATTTTACGCCGCATCACCCCCTACGCTGAACTGGTCGAAATGCTCCTGGATAATGGCGACCTGCATATTTTTCAAAATGGCAATCAATTGCCGGGTCACAGTGTCATCATGTTTTATTTTGCAGAATCTGCTGTAGATCCGGTGCAATATTCGGTGGGTTCCAGCAGTGGATTAACCTTGGAAGAAGCATTGCAATCAAGCCTTGAAGAGCTCTATCAATGCTATACATTTCTTTATAATACCGAAAGTTCCCAAGGACTCGCGAACAAAGCTGGGGCAGGCTATCACTTGGAGTTTCAGCAGTGTAATCACAAAACTATTCGCGATACGATTCCGTTTATGCGCAATATTAAACCTTATTTAATTACCTCAGTCGCCGATTTACGACATGCGAAACAATATTCATATGAAGAAATTTTGGCAGAGCTCGCACAAATATCCCCCGATATTTATTATTACCATCAGTTTGATGCCAACACCCAATTGCATCATACCAAAATCTTAAGTCCTGATTTTTTTATGCATATGTCCCTAACGCATCACTTAAATTTAAATAATGCGTACGCACGCAAACTGCATATAAATAGTAAAAATGCATTTTTGGGGAAAATTCCTTTTCCATGATGCTCCATAAAACGTGAATTTTTATGATTATTTACAATGGCAGGTAAACACTATAAATTAATCTGCCCCTTTGCGAACAAAAGAAAAGATTTAACTGAACGTGCAATTTGAATTTTTTAAAAGACCAATAATTATAATAATAACATAGGAAAAAATATGACTAAGCAAAACCTCGGCGCCTTAGTACTCGCGATGGCATCGGCTACTTCATTTGCAGGCTCTATGGGTGATGTGGTTACCCCAGAGCGTCTTTTACTCATTGAAGGAGGCGTTTCATATAGTCACAACTACTACAGTGATCGTGCTTTTTTTGCAGAATCGATTAACAGTTTTACACCGGCTGGTTATGTGATTAATCCCAATGACTTTTATCCAAATGATTTTTTTGGGGGCTACATTGGCGCCTCGGTCTATTTTCCATCGGATTGGTTAACAAATTTCCGCTATGATATGTATGGCAAAAAACGCAATACTCACCATACATTACCTCTTTATATCGACTTCGCTCCAGTGCGTTTATCCTTCACTGTAGATAAAGTATTTGGTGATTTCCGTGCATTTAGTTTTGGTGTAGGTGGTGGTGCCGTCGTAGAGACGCTTAACGAAGGAAATTATGTAAATTATGACCTGACCCGTCCTCCGTCAGAATCATTACAAGGCCGTACGCGCATTGATCCTCTAGTTGAAGGTTTTGCAATGTACCGTTTTGCCAATAATTTTGGCGTAAAATTTAATTTAGCCTACCAAATTCCCGTGAACAACAAATTTAGCAACGGCGACTTAAATTTGAATCTTGGTCTAAACTATGCATTCCCAATTTAATTCATAATAACAAGGAGATAATGCTATGGATGGTGTAACGGAAGTCGATTTGGATATTGAAGTTTTATTTGATGACAGCATCAACTTTGATCCCTCTCTTTCATCATGTTGCTGTTGTTGTACTGCGGCTACATCTGAAAATATTGAAAAATAATTGCATCAGTAAGTGTGCCCTTAAGCACACTTACTGAGCTTCAAGTTATATATTATACGACCTGACTCATTGCTGTACTTGGCTTAAAAATAGAAGATAAGTCAATAAATCGCACCGCGAAGAATGCGCTTGCGCATCAATTCCCATAAAACAGAGTGGTTTCGCCATGAAGGCTCTGCCACAGATTAAACTTTTGGCGCTTACGGATAAGAACAAGATGAGAATAATAAGCAACTTAAATGGCCTTCTTTTGTGTCCCTACCAAATCCTTGTTGACCTATGCGAACAGCTCCCAGAATGTCCATCTGCTATAAAAAAAATCATCTTTGCCCCCATTTGTGAGCTTAATTCCACAAATGATTGGATCAATCTCGAATCTTTAGGCAACCCAGGAGCAGTTAGAGCAAAAAATTTGGTGACGCAGATTCAAAAATATTTAGACCAAAAAAAAATAACCCACCTTACCTTCGCCATCCATTGTGATGATGGCAATTTAACGCTGGATAATCTTTACAGTCTTATTTATTTAAGCGCGATTTACTGCCTTAATTTAGAATGCTATACGGAGAATGTATCTTTATTTGCTGAAAAAATAAGTGCGCTCGCGAAACATGCGAACATTCGTATTAATCTAAAAAATAGCGCGAATTTGGACACGAAACAGTTACACCTCTTGCAACAAAATCGTCAACATAATCTCTTTCGTCTCGGATTCAAAATAGAAGAACAAGGGTTAGCGGAGGTTGATGCTCACCCAGAACAACTGGGACCCATAATTGGTTATGCCTGGCTTTGTCTTAAGGCTGGCGCCTACGCGCCTGCATGTAAATTGCTTGAAGCGGTCCTAGAAAATAGCGCAATCAATAGCCCCGCGTATGAGCGTCTCTTTATGCATTTACTAATGATGCGCTTTTTTTCACATCAATACGAATTAATTGCCTTAGGATATTTTCCAGCACAATGGACTCATTTAAATGCTCAAGAAGTGCAAACTTTATATTTTTTTAAGGCTTATGCTGCGACTCTAAGTCGACATTTAACTATTGCCCAGGAATTCTTTTCTTTAGCAGGAATTCATGCGCAGATGGTTATCCATAATGAAACAGGCCTTTATCAACTGAATTTGTTTGCTTTATCTCGTGTATTATTAGGTCAAATTGAAACCGCTTTTGATCTGGAATTTCGCATCAAAGAATATTGTGAACTCAAAAATATCACCACCGTCGGCTTACGCTACGTTAACCTGATTAATATAGCTCGTTTATATCGAAAAACGAAAAATTTCGAACAGGCATTACATTACTACGGCCTTGCTTATGCGCAGATAGAAGGTGGCTACAGCACTGGGGACTACATTTACTGGGCGATAAACCTTGCTGGCGTATATGAAGAACAGGGGGATAAGAAAACCGCATTAAATTACTGGATACAAGCGGCTATTTTCTGGTTGGCTTATGACAATAAATACGCACTCTCATGGCGTCCTCGATTAATTTTATGTACAGAACAAATTAACCAAATAAATTCGCCGCTTGATCTGGATAAAGCGCATCTATTTTTAGCAAATAAAATACAAATGCTCATCGAAGAGGTTAATCCACACATACTTTCGTTCCCCACCACCCCCTGTACTTTTACAGCACGAAACGGCTCAGGAACAGAAGATACCCTCCACATTTCGCAAAATATAACCTTGTTTTCCCGTGACTCCAGTACGAGCCTGGGCACCACACAGACTGCAGGGGCCATGCAACTGCAAAGCATTGTGAGCCAATTTCTCTATGCGACCATGGCTGTAGACGTTGCGGCCGACATTTTGGTAGAGTCACAGCACGAATTGCATGAGATCAATACTGAAAAGCAAGCTTATCGCGTTATGGCACTCACCCGTTGCAACACATGCTATTTTAACGGGATATGGTTAGATAATTCGCAGCTGAATTTGCCCGTTACTATCGGTTTAAGTTCAGCTATTGCGCACATCACCCCACAAGATAATATAAGTCTGGTGCATTATAAGCGCAGTTTTTTGAATAAAGCCCTTACAGAAAAAGCAGAAGTAGCGCTACTGGAGCGTTTGCAATTTAGCAATGTGGAGATTACGCCGTTCAATCAAGAACAACTCCATTTAATTAATATTTTAGCTAATAAGAAAATCATTGAATTGTGTGACTAACTTTTTTGAGCATAATTCATGCCAATTTAATATTTAAAATTTGCGTTAATTGTATTCTTTTAATACACTTTCTAATAGATTAAATACCCTTGTAGTCGCATAAGGTGGTATAATGCCTAAGTCTGATTCAACTGATAACACGAATAAACCAAATAATAATAACGAACATTCAGATAACCCCCCCGTAAACAATAACGCTCCCAATAGCACTCCTAAGTCCGGTTCCAATTCACCGGCCACGGTACGTCTTGGGCCAAATAATAGCCAAATGAAAATAAGCAAAAGCCTGGGCGGGTTCTTTCAAGAGAGTCAGAGATCGACAAAGTCTAACACCAATGAGATCGCCTCAAAACCAATTGATCTAAATTCAATTGAGGAAAAATCTGAGCCGATACCTGAAGGCCCCATTAGTTACAAATCACCGAAAACTCGCTTCAAATTACCGGATATGAAACGCTCGACAAGCTTGAGCAACCTGCATGAGAGCGGCAGTGATTCTGAATTAGAGAGCCCTTCGCCTTCAGGTCTTTCGCGTTCGTTTGAAGTTGATGGTGGTCTTAAAATCGAATACACCAATGGCGAGGAAAAACTTTTTTACTACTTCCGCGCGCAATCAGCAACAGATATGGAGCGCTTACAAGAAGCTCATCCCCTCATCGCAAAGCGCGTTCAAAAAATATTAAACGAATCAGTAACCCATCAAGAAAAATCGGTGTGTATCGGTTCGGGGACCTTTTCTTCGGTCTCTATTGTCCTGGATGAAGAAGGAAACTTCCATGCTTTGCGCAAAATTCAGACTAAGGAAAAACTTGAAGAAAACATGGGTAACCGCCCCATTGAACGCGGCCAGGTTCTTTTTGATACCAACACCGAATTGAGAATTCATACCTTACTTAAGAATGCAGGCTTGGACAATCTGATGTTTTTGGTAGAAGCAGCAACAGCAAAACGTGATAGTCAGGGTATGCAACTGTATCAGATATTACCCTTAGCTGACCTTGGAAATGGCCTTGAAGTCGAACATAAAATGACTTACCTAAATCCTGAAGCGCAGCATAAATTATTTTATTTTATTGTCAATCAATTGCTGAATACCAAATGCCGCATCCAAGATTTACACATGGCTAACAATGATATCAAGCCTGAGAATATTTTGTTTGCCGCCAATGGGCGCATTTCTTTTGCAGATTTTGGCTCCGCCTCCTGGTTTGATCCGACCACCAATCGCGTAACCCGCGCCTCAAGCTTAAAAGATATCCGTTTTGCGGCGCCTTACAAAAAAATAAAGCATAATGGGGACCGCCTCGCTGTCGAATTGCGTGGCGACCTTTGGTCCTTGGCTCTGACGCTCCTATATTTTTATAATAGTGGCATGGTAAAGCATTTTATCGATCAAACAGTTAACTTAAATTCACCAAAAAATGCACGTAAGCAACGCCGTGCCTCATTACCCGTGGTAGCCTACACGGACGATCAACCGCTAAATAATACCAATCAAACCCGGAATATAATCAGCACTTATCACGATGATGGGGATGCGAAACCCTTGGCACAATCCATAGATGATGCCAGTTCGTGCGAAAATTATGATCTGCTCGATAATGACCAATCTCCCACCCATATTCTCAAAAATAGTGAACAAGCCTTACACCAGTTGTTTAACCATCCTGATTTTTTGGCACTACCAACGACCTATCAAAAAATATTTAAAGACATGCTTTACCTTCCGCATGATGTTGCAGAAATGGAGCATTGGGAAAGAATAAATTATCTATCTGCAATTTTGCAAAAAAATTTAGCAACTACAGAAAATAATCCAGAGGTTTTAATGCATGATCTAGCAAGCGCTCTGGAGACACCACTCTCAACGCTGGACGAGATTAAATCGATTCTAAAATGCTTTGAATATGTTCCAGACAACGCATTTAACGACGAAAATTTCTTGCTGATGAAGAAACAATTACCCATCATCATCCGCTTTCTTTTTGATGAAGAATTTGATATTGGGATCATCAACTCCCCACATGATTTACATCATACCCTTGAAGCGTTCATTATCCAACTACAGGAGCAAGCTCCCTCTGAATCTTTGCAACTAAGAAGATATCAAGAACAAACTCTCGCACTTCTGGAAAAAATTAGTCAAGGTAATATCACCTATAAAATGGCCGAAATTGACATGAAAATGATCATCAATAAGGTCTCTATAGGCCTTGATCAGCAATCGGAAATACGTCCATCAAATGGCGGTGGTCTGTAACCTGCGGCCACTCCCTTGGGAGAATAGACAATTTGCCATAGCTGCAATTGACGTGCGCGGAATATACCGGCACAACAATAGAGGTAATAACGCCACATGCGATAGAATACATCATCATACTTGCCACGAAGTGCGGGCCAGTTCTTTTCAAAATTGTGTGCCCAAGCCATTAAGGTCGAATCATAATAAACACCAAAGTTATCCCAGTTTTCCATAATCATTCGCCCCTCGGAGGCTTTACTAATCTGTGCTACAGAGGGAATCATTCCATTAGGAAAAATATATTGATTAATCCAGGCATCGGTATTTATCCGACTCTTGTTTCCTCCAATCGTATGCAGTAAAAATAATCCCTCTTTTTTCAGACATGCTTGAACTTTTTGAAAAAACAAAGCGTAATTTTTCATCCCCACATGTTCAAACATACCTAATGAGGCAACACGGTCAAACTGCCCATGGATATCCCGATAATCGAGTAAGCGAATTTCGATTGGCAGCTTGGCACAGTTTTTTTGGGCATAAGCAAATTGTTGTTGTGAAATGGTAATGCCAACAACTTCAACGCCATAATGCTCAGCGGCATAGCGTGCCAACGCACCAAAACCACAGCCGATATCCAACATCCGCATTCCGGGTTGTAACTGCAGTTTCCGACAACTGAACTCCATTTTATTAATTTGTGCCTGCTCCAGATTCTCAGCATTTTGCCAATAACCGCAGGTATAATTCATTCGCGAATCAAGCATGGCTTCAAATAAATCATTTCCTAAATCGTAATGCTTTCTGCCCACGATTAAAGCCCGTTGCTTACTTTGAGGATTGAATAATTTATAGAAAATTAGCTTAGGCCAAAGCCATTTATCCGCTTTGATTTTCTCATCAAGCTCGGCTCCCATTACCCGATAAAAAAATTGGTCAAGACATTCGCAATCCCACCATCCCTCCATGTATGCCTCGCCAAAACCTAGACTTCCATGTTTGAGGACGCGTGCGTAGAGGTTTTCATTATGAATTTGT
>Ga0209960_1002867_pt1 | contig 16095 bp, 19 predicted proteins | sample ThiBiot_500_plan_2_FD_183947 | JGI IMG/M metagenome (GOLD analysis project Ga0209960, IMG submission 183947) | Wastewater bioreactor microbial communities from Cape Town, South Africa - Thiocy_expt_500_plan (SPAdes) | ecosystem: Engineered > Bioreactor > Thiocyanate-remediating >...
ATTTTATTCATTCTTTTTTTTTTTTTTTGAAAAAATAGATCATTCTTAGAGCAAGACAAAATCATTTATTTGAAGAATATAAAAAATCACTTCAAACAATGGATGAATCTGTATTAACTTTAATGACAGGACTTTGGGAAAATTTTGTAGTACAAAAATTTCAAGCTAAATCACCAGAAGAAGTGAATAATGTTTGGGAAAAACTTTTAAAATTAACTGACAAAGAACTTGATGAAAAAGTTAAAGAAGATGAAAAATTTAGAATGAATTTGGAAACTGCTGTAATTGATTTCTATTTCTATTTCTATTTTTCAAGAAAATTTTCTCAAAAAGATTTTTTTAAAAAAAAATGAAAAATTAGACCGAAATGAAATCAGCATTAGATCAAATTAAACAAAAAATTCAAGCCAAAAAATCTATTTCAGTGGAAGAAATTAGTGAATTTTTAGAACATTCAAGAGATATCATTTCAGTTTGGCTTGATAAAAAAGTATTTCTTTATTTTATATATCTCCCTATTTACAAATAATAAAATAAAATGAATAAAAATAATAAAATAGCATGGTGCAAGTGTTTCAAATGATCATAAAATATTTAGAGATTTGACTTTATTTTGGGAAAATTCATTCTTTGAAGATCTCAAATCATTGAATGTTCTTTTCTTTCTTTTCCTATTTTTAAAAAAAACAATACTCATGGTATTGACTTTAATTTCAATAGGTTCTCCCACCTGATTGTGTTACTAGAGTCAGCGAATTTGTTCCGCCAATTGTAGATTTTATTCAAAAGATCATGGATAATGGATATGGGTAATAAAAATTAATTGTGAATAGCAAAAAAATATGGGAACTTAATGAATTTCTATAATTTTATAGTTATGAATCTGATGGTTCAGTTTATTTTGATGCAAAGAAGTTCAATGATTCCAAAGGACATTATTATGCAAAATTAAAACCAACTTCAGCTTTTAATCCACAATTAATAGAAGAAGGAGAAGGTAGAAATTATCCATATATTTAATAAACGAAAAATTAAATTATTGAATCATATAGGAGCTATTAGTGTTGGTTTAAGCGAAAAGAAATCTTCATATGATTTTGCTTTATGGAAAAAATCAAAAGCTGGAGAACCAAGTTGGGATTCTCCTTGGAGTCAAGTATAATTTTACTCCTTACTTTATTTTTATTGTAAAATTGAGAATATTTATTAATTTATTCATTTTTTTATTTTTTGAAAAAAAGGGAAGACCAGGATGGCATATTGAATGTTCAGCAATGGCAAGGTATTTTCTATTATTTTTCTATTTTCTATTTCATTTATTTATTTATTTTCTTCTCAATTTTTCATATTCATTAAAATTTTAATTCCTTTCAAGCCATGTCCTTGGTGATCATCTCGATATTCATGCTGGAGGAATTGATCTTGCATTCCCTCATCATGACAATGAAATTGCTCAATCAGAGGCTCATTTTGAATGTCAACAATGGGTTAATTACTTCCTTCATGCAGGTCATTTACATATTGAAGGTTTAAAGATGTCAAAATCATTGAAAAATTTTATTACTATCAAGGTTTGATTTTTTTAATTTTTTTTTTTCAAACTTTTAATTAACTTTAAAAAACTAGGATGCCTTGCAAAAAAATACTCCTCGTCAAATTAGATTGATGTTTTTAATGTATCCTTGGAATGCAGTTCTTGATTATAAAGAAAATGCTATGAAAGAAGCAATTGGTTTAGAAACCACATTTAAGGTTTTGAATTTATTTATTATTATTTTTTATTTTCTCTTTTCTTTTCAAAAAAAAAAAAACATCAATCAAAAATAAAATGATAAAACCAAAAAAATAAAATACAGAATTTCTTCTCAACCACAAAAGCAATTTTACGTGAAACAAACTCAAACATAGCAGTTTCTGGTTCTGCATTTGCTTCATCTGAAGGAGCTTTATTAAAAGAGTATTTTTTTTTTCCTTTTTATTTTTTCTTTTTTTTGAAACAAAATATTCAAAAAATTTTTATTTATTTATTTGATATAGCCTTTTTGAAACTCAAAATCGTGTTCATGTTGCACTTTGTGATTCAATTGATACTCCAACAGTTTTAGAAGAATTAAAATCAATTATTAGTAAAGCAAATATTTACATTAATTCTCAAAAATCACCAGTTGGATCTCTTTTACTCAAAATTGCAAAATATGTGACAAAAATTTTGAAAGTGAGAATTTTTTTGAAAAAAAGAAAAAGAAAAAGAAAAAGAAGGTTCCAATTTTAAATATTTGTATTTTTTAAAAAAATAGATTTTTGGTGTAATTGAATCTACTTCTGAAATTGGTTTTACAACCTCAACCAGTGCTACTGAATCAAATGTTTGATTATTTTTCAAAGAAAAAAATTATTTTTTTACTTACCCCAAACAAAAAAAAAAGTTGGAAGAAAAGATTATTCCTTACTTAAATGCTCTTGCCGAATTCCGTGATTCAGTTAGAACTTCTGTTAGAGAGAAAAAAGATCCTAAGGATATTTTAATTCTTTGTGATCAACTCAGAGATGATATTCTTCCTGAATTAGGAGTTAGATTAGAAGATAGAGAAAGTAATTTTTTTTTTTTTGAGAAGGAAAAGAGACAAATTTATTTATTTTATTTTTAAGGTGATAAAGCTTTAATCAAACTCGAAGACCGTGCAATACTTTTAAAAGAAAAACAAGAAAAATTAGAGGTTTAATTTTTTTTTTTTTTTTTTTTTTTTTTTTTTTTTTTTTTTTTTATTTTAAAAAATAAAAAAAAAAAAAAAAAAAAAAAAAAAAAAAAAAAAAAAAAAAAAAAAAAAAAAAAAAAAAAAAAAAAAAAAAAAAAAAAATACAATAGAAAGAAGCTGAAAAATTAAGAAAAAAACAAGAACAACAATTAAAAGAGCAACAATTAAAAGCTGAAAGGCTTTTGAAAGGAAAAGTTTCACCAAAGGAAATGTTCAAATTAGATCCTTATGTAGGTCAATTCAAGAGTTATGATGATAATGTATTATTTATTTATTTATTTATTCACTTTTTTTTCCCAAACAAAATCTCATTTTTTGTTTTTCCTTTTCAAAAACCAAATAGGGATTCCCAACACACGATGCAGATGGAGCTGAAATCTCAAAATCAAAGAAAAAGAAGCTTGAGAAAGAACAAGAAAAACAACAAAAGTTACATGAAGAATATCTTGCAAGTTTAAAATGATCAAAGTTTTGAAAAAAAAATAAATTTTTCAAACAATTTTTTTTATATAACAATTCCAGTAAGATAAGAAATTACAATACCAATGATTACAAAAATCACTTGAAGGAAGAATTGTTTCGTTGATGATTTTTGAAGAAGTTGAGGAAGTAAAACGACATTTGAGATGTAAACAATTGTTCCAAAGATAAATGAGTTTGCCCAAAGAATGACTTCTAAATTAATGAGAGTAAAACCAAACAGCATTCCTTTTAGTGATAAAAAAAAAAAAAAAAAGAGTTTTAGGTTTTGAATTCAATTGGGAAAAATAATAAAAAAAATAGATAATGAAAATTGAACCAAAAATAGCAGCAACAATAAGTAAAAATTGAGAAAGAATAATATGTTGTTTCAAAAATCCAGATTGAACTAAAAGTGTTAAATTTCCAATTTCATGAGAGAATTGACGGAAAGTGATAATTGTTGTCATTAAAATTCCAAACTATTGTTTTTTTTTTGAAATTAAAAAAAAAATCAAAGAAGAAGAAAAAAATTTTACTTGATGATCCATCATAAAAGAGGCACCAACAATTGCTCCATTGACAAAATTATAAAAATAGCTTCCAATAAAAGATGCAAGTGCTTCTGAAAGGTATTGTTGAGAAATTGGATCAAAAGTGATAGGTTTCTTTTTAGAAGCAACCTTTTCTGTTTCTTTTTTTGTTGTCTTTGAGTCTTGGGTTTCTTCTTTTTCATCTTCTTCTTTCTTCTGATCTTGTTGACTTTCGGTTGATTTTTTCTCAGCCTCATCTTTATCTTCTTTTTTCTCTCCTTTCTCGTTTTTCTCCTCAGGTTTAGTATCACTTGCTAAAAATATCAATGACAAAGTATCAATATTTAAATTGATGATCTTGTGTAAATAAAATAAAGTAAATATCCCAGCTAAAATCAATGATCCATAAAACAAACTTTCAGAATGATCATGAGTTGAATGATCATGATGATCCCCATCCTCCTCCGAATGATGAGATCTAAGCAAATCTGGAAGAACATTCAAAACTGCATCACCAAGAAAATGTCCAACAACCAACGCTTTCAACGAATTCAACACTGATCCATTCAACCTTTTCCCATCTCCAAAAATTCTAAAAGGAATCAACACAACAATCCCAATCCAACTCAAACAAACCACCAAAATCGCCAAAAAAGATCCCACCACAGGATCCATCTCTTCAACTGGGATCGCTGAAACAAACTGTCTCACTTTCAACTCATCTCCTAATCCTTTTGATGAATGGGAATGGGAATGTCCATGACTATGTCCATGTCCATGTCCTGAATGCCCAAAGCTACCGAATTGTCCAAAACCAAAAGAACCATGGGAGTGACCATGAGAATGGTCATGAGAATGATCATGAGAGTGATCATGAGAGTGAGAGTGGGAGTGAGAGTGGCTGTGGCCTTCATGAGCTTGAGTTAGAGAGAGAACAATAAGAAAAAGAGCGAGGAGAACAAAAAGTGAAATCTTTTTCGCCATGTTTTTTTAACGGTTTTTTGGGTTATGCGTTTCGAATCTCTCAATATCATCCATTATAATTGATACTGCATATCATATAATATTATATCCATTGTTAGTTCTTGATTCATAATTCTTCGTCTTTTATGTATCTATTATTTTACTTTAGTAATTTTTTTGAAAAAAAAAATTTGGAACTAAAATACAAAAAAAAGGAAAAGAAAAAGTGCGATAGTAGAAGTCAAAGAGAAAAAAGAAATAGTGAAGGGTGCTTGGAGGAGTTCACTATTTAACAATCTAATTGTTCCACTCGTTAATGATTGCCCACCAGTTTGAATCGCATCTTCTCCTTTCTCTCATAGGCTTTTTTTTTTTAGAATCTTTTCAACTTCAAACCATATCTTCTTCTATTAACGTTGGCGTTTGCTCAGGAGGATTTCCATGATATTTCTTCAGGAAACTAATGTTAATCGCATTGTGATGTTTCATTCCCTTCGGTCATTCTAATTTAGATATGCCAAGGGAGAGATCTTTTTTACTATCTTGTAGGGTCCATGAAATTTTGGTTCTAATTTAGAAGAGTTGATTCTTAAAGGTTCATTTGATACTAACACATTTTCATCAGAGTACTGGTAACCATTTTCATTCGCTCTTCTAATCGATGATTTTGATCGTAGTACTTCTTCTGTCTGTGTTGAGCATCTTTTATAGCCTTTCTTCGCATCTTCTACTTTCTCTCCAATAACTTCTTCTTCATTGACAATGTCAAATACAAGGAGTGAGAGAGAGTTCTGAATCGCTTTAATTGATGGACTTAAGTGATGATAATAGTGATGAATCTTCCTCAAGCCTCTATCAACCATATGAAAATTATTCTGCAAAGTTATTTCTCAAAGGAAGATTATAAAGAAATTTGACCCTTTGGAAGTTCTTTCAAAAAAGAGATTCTGATTCTCTATCACTCAAAATCAAAAAAAGCAAGAGAATTAGAGGCTATCCAACAAAATGTTGAAGAGAAGTAAGAATTGAATTTTCATTTAAATTTATTTTGAATTGTAATTTTTTTTTGTTCATTAAAAAAAAAAAGAATTTCAAGAAAGTGACCATCAATGTGTTGGGAAAGAATTATGCTTTCTGGATGAGAGATATTGTAAATGTTGCTCTTGAACTCTTCAGATGAGAAGTTTGCAGATGATTTTTCAAATGGATTTGCATTGAAAACAAATCTTCAAGGAGAGAAAATTCGTGACGAATTTTTTACTGGAGACTGGTTTGAACAAGCTCAAGCCCTTTTTTTTTGAAAAGACATTGTAAATTATTTTCTCAAATAGAAATCTCAATATTGAATTATTACTACCAAATCTCAATATTAAATTATTACTATCAAAGGCCTTTATTTAAAAATTGATTTGTTGTTTGTTTGAGGTTTGATTATTAATTCTCTTTTTTTTTTTTTCATCTTTCATGCTTGCATACATGGATGCCTTTAAAATTCTTGAATCATCTTGGATCACTTTTTTGCTTCATTATTTTTTTGAGATCTGATCTGCTCTTTTTTCAAACCAAAGTTTTATAAAGAAATTGATTGTTTATTTAGTTTTTTTCAAATTTTTTAAAGGCTTCAAGAAAGGGGTTGTTTCTCAAGTTCAACAAAATTTGATGCAAGAATAGGAATAGTAGAACTGAAATAAATAGCAAAGAGAGGAAGGACTTGAGCTTTATCAAAGACAACCATTTCATTTGCAACATTTCCATCAATATTTCCTGTGATTGGATGCGTATCGTTGTTCTTGTCCACTATATATATTTTCAAAAAATGAATAAATGATTAAGGAAAAAGAAAAGATAATCAAGAAATAAAATATAAAAAGAAAAGAACCTAAAGTATAATGAGATTGATAACCCAATTGACATGGTTTTTGAATAAAACCCTCAGGGTTTTCAATTTTAGCTGGTCCTTCAAGATATGGGCTTTCTGTTACTATTTATTATTTTTTGATTGAAATTAATTCTTACTTTGATCCTTACTTGAAAAAAAAAGAAATGAAATGAAAAATGAAGTGAAATGAAAGTCAACCAGGATAAACATTTCCAGGAGTAATCATACAAATGAGAAATGGTTTTCCATCAGGACTAATTTGAGTATATTTTGATGAATAGAATAATGAACTACTAAAATACATTCCTATTGGTGATATTTAATTTCATTTTAATGAAGAAATAGAAAAGAAATAAATAAAGAAATAAAAATCATACCTTGACCATAAAACCCATCACTATTAGTTGCTCCTGTTGCTGCTAGTCCTTTTAGAAAAAAAAAAAATCAAAGTGAATAAATAAGTCAAATTAGTGTTAAATAAAAAGAGAAAAAGAAACCAGTTTGACAAATTTCATTTAATGCAGTTTCACTTGTTCCATGAATCATCGGAATTGCATATAACTATTTATTTATTTATTTAAAATATTATGATTGTTTGCTCCAAAAATAAAATAAAATAAAATAAAATAAAATAAAATAAGAGAACTTATACAAATTTTGAATCATTCCAATCGAAATCTTCAGTCAGTTTGATATAATGATTATGAAATTTGGATTTTTGTGCAACATCATTTCCATTTTTCCAATCATCTTTATTGAACATCCCTGGATTTGCTCTTTGTTGTTTGAAAAGATAGGGTCGATGATGTTGAAATGAATCAAATAACTTTTCATTAAATAAAGCATAAGCTTTGTTGACTTGTTTCATATCTCCTCCAAAAAATGCCATTAATGTTTCAAGTTTCTTTAAATATTCATTTTCATTATCAACTACATTTTGTTTATTATCTCTAAGTAAATAGCGAATGTATCTTGTATCTTGAAATCCTTTTTCTTCCCATTCTGTTTTTTCATTTGGTTTTGTATTCCACCAACATTCATTATTTACATTTATTAAGACTTTAATAATCATTCCTTCCCTTAAATATTCCATACCATCATCTTGAAGAATAATATATTTTCCTTTGTCCTTGAATTCTAAAACAAGTTCATCATTTTGTTCAAATTTGAGTATTGCTTTGATATCATTTTCTAATTCTGGTAAGGTTTTTGCAGTTGTTTTTAATTTGTGAAATTCTCCATTGTGTTCAATTTCGTAGTTTGATTCTTTTTTCTTCTTCTCTTCTTCTAATTTCCTTTCTCTTTCTTCTTCTTCCAACTTCCTTTCGATCTCTTTTCTTTCTGCTTCTTTCTGTTTCTCTTCTTCTTCTAACTCTCTTTCTCTTTCTTTGTTTTCGGTTTCTTTTCTCTCATCTTCTTCAATTTTCTTTCTTTCTGCCTCTTTTCTTTTTCTCTCTTCTTCTTCTTCCTCTTCCTCTAATTTTTTCCTTTCTCCTTCTTCTTTTCTCTTCTTTTCTCTTTCTTTCTCTTCTATTTCTTCTATTTCTTCCTTTTTTCTCTTCTCTTCTTCAAGATTCCTCTTTTCTAACTTTCTCTTTTCTTCTTCTTCCATTCTCTTTCTTTCTTCTTCTTCTAACTTTAACTTTTCTTCTTCTTTCAACTTTTTCATTTCATCGTCTTCTTTCTCTTTTCTCTTCCTTGCTTCTTCTTCTTCTTTTTTCTCAATTTCAATTTTCTTCCTTGCTTCCTCTTCTTCTTTTCTTTTCTTCTCTTCTTCCTCTAATTCTTTTCTTTCAATTTCTTTTCCGTTTTCTTCTTCAATTTCCTTCTTTTTTGGTTCTTCTTCTTCTAGCTTTCTCTTTTCTTCCTTATCTAATAAAATTTTAAATGTTAATAATAATAATAATAATAAAATATTTAAACGAAAAAATAAACTTACCAAGTAATTCAAGCTCTTTTCTCAATTTTGTTCTTGTTCCATTTGGATTTCTTTGGAATGATTCTATTAATTCAACAGTATCAATGTTTTCTTTTCGTTTTGCTTTATCAAGGCCAGTTTTTCCATTATCATCTCTTTTACTGATATCAACTCTTTGATCATTTAATAATAATTTCACAACTCCAATATGTCCATTCCAACAAGCAATATAAAAAGGTGATTGGTTATAATTATTTGCTTTATTGACATCTACTCTATTATCATTTAATAACACTTTCACAACCTCAATATGTCCATTTTTACAAGCAATATAAAGTGGTGTTTGATCAAATTTATCTGTTTTATTGACATCAACTCGATTATCATTCAATAATAATTTCACAATTTCTAAATGTCCTTCATAGCAAGCAATATAAACAGGTGTTATTAAATATTGAGATTGATTTCGCCAATTAGTGTTGATTTGTGAATTTTGAAGTAATTTGATAACATCTTCAACTTTTCCTTCTATACATGCTTCCCAAAGTTTTTTTTCTTGCTTATTGAACATTTTTTCTTCGAGTTTTTGCTTTTACTTGATGGAGTTGTTCTTTCAAAAAAAAAGTTGGAATCAAAAGAAAGCTAAGAGCTAAAAGAAAATTAATTAATTTGAAACTGAAGAAATAAGAAAGAAATAAAAAAAGAAAAAGAAAAAGAAAAAGAAAAAGAAAAAGAAAAAGAAAAGTTTTTTTGGAGTTGTTCTTTTTAATTTCAAAAAAAAAAAAAAAAAAAAAAAAAAAAAAAAAAAAAAAAAAAAAAAACTAAAAGAAAAAAGTCAACTGAAAAGAAAAAAGAACAAAGAAAAGCTTAAAAATCAAAAACTCAAAAAGAAAATGAATCAATAAAGAACAAGAATTATTAAATAAGTAATCAATAAAGAAATAGTGAAATCAATAAAGAACAAGAATTATTAAATAAGTAATCAATAAAGAAATAAAGAAATAAAGAAATAAAGAAAAAAAAAGATAAGTTTCAATTTTTTTGAAAAATATGAAAAAGAAAAGAAAAAAGAAAAAGAAAATAAAACTAAAAAAGAAAAGAAAGAAATAAAAAGAAGAAAGAAAATCAAAACTTTACTTGAAGAAATACAGTAATAATTAAGAAAAAGAAGAAAGAAAAATCAAAACCTGAAAAGAAAAAGAAGAAATAAAAGAAGAAATAAATGAAGAAATAAAGAAGAAATAAAGAAAAGAAAGAAACAACAAAGAAGGAATCTTTGATTCACAACAACACAATAAAACAACGAAGTAAGAACTTCTCTTTCAATTAAGTTTTAAAAGTAATCAATGTTAAAGAATAAAAGAAAGCAAACTGAAACAATTAAATGAAAAAAAAGAAAATAAAGAAGAAGATAGAAGAGAAAATTCTTTGGAGAATTCTAAAGAAATAAGGTTGAAATTAATTGAAACCCTGATTCATGTTGATCTTTTTCTGATTTTGCCGTTAAAGTCAACTCTAACAAAAGGGCAAATCAGCAAAGTCAAAGAACAAAGAGTTATAACTTACTTACCAAGTTGACTAAAACATATTGAGTTTTCCTTTATGAAGATAAGAAAGAAAGTTGTTTGAAATGATTCCTATACAAAACCTTCCATCAGAGAACTTTCTTTCCTCAAAGATTTAAAGCTTTTGAAAAATGATTAGGATTTTCTTAAGTTCAACAAACAAAAAAATTATTAATTTATTCATTATCACCTTCAATTTCATCGTTTAGAATTGATGCTTGGATTGTTTTTCAAGTTTTTAAATACAAGAAAGGAATTGTGGAAATGAAATAGGTTATAACTGCTGATATTTCATTTTCAATTTTTAAAGTTCAAAGTTTTTTTTTTTTCATTGAGTCACGGTTTTTTTCCTTTTTTTATTTTAAAATTTATTTGCAACATAGCTTTCAAATTAAAACCTTTTAAAACCCTAATATTCTAATATTAAGACTGATAATACAAACTTACGAACTTATTACTTATAAAAAATCAAAATCAGAAAATGTTTTCATTATTGATGAGATATCCAAAGAGAGTAATTATGAATCAAAAGAACATAATAGCGATGATCGATATATTCAATGACATTATTAAAAACTAACAAAAAAACAGTTAGCAAACCAATCAGTGATATTCAGATGCTCAAAACCCTTTGATATTAATTTAACAATGTCTTGATATTCAACACTTGATCTTTTCAAGAAGATTTCAACTGGATGGCTTGGTATAAAGAGCTCTTTATTGCCAGTCTGATGTTTGAAACTAAAACCAATGAGCTGATCAAATAATGGTTTACTTCTTTATTTAAAAAAATGTTTATAAACTGACTAACATCACTTGAAGTTAATCTGATAGCAATTCTCAAAAAAATCTTAAAAATTCAAGAATTCAAGAAAAGCTTCGCCCAACTCAATAATCACACCAAGAGATTCAACTATTTAACGATTTATGGTCACTATTCGCACAATCAACTTAACTCTTTCTTTAACAAGTTCTTCATGATAAAATCAATAGCAAAGAGACAATAAAATTGTAAGATTCAATAACAACAGAGTTTCGAATTCACTAAAATGACCCTTCCTCCTTTTGATGTTATGGATGTTTACAATTATTGAATATTATTTTTTAAAATCAAGACTTCCAAGAGTTAGTTTTTTAACCGTTGAAGTTCAATGAATTAAAACCGAAACTGATGTCAGTTAGACTAGTTTTTCAACTTCAAGAATCAATGATTGACAAAGTTGCCTCGTTTATTATGATCCTACAACAAATTATTAAATTTAAACCTTGCTTACTCATCAGAGCAAAAGGAGAATGGAAAGGAGAATGGAAAGGAGAATCAAAAGGAGGAGTGAAAGTAATGAAGACTCTGAGTCTGGAAAACATGGTATCAAACAAACAAACAAACAAAAACAAAAACAAAAACAAATAAAAAGTGCTAACAAGCAAAAAAAATTTAACAAATAGAAAGGTTCAATTCACTGCGGAACACCCAAGAGTAGTATCATTCTGGTCTATAAATGGAAAGTAACAAGATACTGAGCAGGAGTTCAGCTATACAAAAATGGTACTAGAGGCTCCCTAATTCAACCAAAAAACATTATAAATACCCTCTGTAAAAAATCGGACAAAGTTCAAAAGCAACAAATCAACAAGTATTTTTTCCTTCTTTTTTCCTGAACTTATAATTATAAATTTTTTTTTTAAAAAAAGGATGCTTCACCAATTTGTGATTTTGACTTTACTTTGCTTCTTTTCAACTTTGACTGAGAGTGCTGTTCAACTTTGTGTCATCACTTGTCCAGACTCCAATGAATTGTTTGCTAAATGTATTGAAACATTTGGATCAGCTGATGGAGGATGCCCAGTCATGATTGCTATGCAATGGGGAGCAACAAACGAAGCAACTTCTTATCCAAATATTGAGATGCGACATCATGATTACCTTGGTACCCCGAGTTTATGTAAGAGTATTAACTCTTGCCCTGGTGGGGACTGCTCTGTCAATTTTGCAGAAGGAGCATCTTGGGGGTCACCTCGTGGATGTTGGGAAGCCTTTTCAAAGTTGCAAAATGAGTTAACTATACCCGAAGTAAGTATTCCTCTACCCAAAACACGCCAAAGACTCATTGAAAATCGTGTGCAAATGCTAGCTGATATTTTGATGCAACATGATTCAATTGATGACTTGACCCCTGACGAGAAAATGTTAGCGTTAAGGATTACACAAGAAGAGCTGAATGAATTGAGAGTTGAGGTTAATGTACATGATTCAACTGAGAGAGTCTTAAAATCACTCCACCGAGTTTTGCATCGTTTACAAAGAAGTGTTCCTGACGAAGTTGGTTGTTACACAAATCCAAAATGTGCCGCCTGCAATGAATTGGTTCAAGCTCTCGCAGATGAAATGATTAATTATGGGATTGACCAAATTTGTGATAGTATTGTACAAATCACCATTGACACAGTCTGTAAAATTACAGGACCACTTAGGATATTTTGTGAACCCATTTTTGATGGTACAGGACTTACAGACTTAGGTATCGGGGTCTGCAGAGCAATTGCCAAGGAAATTACAAACGGTATCTTCGGTCAAGAAAGTCTTGATAAAGTTTGTACTCATCTCACCTGCCGAAGTAGCGATTTAGATGATGGACTCTGTGAAGTTTCAGACTCTAAGCTTCAAAATAAACGTTGTAGTGAATTCTTAAATCAAGTAGAACTTATGAAAAAAGGATTTTGCATTGTTCGAGACACATTACAAGTTGCTAGCGACATTTCTAGCCTCACATCTCCTTCTCCTTCAGATTTACTAGCTTTAAGCAAAGGAGAGCCTTTGGACCTCGAAGCAATCGAGAATGTAAAAACACTTTGTTCACACGGATCATCAATTCATGTGAACATCAGTGCTATTTTCCTTATTTCCTTTCTTTTATTTTTGTTTTTCTATAATTCATAGAAATCTGAAATAAAGAAATAAAAACTCCTTTTCTTTTTCTTTAATGATTAAATTTGAAATTGAAAATTAATTTTGAATTTGTGTTTTTATTGTTGTTGTTGTGAATCAGAACAATATTTTGAAATCTGTGTTTTTTACTTTCCTCTGTGTGCTAATCTCTCAAATTTCAAAAGAGGGAATTGCTATTTTAATTATTTTTATTTATTTTTTAAAAAATTGATGTTTTTGTTTGAAGAAATGAAATGAAATGGAATAATTACCAGTGTTGAATCAGTTGAAATTGCATTGATCATCGCTGTAAATTCAGGTCCTGAAGTAAAACTATTTCCTCCAATGTTAAGTTCCAAAAGAGTTGAATTGGCCTAAAAAAACCAAAGAAGAAAGAAAAGAAAAGTTATAACAATAGAATGAAAAAAAAAAAAGAAAAGAAAGAAATTCAGCCTCAAGCATTTTCGCAATTGATTGTGCTCCTGAATTTGTTAAATGATTATCAGAAAGATCCAAAGATTGAAGAATCTTATTAGCATGAAGAGAGGTTGCAATTGCAGAAGCACCTTCATCTCCAATTCTACAGTCAAGAGAAAAAAATGTCAATAAAAGAAGAAAAAAAAAATAAAAATCAAAGAGATTTGATTTTACTTGTTGTTTTGAAGACGAACTTCAGTAAGTTGAGTCTTTCCTCCAAGTAATTTTGAAATTGCCGTAACACAAGCTTTTTTTTTAAAAAAAAATTGATTGATTGATTGATTGAAATAAAGATTTAGTAAATCCATACCTTTATCTCCAATTTCATTGAATGATAAATCAAGAAGTTTCATTTCTGTTCCTTCTCTTTTTAAAATTGCATCAACAAGAGCAATTGCTCCTACATCACCAATCTGGGAAGAAGAAAATCAAAATCAAAATTTGAAAACTCAGATTTTAAGAAAAGAAACAAACCCTATTTCCATCTAAACTGAGTAATTGTAATTTTGGATGTTTCTTTAAAGATTCAGCAAGATGTTTTGCACCTTCATCTCCAATTTTATTTTCAGTCAAACTAACACTCAATAAATTTGGATTTGCATTAATTAATTGGGAAATAAATCGTGCACCATCATCAGTTAATTCATTATTTGATAAATTGAGAGTTGTAAGGGTTGGATGATTAATGATTCCTGCTGCTAAGACTTGAGCATGTAAATCACTGATTGATGAAGATTGGAAAGAAATTGTATGAACTCTGCTATCTTTCATTGGTTGTTGGAGAGCAACAATTGCTTCCAGAGCAACAGGTTCTTCCTCCATAAGTAAAGTCTATATCCAAATTTTGAATTTTTTAGAAATTAACATGAAATCAAAAGAAAATAAAGTAAATAAAGAAAAAAAAAGAAAGAAAATATACATCCGTATTTTGGTAGTCAGTAACAAAATCTCCAACTCTACGGTCAACTCTGGCTTTAACCATGACAGTCTTTTTCAAATATGAATTAAAAGCGATATTTGAACGAATTGCGGAAATCCATGAGTTCAATTGTTCAGCATTATCAGTTGAGAAATACATAACTCTTTCCTATTATTTTTTTAAAAAAAAAACAGTTAGTTATTGAAATATTTTGTTTTGAAATTTATAAATTATGAATTTTACTTTTGTAATAATTTTGAAACATGGTTCTTGTCCAGGAGCTTCTTCTTTTTCAACGCTACATGAATCCAAAATAACTTCTCCTAAAATAAAAGAAATAAAAATGTTAAAAAAAAATTTTTTTTTGAATATAATCTCAAACCAACGAAATCAATAAATAAATAAATAAATAAATAAATAACCTTTAAGAGTTTTTTGATCAGTTTCTGTATAATATAAAAGTGAAGTTGGTTTAAGAATAACCCATCTCTTTTCCCATTTAGAAGATCTTTTATCATTAGCTCCTTTCTTTCGATCTTTGATTAACCAACCACTCTTTGTAACTCTTTCAGCTTCTTGAGAGGCTTCAGGTGCACGATAAAGTCTTTGAACAACAGAAACAGTATTTTGTTTCAAAAATCGGTTTACAATCGGTTTTCCTTGAACACTTCCACTTCTATCTCTTGTTAATTTTCTTTCACGTTCTCTCTAAATAATAATTATTATAATATGTTGTCATTCAATACATAAATTGATTTTTTTTTTTTTCTGAAAAACAAAAAACCTCATTCATCATTTGAGTTCTAGCTAATGCACTCTTTAAGGCAATAATTTCTTTCTTTTTTTCTTCAAGTTCAACTTCAAATGTTGATTGTTTTTTTGCAAGAGAAGTTGATAATGAAGCACCCTATTATTATTTTTTAAAGAAATTCATTGATTAATTCAAAGATATTATTGGGGAAAAAAAAGACCTTTGAAATTTGTTTATCCAATAATTCTTTAGCATCTGTAATCTTCCAATTTTGTTCAATTTGAGCTGTTAATTTCTTTTCAGTATCAACCAAATCACGAATAACATTTTCTAAACGATTTTCTAATTCATCGACATCATTTTCAAGCTCTGCACGTTCTTCTCTCAAATTTCCTGATATTTTCCATTCATTTTCAAATGATGACTTAAGAGTTTGCATTTCTTGAGAAACCCATCCAAAGAGTGAAGATTTCATTGAATCAAGTTCAATTTTAGTTGTATTTGCCTCATGTTTGGCCTAATATATTTTAATTAATAATTTTTTGAGAGGTTAATTCCTTTAGAAAAAAAAGAGTAGTATTACCTTAGTATTAAGTTTTCGAACTTCAGCTTTAATTTTTGAAAATGTATCTCTTGTAACTTCATTTCTTTTTTTAAGTTTTTGTTCAAGATTTTCAACAACTAATTGATGTTCATTTTTGAGATTGGTAACTTCAATTTGATGACTTTTTTCTGCACTTTCATATTCTGCACGTTTTGTTAATAATTGCTAATAGAAAAAGAAAGGTCATTTTAAATTAAGTTTTATCTTTTTTAAAGAAAAAAAATAAAAGAAAAACTTGTTCATAATCTTTTCTGGTATTTTCTAAATCAGTTCGAAGGTCAGATAATTCTTTTTCACGACGTTCTCTAATTTCTAAAGCCTTTTGAAAAAAAAAAAAAAAAAAAA
>Ga0209960_1002869_pt1 | contig 16084 bp, 15 predicted proteins | sample ThiBiot_500_plan_2_FD_183947 | JGI IMG/M metagenome (GOLD analysis project Ga0209960, IMG submission 183947) | Wastewater bioreactor microbial communities from Cape Town, South Africa - Thiocy_expt_500_plan (SPAdes) | ecosystem: Engineered > Bioreactor > Thiocyanate-remediating >...
GGGTTTACGCGCAGGCCTCTTCGAAGCATTAAATGAGTTTTGTGAAATACGCAATTTACTTCCACGCAGCGTGAAACTCAGTGCCGATGATTTATGGGAACCCTGTCAGTATGTTCTTTCAGTAAAGATGAAAGAACCACAATTTGCAGGCCAAACCAAGGAACGCTTAAGCTCCCGACAAATTTCAGCTGTTGTAAGTAATGTGGTTAAGGATGCTTTTGCCTTATGGCTTAATCAACATCGTAATCAAGGGGAAGCTATCGCTAACCTTGCTATCGAACGTGCGCAGCGCCGTTTAAAACAAGCAAAGCAAGTAGCCAGAAAGCGGGTTAGTCAAGGTCCGGCATTACCTGGAAAATTGGCGGACTGTTTACAAACAGATCTCCACCAAGCGGAATTATTTCTCGTAGAAGGAGACTCTGCAGGAGGCTCGGCCAAACAAGCCAGAAACAAAGATTTCCAAGCGATTTTACCTTTACGCGGAAAAATACTTAATTCGTGGGAGGTTGATTCCTCACATGTTCTCGCATCACAAGAAATTCATGATATTTCCGTAGCGATTGGTGTTGATCCAGGCTCTGAGGATTTAACTGGATTACGATATGGAAAAATTTGTATCCTCGCAGATGCGGACTCCGATGGCGCGCATATCGCAACGCTCATCTGCGCCCTGTTTTTACGTCACTTTAAAACCTTAGTTATGGCGGGACATGTATTTGTGGCGATGCCCCCCTTGTATCGCATCGATGCCGGTAAAGAAATTTATTATGCTTTAGATGATTCGGAAAAAAATACTCTTCTAAAACAACTGGCACAAAAAAGCCGCGCTAAAATCAACGTGCAACGTTTTAAGGGTCTTGGCGAGATGAACCCCATCCAATTACGAGAAACCACCATGGATCCCAATACAAGACGACTCGTGCAACTAACCGTTGAAGATGAAGGGCAAGCTATGGCAATTATGGATATGATGCTCAATAAAAAACGAGCTGCCGATCGTAAGAGTTGGTTAGAAACCAAGGGAAATTTAGCCGAGGTTCAATAACGGCTGATTTATACATGAATTATCCTAATGGATAATTCATGCGATTATTTAGGCTCCATTACCATTTCAGTAAAGGAATGATATTGGAATAATTGTCTGTCCATAAGATTTGCTCTTGATCAGCCACAAAACGCCAGGACTTTTTTCGCAGCAACACATGTGCCAACTGTTCGTTTTTGGTTAACAAGGCCCACTCTGCCGGGAACTGTCCTAATGCAGGATTGCCCGGTGCTAATGTATGAAATACCATCATCCCGGTTTCCCTGCCTATCGCGGTAATTAGCGGTAAAATACGCAAATGACGATTACTTAAGTTGACGAGTATGCCCCCATTAGGCGCAAGTTTCTGTTGATATAAATTAAATGCTTCTAATGTAATGAGATGCATCGGAATAGCGTCTGAATTAAAGGCATCAACAAAAAGTAAATTCTGCGATGCATCCGGGATACGATGCAAAGCGAGTCGCCCATCACCCAGGATGATATTTAATTGTGGTGCGCATTTATCTAAATAAGTAAAATATTTTTTGTTTTGAGCCAAATTAATTACTTGTTGGTCTATTTCAACTAAATTTAGTTGATCCTGAGTACGAAATTGGCACGCAATGGTACCAATACCCAATCCTAAGACCGTTACCTGCAATCGCTCAAGCTCCTGTTTAAATTCGGTTGCAACGGCTTCAATCGCTCCATAATAAGAGCGAAATCCATTTGGCGTATCCTCACTCATAAGCTGTAAGCCATGCACCGTCGACTGACTGATTAAAGCATGCACATCCTCTCGAGCAACCACTTTCTTCATGCCATAAAAATTACGCTGCTGCACTAAAATATTATCTTGCTGTAATTGGGGGATAAAAATAAAAGCTAATAATAGAGCTAACGACCCCGTTGCCGCCCACAAGTTATCTTGCCATAGAACAATGAGAATTAAACACAAGACGGCGCTAAACTGAAAATTAGTCAGATTCGCCGGCCAATGAATTTCTGGTAAGACATATTGCGCACAAAGCAACATCACGATTACAGAAAATTTGCACAATAGAGCCAGCTTACTTTGCTTTTTAATGGCACCTGACGTAAATAAAACAATGGTTACCAACAGTAAAGCTAGAGGATATTCATATACTTGATTAAAAAGATGCGGAGCCACAATGCCATTGAACATTCCAGCTAAAAAACCACCTAAGGATAGACAAAAATAAAAAACAGTTAATCGTTGTGGTGGTGGCCTTCTTAAATAGAGCTGGCGATGACACAATAAAGCAAAGGTGAAAAAACTAAATAAATTGACCAGGATAATTTGCCAAGCGCGGATTTGCCCCCCATTTAAAATAAATCCAAGCAAGGTAAAAATCAGAAAGAAAAATGAGTTGCGTTGAAACCAGGCATAAGGTACAACCTTGCTCTCACTAAACGCTAAAATAAAGGTTAATAAATACAAAGCTAAAGGTAATACCCAAAATAATGGTGCTGCGGCGACATCCGTAGTGATGTATAACGTGACGCCCAACATCAAACTACAGGGGATAAAGCTTAATAAAACCCAATACCCTAATTGCCTCCAAGAGTATTCATGCTCCTGCTGAGTATGAGACGAAAAATTAAATTTTGGCACAAACATTAAGTAAATAATTAAGAGCACATAAGCAACATAGCCCCAGCACCAGAATTTAAATTGTAAATTCAATCCCAAATAGCGTTCGATGAACCAAGGATAACTCATCAATGCAATAAGGCTCCCCGCATTGGATGCTATGTATAAAAAATAGGGATCGCGAGCACGGATTGTAGCCGTTTGACTGAATAAAAATTGGATTAACGGTGCTGATGCCCCAACTACCAGAAGCGCAAGACCAAGCTGGGTCATTAAGGAGCGCAGAATGGACCACTCAGGAACGCTGCTAGTATTATGAGCTTGAAAAACCCAGGGTAAGGTTAAAAGACTCACCAGTAATACCGTGGTATGCACAATACGCCATAATCGCTGTCTTGGGCACCAACTCAATAAAACTGCATATCCATAAGCTAATAAAAGTATCGCTTGAAAAAACAGCATGCATACAGTCCAAACTCCCGGTGTTCCACCAAAAACAGGCAAAAGTGCCTTTGCGGCCATGGGCTGAATGCTAAAAAGAAGCACGGCACTTAAAAAAATTCCGACCGAATAAAGGATTATTGGCACAAAACATCCTGTTTATAAAGATTATTCGCACCTAGTTTAGCGAGGCCCTCCTGCATATTCAAATAAAATTTATGTCTTTAGTTAGTCTCGCCGATTTGACCGTATCCTGTTTCCCCGAATATTGCGGAACTGTGGGTGTAGTATTTGAACTCCAACAGATTATTACTGGGATCGGTTAGAAAAAATGATTGGTGCTCAATACGCGTGCCTTTAAAACGCTCTTTGACTGGAACAGTAAACGGTACCTGGTTTGTAGAAACACGTTCTACAAATTCAGCAAATGCGACTTCTTCGGTGAAGATTAAACCAAAATGTCGAGGATAAATACTTGCCTGGGGTGGATTGCAGTCAGAGACTTTATGCGCCACAATTTGATGAGAACCAAAATTTAAAATTAGTGCCTGCTGGGTTTCACGTCCTAAAGCAAAACCAAGCTGATGATGATAGAACGATTTTGCGAGTTCCAAATCATGCACAGGAAAAGCAAGATGAAAAATCGTTGTCATAGTAAATCCAGATATTTTAATTCCTATTAGGATATTACTATACTGCTTTCTCAGACAATAACCATCGACAATTGTTGAGTCACTATGGCACAATCGCTGGTTATTCATTAGATAGGAATGCATTCATGAGCCTTATTCAACAAACACTTGATTATATTGTCCATCTTGATGTTTATTTGAATATTTTGGTCACCTCTTTTGGATGGTTAAGCTATCTGCTGCTCTTTCTGGTTATTTTTGTAGAAACTGGCTTGGTTGTTTTTCCCTTCTTACCAGGTGATTCGCTGCTTTTTGCAGCAGGCAGTATTGCTGCGCAAACAGATAACTCTTTAACTATATCGATCTTGATGCCGCTACTACTTATTGCATCAATCGTTGGCAATCAGCTCAATTATATTATCGGTAAACGCTTAGGTCCCCATATTTTTTACAAGAAAGATTCCAGATTGTTGAATCAGAAATACCTCGAAGAGGCTCATGAGTTTTACTTGCGCCATGGTGGAAAAACCATAATTTTTGCACGATTTCTTCCTATTATTCGCACCTTCGCGCCATTTGTTGCAGGTATAGGACGCATGCCTTTAGTACAATTTACCGGATATAATATTATCAGTGCGGTTCTGTGGGTAGGTGGTTTATTGGGTTTAGGATATTTCCTAGGTTCTATTCCATTGGTCAAGGAAAATTTTGTTGTTGTTATTTATGGGATTATCTTTATATCTTTACTCCCCCCGCTGCTGACACTGATGCGCAAAAAAAAAGCTTATAGGTCATGAGGGATAAATGATTGCCGCCAATAATCCTCGTTCAATCCAACCTTTCAGATAGGAAGCTGCATGCATACCCACCTCTTCTATGGGGTGGCAGATGCATAGTTGCTCGCAAAGCTGGCTAAAATCTTTTCCATCTACCAGTTGTGCCCACAAAATCGCCTCCACAGATGCCAAGCTTATAAATTTAATAAAATACTCTTCTGTGCGCCAAATAAGCCAGGATGTGGGTTGTTGCTGATAGAGAAATGCTGGCAAATCCAAGTCATCCGTGAGCGATTGCCACAGTTGCGCAGTATTCCAATGACAATTCATGATTTGCACTGCTGGATGCACCTTAAATCGCAGCACCCCCCACTGCTCAGGAGGAACCGCTGCCATATCGTGAATGCTCAATCTGGAATCATCCGCAGCATCGAAGGCAAGAGTAATATTCCATTCAAATTCGGTTAATTCCGCTAAATGGAGGTCTTGGGGATAAAAATCGGCAACAAATTTTGCTAAAAAATCCCCATACCAGCGAATAGAATAAAATGGAGAAGGAAAGTTCTTAATATAGCTTTTGGTTAAAAGTCGAAATTGCTCATCACCAAGATAAGCACATAAGTTGGGATAGTTTGCACGTAAACAATCTGTTAAACGACCTTCATAAGCATCTTTATAAATTTCTAAACGAGTAGCAATAGCAACTTTTTCATCAGCAACTACTTCCTGCATAATCGCGGGGGTCTCATCGCATAAATAACTTTGAAATACTTCTTGTAGACTTCTAAGACTCATACATCAGTGCCTCTTGCTGGGTTACCCGCTTCATTATGTTACGCGCATGTGCCAGCTCTGAAATTAACTCAGCCATAGGCGGCATGTGGTCATCGCGTTCAATCATGGTGGAAATAGGGCCGAGTAATTTTATGGTGTCTTGGTAGAGCTGCCATACCGGCTCAATTATTGGAGCATCATGCGTATCGATAATATAATTAGCAACTTGAGTATGTCCCGCCAGGTGAATTTGCGCTACCTGTGTCGTCGGTAGATTGTTTATAAATTCGTGTGGATTAAAGCCATGATTGATGGCGCTCACGTAAACATTATTTACATCCAATAATAAATAACAGCCTGTTTTATTGAGAATTTGCGCTATAAATTCCCATTCAGTCATTTGTGATTGCCTATAGGTTAAATAACTCGATACATTTTCAATTAACAAGGGCCGTTTTAACCAATCTTGCACATAAGCGATGCGAGCGGTTACATGATCTATTGCTTCTTGTGTATAAGGTAGAGGCAACAAATCGTGCATATTCAGCCCCTTCACTCCAGTCCAGCATAAATGATCGGATATCCATTCCGGCTCAACTCGGTTCGCAAGCTCCCTTAATTGTTTAAGATAATCTAAATTGAGTGGGTCGGTACTCCCAAGAGAGAGGGAAACACCATGCATAACAACGGGATATTGTTTCCGGATTTTATCCAGGAAAAATAACGGCCTGCCACCAGGAACTAAGTAATTTTCGCTTAAAATTTCCACCCAATCGATGGGGACATGCTCATCTAAAATTTGCTGGTAATATTCTGGACGCAATCCTAAACCAAAACCTAAAAAAGGCAATCGAGATTGCTCTGATTGAGTTGACACCATAAAAGTCCATAGATCCAGGCACAATATAATGCCTGGATAAAAAGGTTATTCTTCAGAAACTACTGTTCCACCTGCTTTGTCGCAGTCTTCTTTAGTCATCTTGACCACGCCTTTGCCTTTGCAGGAATTTTGACCTTTACATGCATTGTCAGCAGTTTTACATTCACTTTGGCCTTTACAGGAATTGCCGCCCTTACATTGAACCATTGCAGTCGATGCATCATCGGCAGCAAACGCTGGAGCCACAGCAAACATTGATGCAGCGCTAACTGCGAGAGCAACACCTGTTAATTTAACTTTATTCATTGTAAATTCCTTTTTTTAATGAGGATTAATTGGGCTCACCATAATCATGGTGCACTACCATTTTAGAAAGCAATGTTTTCGACTGTCAAGGTAAATAATACATCCATCGTTTAGAGCAATTCGATATACCCGTGGGCGATTCGATCAGCGATTAACAGCTCGTTTCGGGTATAAGTGGTCATCAAGCCTATGGTTTGCATACCAGCCCTCTGTGCGGCTTTTAACCCATGGTGTGTATCTTCTATTACCAAACAATGCTTAGGTGAAACTTCTAAGCGTTGTGCTGCTAATAAATATCCCTCAGGGGAGGGTTTACCCTGGGCAACGTGTTCCGAGGTGACAATGACTGAGAAATAACGACATAATTTACCCTGACGTACTTTATTTAAAACAGCCTGTATTTCGCTGAAGGCTGCACCCGTGCAAATGGCGATTTTATCGATATTTTGACTTGCTTTAAAAAGAAATTGTTCAAAAAAATCAATGAGTGGTAAATAAGTTTTTCGATTAATTAAATCAACATAATAGTTTTGTTTTTGTTTAATTAAACAGGTTAAATCATGGGTTGCAATGGAATAGTTTTTATCAGCCAAAAGTTTCGGAAACATATCCTTATCCGCCAAGCCCAAATATCCATCGGCAAATTCTTCATAATCAAGATCAATTCCCAAAGGAGACAACGCAGTGCAGCACGCCTCATAATGCAAAGGCTCACTGTGAAGAATCACCCCATCAAAATCAAAAATTATGGCGTGGATGTTCGAAGAAATAATCATGATCACAATCCTGGTAACTTACCCTGAATCAGTACGAGCTTTGATCGAGTAAATGCTCATCTTGAGCGTTTCATTTAAAAACGTCTATAACATTAGATAAGAGTATAATTTTAGGAACACTATGTCACCTACCTTTGACTATATAATAATTGGTGGTGGTTCTGCCGGATGTGTTCTAGCAAATCGACTATCTGCTGACGGACATAATCAAGTTTGTCTTATTGAGGCTGGGCCCTCGGATTGGAGTCCATTTATTCATATGCCCATGGGCATCATCATGGTGCTCCGAAGCAAGTTTTTAAACTGGCATTATTGGACCGAACCTCAACAGCACTGCAACCAACGCAGAATTTATTGGCCACGGGGTAAAACCCTCGGTGGGTCCTCTGCAATCAACGCAATGTGTTATATACGGGGTAATCCTCATGATTATGACCACTGGTCCGAGCTCGGGAATACCGGTTGGAGCTATAAGGAGTTATTACCCTATTTTCTAAAAATGGAGCAATTTCACGGTGAAAAACATGCTTTACATGGTACTAATGGCCCCCTATCGATTGAACATACAATTTATCGCAATCCATTAATGGACGTATTTAATAACGCAGGGCAACAAGCAGGTTTACCCTTGATTGACGACTTTATAACTCATCCCGGGGAGGGGGTGGGCTATTTTTACGTAACCCAAAAAAATGGCCAACGTTGCAGTAATGCACAAGCCTATTTACACCCCATTAAAACACGCAAAAATTTAACAGTCTTAACCCATGTACACGCAACTAAAATTTTATTTTCTGATAAAAAAGCAATGGGCGTGCGTATTGAAAAACGAAGAAAAACAGAAGATCTCCTGGCGCGAAAAGAAGTCATTTTAAGCGCAGGAACTATTGGCTCTCCGCAACTCTTACTCTTATCTGGTGTAGGGCCACGCGCGGATTTAGAGGCTTTGGGTATTCCTGTGGTTCATGATTTGCCAGGAGTTGGAAAAAATCTTCAAGATCATCTCGATATTCATGTAACCTGTCTTGATAAGACACGTACCTCTCTGAGCTTCAGTCCGGCTAATTGGCCACGCTTGCTGAAAGCTGCCTGGCAGTATTTCACCAAACACCGAGGAGAATTAACAAGCAATTACACGCAAGCTGTTGGTTTTGTCAAATCGGACGCTGAGCAGGCGGTGCCTGATTTGCAATGGCACTTTGCAGCATCCATGTACACCAATAGTGCGCGCTCCTTGTACCCTGTCTTCAGACATCATGGATTTATTTTAATGACTTGTCATTTATATCCACAAAGCCGTGGCAGCATCCGCTTACGCAGTAAAAACCCTTATGATCCCCCTTTAATCGATCCAAATTATTTAAGTCATGAGAAAGACTTGCATGCATTAACTCAGGGAATAAAAAAAGCACGGGATTTATTAAAACAGCCAGCCTTTGCTCCTTACGCACTGTGTGAGTACGAGCCTGGGTCAGAAGTTCAATCCGATGCAGAGATTAAAGAATATATTCGCGAAAAATCTGAGACTATCTATCATTCCGTGGGTACCTGCAAAATGGGCATTGATCCGCTGGCCGTGGTTTGTCCGAAAACATTGAATGTTCATGGACTGGATAATCTTCGCATTATCGATGCATCCATCATGCCCACCCTACCCGGCGGTAATACAAATACGCCTACCACCATGATTGCAGAAAAGGGTGCAGATTTAATTATCCGATCGAAAAAATAATTTTATCTACTCAAGTAAGGGCGACAGTTTATTCCAAACATTCGTACTGATAATCGGCTGAGCTTGCTGATTTGGATGTAATCCATCATCCTGGAATAACTCTGCATTTTCGTCTACTCCTGCAAGGAGATTAGGCAGAAGTGCTATGTGTTCTTGTTGAGCAAGTCTTGGATAAATTGCCGCAAAATTATTTGTGTACGCAGGTCCATAGTTGGTCGGGATGCGGATACCAACGAGAAGGATTTTCGCTTGTACCTTTTTACCAAGCACAATCATCTTCTGTAGATTTTTCTCCGTTTGTTCTAGGGGTAAACCTTGTAGTCCATCATTTGCCCCCAGTTCAATAATGAGTACAGCAGGCTTGTACTTTTGTAATAACTCAGGTAACCGGCTTAAACCACCATTTGTCGTTTCACCACTGATACTGGCGTTAATAAGAGAATATTCCGCATGGGCTTTACTTAGATTTGCTTTAATTTGATAAGTCCATGCTTTATTTTCCTCAACGCCGTACCCTGCACTTAAACTATCTCCTATAATTAAGATGTTCTTAGATGCAAAAGTTACTGATGAGACGAATATGGATAAAAAAATAAGAAGTGATCGCATGGATAATCCTTTGGTTATAGTAGCAGAAAAAATTGGCAAGCAAGTTAGCGTGTATTCAAAGTCCTTGACGATTTTGCATGATGTCGACTTAGAAATCCGTGCAGGGGATACTGTCGCCATTTGTGGCCCCTCCGGAGTTGGAAAATCGACGCTCTTAGCTATATTAGCAGGCTTAGATAACCCAACCAGTGGTTCACTGTACCTGCTTAATAATAATTTAGCTAATTTAAATGAAAATGAGAAATCGCAATTACGTGCGCGCGAAATAAGTTTTATTTTTCAGGAATTTTATTTACTGCCCATGCTCACGGCTTTGGAAAATGTCATGTTGCCTCTAGAAATCCAGGGCATCAAACACCCCGAAACTCTGGCAACCCCAATTTTAGAGCAAGTGGGTTTAAGTGACCGTCTTCATCATTATCCCAATCAATTATCGGGAGGTGAGCAACAACGAGTTGCTATTGCCAGAGCTTATGTGACGAAACCTACCCTACTCTTTGCTGACGAAATCACCGCAAATCTTGATGAAGAAAATGGTCTTTTGATTAGCGAGTTAATGTTTCAGCTTAATGAGGAACTAAAAACGACTTTGGTTATAGTTACCCACGACCTAAAGTTGGCTGCTCGTTGTCAACGTCAATTTACCATTGAGCATGGAAGATTAAATGAACTTTAGACAATTAGCACATTTTTCAGGTTTGATGCTTGTCCGCAACTGGCGCATGGGTGGCTTAAATACCATCCTACTGCTTATTATCTTGGTTATTGCGCTCATATCAAGCCTCTCGTGGTATTCCGACCGCATGCAAAAGGGAATAAACGCACGTGCGGCTGAATTATTTGGTGGTGACTTGATTATCAAAAGTCCACGGCCACTGCCCTCCTTATGGGAGCAACAAGCAGTTAACATGGGATTAAAAACGACAAAAGTAGTTTACATCAACACCCTTGCTGCGAGTAAATTACCCGAACCTCATTTTGCAAATATTCAAGTAAAAGCGGTCGATAATAACTATCCATTGTACGGAAAACTTAAAGTAAGCGCAGCTAACGATACCAATAAAACAGAAAATACGCAGGCGAAACCCACGCCAGGAACAGTATGGCTTGAACCCCGAGTGGCATATGAACTAAAGATTGCCCCAGGTAGTACCATCGAAATTGGTGCTGCACGTTTTGTTTTTGAGCGTTTTTTGTATGAAATTCCAGATGGCCAAGCCGATCAGTTTAAAATTGCCCCAACCGTCTTTATGTCTTTGGATGATTTAGAGAAAACGCAAATTCTTGGACCCCGCAGCCGCGCCGACTATTTACTGATGATTGGAGGCCCGATTAACGATTTTACCGCATGGGTGAAGCCAAAGCTTGAACGCGGTCAAAATGCAACCACTGCCCTGGAGGGTAGATTAGAAGTAAAAGCAGGTTTTTCACAGGCAATGAATTATCTGAAAATTGGAATCTTTCTCATACTCTTGTTAGCTGGCAGCGTAATGAATGTCGGCTTAAAAGAGTACAATCGTAAAAATGACATTTCGATTGGGGTATTACGATGTTTAGGTATGCCACAATCCCAGGTCATTCAGGTTTTGCTGCTGCAATTTCTTATGTTAATTATTTTAGCAGGTTTAATTGCGTTACCCTTGGGGTTCGCAATGCACTACCTATGGCATCTCGCTTTGGGAGAAATGTTACCGACTGGTTTGGCCAACGAATTAGGCTCCATTAATGGATGGATAGGAATACAAGCCCTCTTATTTTGCGGGCTTTTTTTGTTTGTCTTTGGGATACAACATTGGTTAGGATTAGGTCGTATCCCCCCCTTACGGGTATTGCGTCATGAGCAGGCTCCTCCTTCAGTAACTCATCGCTTATTTTTTGCAGTTAAAGCCGCAACAATTTTTGCTTTACTTTATTTTTATTTAAATGACCTCCGGCTTGTGCTTTTTGGCTTAACCTTTTTAACCGTCGTTGTAGCACTGATTCGCTTTTTTTGTTTCATATTAGGTAAGTTTTTACGTAAAGTGGCGCATAAATTACCGGTTGTACCCAATATCGCCGCCTTGAATATCGCACGATACATGCCGCAGCGTTATATTGAAATTATTGTTTTTACGCTGATTTCCTTTGCTATTTGTTTTAGTTTTCTCCTATATGACAGCCTACTCAATAGCTGGCAAAAACAGATTGCCCCCAATACAGCTAACTATTTTATTTTTAACATTGCCCCAGAGACCTTACAGCCTTTAAATCGGTTCCTTGAGGAGCAAAAAATTCATATTGCTCATGTTTATCCGATTTTACGTGGACGCTTAACTGAGCTTAATGGTACTCAGCTGACAAAAAAAGAGGGAGGCGAAAGCATCCATAATAACGCCCTAACCCGAGAATTAAACATTACTGCAACCAACCAGTTACCCCAGGATAACGAGATTATAGCGGGCAAATGGTGGACACCCGCAGAAGAAATGGTTCCACAAGCCTCTGTAGAAGAGGGATTAGCGAAAAACTTTTCTATAAAAGTGGGTGATGTTTTATCTTTTCGCCTTGCTGACCAAATAGTTTCTGTGCCGGTTACCAGCGTCAGGAAAGTAGCTTGGGCAAACCAACAGCCTAATTTTTATATTATTTTTCCAAAATCGATGATTGCAAATTATTCCATTACCTACCTAATTGGGATCCGCTTACTGCCCCAGCAAGAGCCAATTATCGATAACTTACGGCAAAAATTTCCCGCTTTATCGATTCTCTCGATTGCTTTAATCATCGATCAAGCCAAGCATTTCTTTCAACAATTATCGGTTTTGGTGGTGTGGATTTTATGTTTCGTCCTTATTGTGGGAATTATCTCGCAAAACCTAGTGCTTTGGGCTACTCGTAAAGAACGTGAGGTAGAAACAGCCATACTCAAAGTATTTGGTATTAGCCTTGGACGGTTATTGGGTATCTGGTTATGGGAATATGGCTTCTATGCTGTGCTCTCAAGCTTCCTGGGCATCTCCCTTGCATACTTTTTACAAAAATTTATCTTGCTTTTTTATCTAAATATTAACCCAATTGTCCATTTAAGTACTATATTTATAACTATAGGTATTAACGGAACGATTATTTTGTTAGCAACGGCAGTAAATGTTAAGAAAAATATGGAGGTCACCCCCATATCCCTTATTCGTTGATGGATGATAGGGTAAACGTGCATAGGTAACAGAATAATTAGTGTGAAAAGGGTGATTGTTAATGATTACATTGATGTTAATTGTACTAAGCTATTTTATCGCTGTATGCATTGGCTGGTTTATCCATTTCTTTCTCCATTGCGAGTTTTTTGGTATACCGGTTTATAAATATCATCTGTTTGCTCATCATCGGAATATGCAAATTGCTCATCACTCCGACCTGGATCGCTACAGTATCATCGAGCATTTTATATGGCTGGCTTTTATTGGGGTGTGTGAACTACTAGTTCTTATACTCATCCCCTTTGAATATGCACTTATTTTTATGATCACCAGTATTTTGTACGCTGTTATGTTTTATTACATACATGATAATGTTCATTTTAAACATTCATTTTTGAATCAGTTTAAATGGTTTCGTCGTCTTAAAGCACGTCATCTGATTCACCATCGTCATGGAGGCATTATTCGCTTTGAGAAACATTTAGGCGAGGAATGTCCTAATATTGCTTTTGGCGGTCCGGTAGGCGGACGTTTTATTGATAAGCTACTTAAAGCGGAACGTCGTAATTAATCACGGAGGAATTATGTTTTATGACACTAAAACGTACCATGCTATAAGAATTATCATCGGACTTTTGTTCCTATCCTATGGGATTAATGACCTGTTTGCACTAAACCTGTTACCGAAATCAGCAACCTCTGCGCATGGCCATGAGTTATTGGCAGCAATGAGCACGACTGGCTACTTGTTTGTCTTTATGAAAGTTGTGGAAATCGCTATGGGTATTTTATTCTTGACCAATTATGCTATTCCACTGATTGTCTTGTGCCTCCTTGTTCCTTTTGTGCTGAATTACATTTTGTTTGCACTCTTTCTAAATCTCCCAAGCCTACCCATGGCGTTACTGGCTCTATTAGGGACGCTTTATTTTATTATTTGCTTCAAAGAGCGATACCTCCCCTTGTTAAAAAGATAGCGCTTAGCGAACAGGGATAGAGCACATGAATATACTAATCACGGGCTGTTCTTCTGGAATTGGATTGCAGATGGCTCTATCTCTGGCCGCAAGAGGGTATACGGTTCTTGCCACGGTTTTGAATGAGGATGAAAAAAAGCAAATAATTCATCCTAATATCCATCCATTGATTCTTAATCTGCTGAATAAACAATCGATTGCGGCCTGTGTTGAGGAAGCAAAACGTATCACTGAGGGTCAAATTGATCTATTAATCAATAATGCCGGTATCGCAATCGCAGGTGCCATTGAAGATGTAGGTTATGATGCTTTAATACATCAATTCCAGGTAAATGATATCGGATTGTGTGAAATTACTCGATTAATCCTGCCCCTCATGCACCAGGCCGGTTCTGGAAAAATCGTTAACATCAGCTCCATGCTTAGCATTTGTGTCTTTCCCTATCGAGGGGTATATGGTGCCTCAAAATATGCATTACGCGCCATCAATGATGCTCTGCGTTTAGAAATGAAGGCCATTAATAGTCCGATACGAATTGTTCTAATAGAAGCAGGTCCTATGCAAACGCAAATTAGGGAAAATGCCATCGAACTATCCAAAAATTATTTAGATTTTGCATCCAGCAAGTATCAAAAAGACTATGAAAGACTTTTAGTTTCTGGAAAAAATCAGCAAAGCATGCCATTTATTAAACCACCCGAAGCGATTGTAGCTTTAATTGAAAAAATTATTCGCTCTAAAAATCCGCGAGCGGTCTATCGTTTTGGTTTCATGCCTAAATTTTTAAATTTTTTAAAATATATTTTGCCAACTCATCTTTTTGATCGCTTCATTCTTTATATTCTAAAGATTGAATGATGATTACGGCTCTTTTGGATAAGCATAACGAAACCAATTTAAAGCCAGCACGGTGGCGATTTCATTGATTTTACCGGTATCCTGCAGTAAAAATAGTTCTTCACGCTTAATAATCCGAGTAACAATTTGTTCTGCTTCTTCAGGTAAGCCATAGATTCCTTGCACAACCTCCCCCCCATACTCAGCAAAATAAATATAAGATTTTTCAGTCATGACCCCAGGTGAGCGATAAACACTACTAATTAATTTGACTGTTTCAAGGCGTATCCCTGCTTCTTCGTAAACTTCACGTAATGCAGTTTCATCTGGATTTCCCCCAGCCTCAATCGCCCCCGCAACTCCGGCCAAAATAAATGGGGAGTCATCACCTTGATGCATACAAACTCCAGGACGAAACTCCTGACACAATAGAAAACTGTCTTGACGAGGTAAGTAAATAAGAACAAGCACTGAGTCGCGACATTGCACTACCTCACGCTGCATCGTAATTTTTTTGGAGGATTCTTGCAAATTAGGGATGGCAAACTGGTACTGATAAAAATGCAAATAGCCTGAATATATTTGTTTATGATCGAGGATGTCAACGCCCTCATGTCGGTTTTTTATGGACACTTAATTTATATCTCCTCATCGTTATCATTAAATACCTCCTGAATATTTTCTACCGCGCGACTGAGTTTTTTAAAGCTGGCAATATGAAATAATGCCTGCCCTGCATGGATTAAAGGTAGATTGCATTCACCGATAATGATGCCAGAAAGCGGAGATTTTAATTCATACTCTTCGGTAGTGGTTGGGTTTGCTATTATGGCGATGGTTTGCGCTTTGGTAACGCGCTGCCCAGCTTTTTTAATAGGCCTTAATATACCGCTCATCGGTGCTCGTAGCCAATAACTCGTACGCGCAATTGTTGGATTATATTTTTTTATTTGAAATATTCCTTTGGGAAACATTTCCAAAGCGGTCATCGCACTGAGAATGCCATTTAAACCAACCCGAATGGATAGTTCGTCAAAACGTAACGCTTCCCCTCCCTCATAAACTAAAAAAGGAATACCCTGGGCATTGGCATATTCGCGCATGGAACCATCACGAAAGACTGAGTGTAGTACCACAGGCACATTAAAGGCCTTGGCTAAATCTTCCAATCCAGGTAAATCAAGATTAGCGCGTATTTGCGGAAAATTATAACGATGATTCGAGCCGGTATGCAAATCAATCACATAAGTCGCATGGCATAAAATTTGACTGCTAATAATATGTGCAAGACGTGAGGCTAAAGAACCTTGGGGACTGCCTGGAAAGGAACGATTTAAATCGCGGCGATCGAGTAAGTAGCGCTCATGATGTAAGAAACCATATACATTGACTATAGGGACTGCAATCAAGCTCCCTTTGATCGCATGCAATTCTGTTTTCTTTAATAAGCGACGAATAATCTCAACACCATTAAGCTCATCACCATGAATTGCTGCAGTAACACACAGGCAAGGACCAGGCTCTT
>Ga0209960_1002874_pt1 | contig 16069 bp, 10 predicted proteins | sample ThiBiot_500_plan_2_FD_183947 | JGI IMG/M metagenome (GOLD analysis project Ga0209960, IMG submission 183947) | Wastewater bioreactor microbial communities from Cape Town, South Africa - Thiocy_expt_500_plan (SPAdes) | ecosystem: Engineered > Bioreactor > Thiocyanate-remediating >...
TTTTTTTTTTTTTTTTTTTTTTTTTGTGAAAAAGAAAAATTTTATGAAAAATGACTTTATTTTACTTTATATTTTATTCATTTTTACTTTCTTGTTGTATTTGTTTGTGATGAAAAATCCTTCAACGATTCATTTTTTCAACTAAAAGAAACGAAACATGAGATAGTGAAACCCAGAAAGATGTTTCTAAAGCTTTAGAAAGAAAAAGAGAAAGAGAAAGGATTCAGTTGAAGATTTAGTAGCGGAAAAACTCAAAGATTGGACCGATTTCTATAAGTCAAAGGTATTCTTTCAAACAATCTTTGTCAAATGTATTCTTTTTTTATTTTTATTTTTTTATTTTTATTTTTAATTTTTATTTTTAATTTTTATTTTTGTGTGAGAAAAAGTATAAATATGGACCCATCTTTTATTTTTTTATTCCTTCTTCTTAACATTAACATTTTTGTTCTTTGTATTAATTTCTTAATGTTAAGTTAAGTTAATGTTAACATTTTTAATACAAAGAACAAAAATGTTAATGTTAAGTTAAGTTAATGTTAATGTCAATGTTAAGTTAAGTTAATGTTAACATTTTTGTTCTTTTGATTAATTTCTTAATTGTTCATTTCATTGAAAGATTGAACCTTTTTTCTTTCTTTTCTTTCAATTTTTTTTTTTTTTTCTTTCAAACTCAAAAACAATGAATTTTTTAGAAAAAAAAATTAACAAAGAATAAATTAATTAGAAAGCTTCAAAAGATGTTTATCGTTGAGGTTATCTTCTTTTGCATATTACTCCAATTCTCATTTGGTCAGTTTCTTTTCTTTTTTTTTTTTTTAGATTTATTAACTCACTTAAGTTCTTATTTATTTATTTTGTTGTAACCTTTTGAACCATTTATTTATTGATTTATTTTTGAAAATAGGCCAGACAGATCCAAATGACCAAAAGATATTAATTGATTGGTATAACTCATTAGAATCACAAGGAATTTTGAATTGGGAGGTGGGTGATTTGTGTCAGCAATCTTCAATTACTGGAGTTTCTTGTGACAGTTCAAACAGAGTTACTACTATGTATTCTTTTTTTCTTTTTTCTTTTTCTTTTTCTTTTCATTCTTCGAAAGTGATTCTAAGCAAAAATTAAAAAAACATTAGATTACTTGATAGCATGCGATTGATAGGAGCAATTTCAATAGAATTTGGAAATTTAACCCAATTACAAACACTGTAAAATCTTTCAATATTTTCTTTTTTTTATTGAATAAAATGTTGCGTTAATGATATATATTAAATTTATTGAATAGAAACCTCAACAATAATCAATTGAATGGCCCAATTCCAACTCAACTTGAAAATTTAACACAATTAACATATCTGTAAAATATTTTTATATTTATTCTTCATCATATAAAAAAAAAAAAATTAAATTCATTGAATAGAGGGCTCTACAATAATCAATTGAATGGACCAATTCCAACTGAACTTGGTAATTTAACGCAACTACAAGCACTGTAAAATATTTAAATATTTCATTTTTTATTGAACAAATTGTTTTGTTATTATAAATGTTAAATTTATTGAATATATCTAGATATCTCAACAATAATAATCTGAATGGACCAATTCCAACTGAATTTGGAAATTTAAAACAATTACAAACACTGTAAAAAAAAAATATTTAATACTTACTCTTTCATTGTCAACAATTTTTTTTTTTTTGCTCTCACATATTAAATATTAAATTCATTGAATAGATGGCTCTACAAGAGTCATTTGAATGGAACTATCCCAACTCAACTCGAAAATTTAACAAAATTACAATATTTGTAATTTATTTTTATATTGAACAAATTGTTCTATTATCATATATTCAATATATCTAAAATTCGTTGAATAGATGGCTCTATGAGAATCAATTGAATGGACCAATCCCAACTCAACAAGGAAATTTAAATCAATTATCCTCTCTGTAAAATATTTTATATTTATTTTTCATTGAGCAAATTGTTCTGTTTTGATTACAAATTAAACCCATTCAATAGACGGCTCAGCTCTAATCCACTGAATGAACCTATTCCAACTCAACTTGGACATTTATCACAACTACAAACACTGTAACATATAAACACAGAATCATTTGTTCAATAGAAGATATAATTTGAAATATTTGAAACTTATTAAATAGAGAGCTTGTTGGTAATCAACTTTATGGACCAATTCCAACTGAATTAGGAAATTTACCACAACTACAACAACTGTAAAAAATATTTCATATTCTATTCTATAGGGTCTATATTTTCGATAGGTCTATATTAAATTTATTCAATAGAGATCTCAGTTATAATCAACTGAATGGGTCAATTCCAACTCAACTAGGAAACTTGACACTATTAAAAGGACTGTAATTCATTTTTATGTTGAACAAATTGTTCTGTTATCATGTTATATTAAATTTATTGAATAGATCGCTCATCAATAATCAATTGAATGGAGTTATTCCAACTCAACTTGAAAATTTAACACAATTACAACAACTGTAAAATATTTTTCATTGAGCAAGTTGTTCTGTTGTGATTATATATTAATTTATGGAATAGATCGCTCATCAATAATCAATTGAATGGACCAATCCCAACTCAATTTGGAAATTTACAACAATTACAATATCTGTAAAATCTTTTACATTTATTCTTCATTATATATTAAATTCACTAAATAGAGGGCTCAGTAATAATCAATTGAATGGAACTATCCCAACTCAACTCGGAAATTTAATACAATTAATCTCTCTGTAAAATATTTTATTTTTTTCTTTTTCTTTTTTTTTGTTGAATAAATTGTTTTATTATCATTTTTTATTAAATTTGTTGAATAGAGTACTTGACAACAATCAATTGAATGGACCTATTCCGACAGAGTTTGGAAACCTACAATTACAAACATTGTAAAATATTTCAAAATATTGATTTTTTCCATTGAATAAATTGTTATCATTATATATTAAATTTATTGAATAGAATTCTCAACAATAATCAATTGAATGGACCGATTCCAACTCAACTTGGAAACCTAACACAATTATCCATTTTGTAAAATATTTAAATATTTTATTTTTTTTATTGAACAAATAATTCTGTTATATTAAATATTAAATTCATTGAATAGATATCTCTACTCTAATCAACTTACAGGTGCAATTCCAACTCAACTCTTAAGTTTAAAGTTTCAATTTGGTAGCTTGTAAGTCATATTTGTCTTCTCAAATTTTGTTTCTGATTTATTTTTCATCTTAAAAAATTGTTTTGAATTTGAAAGATTACTTTCAGGGAATTATTGGGATTGTTCAATTCTTGATTATTCCATTGTCAACTTCAACAACAATGATTACAATATAGCAAAAAGTGATTGTGGTAATAATATATTTGTTTTTTTGAGAAAGAGAAAAAAAATTAAAAAAAAAAAAATTAAAAAAATTCAAAAAAAAAATTCAAAAAAAAAATTAAAAAAAAAAATAAAAAAAAAAAAAAAAAAAAAAAAAAAAATTAAAAAAATTCAAAAAAAAAATTCAAAAAAAAAATTCAAAAAAAAAATTCAAAAAAAAAAAATAACAATTAAAAACCAATAGATTTAAGTTGTTTACCAGATCCATGTTTAAATGAAGGACAATGTTCAACAAGATTGAATGGAAGTTATCATTGTGAATGTTTAAGTGGATATGCTGGAATCAATTGCGAAAACAAATATCCAATAGCACTCTATTCCTTCTCAACCGACAATAAATTACTTGATGGAAGTGGAAATGGACATGATTTGAACTCATTCAAAACTGAATCAATGAATTACCCAAGAACTGATGATTCAGCAAATCAAGCACTTATTTTCTTTGGAAATGATATTATTTCTACTTCTTCATCATCATTTACTCTTGGAGATAGTTTCTCAGTTTCTGTTCTTTTCTCAATTTCAAAATTTTATTTGACTTCAAGTTTAATTCTTTTCACTCCATCTGACATTTATGCAATTCCTTCTTTAAATCTTATGATCTAGTAATTCTTTTTTTTTTCAATTTCTTTTCTTTGATCTTTTTTTCTTTTTTCTTTTTTTCTTTTTTTCTTTTTTTTTTTTAAATTTATGGTAAATAAAATAGTGCCTCAGGTTCAATTCAAGTCTCATTAAAAGGAGAAGTCATTTTAAAAACAGCCAATTCTCTTATTTCATTAAATACACCTTATCTTGTGACATTAATAAAGAATGGAAATGTGATGAAAATATTTAGAAATGGAGATCCAATTGTAACAATCACTAATTCACCATTAGTTGATATTAAAAATAACAAGATGTATCTTGGTTATAATTTCATTGGGATCATGGATGAAGTTGCAATTTATTCATCTCCTTTGTCAAAAGTTGAAATCCAAAATCAAGTGAACCAACTTTCTTTTCGTATTCTTTTCTTTTCTTTTCTTTTTCTTTTCTTTATTTTTTTATTTATTCTATTTTCTTTTCTTTTCATTCCATTTTATTTTTTTTTAAAAAAAAACATTTATTAGCAACAAAAGCATATGGAGGATGTTTGAATGGAGGAATATGTGGTAAAATTGAAGGAGGAAAACAATGTTTTTGTTCTCAATGTTTCAGTGGTAGTCTTTGTGAAATTAAAATGGATGGATGTGAAAATCCATGTAAAAATGGTGGAATTAATATTGGTGATATTTGTCAATGTGCTTTTGGATTTACTGGTCCCACTTGTTCTTCAGGTATCTTTTTCTTTCTTTCTTTCTTTCTTTTTTTCTTTCTTTTTTTCATTTTTCATTTTTCATTTTTTTTTTTTTCAAAAACAAATTGAAACCAAAAAAAATAAAAATAAAAGTGATGAAATGTCCAGAGATCAATAATTCAACAGGAAATTTTGTTGAAAGTCCAGCTTATAAAAAAGTTTCAGGAACCTGTTCAGGAGGAATGAATGGAAATCCAACAAGACAATGTCTTCATGATGGTACTTGGAGAGATATTTATTCCCCTTGCACTTAAAAGATCAATCAATGAGATTATGATTTAAATGTCAAAGAATAATTCATTCTCAAAAAATTGAAATCAGAAAAACACTCAAAACAAAATGAAAGGAAAAAATAAAATAAAAAAAGAACTCTCTTTATTTTTTGATTGTTGAAACTAGAATTTTATTGAGTTGAATCTCTGAAAAAAAAAACTTTTGAAAAAAAAAATCACTTCTCTCCGAGAGGCTTTTGTTTAAATTCATTTATCAAAAAGGTGATGAAGTGAATTCCAAAAAAAAAAAAAAAAATTGTGAAAACCATTGATTTCAACTTATAACTCAACACTATCTTTAAAACTTACTAATGACCTTATAATTTTGATGCAATCAAATGCTGATGTTTGAGATTCATTTGAGATTTGATATTTGTTTCAAAAAAAAAAATTTTTTTTTCTTTGAGTCATGCAAATTTTAGGATGACTAATTGTTTTTGATTTAGGTTTGACCGCAAACAAACTGAACAACTGAACATTTTACTTGACGAGCAACTATTGCAGGTATAAGAAACCAACATTTCTTTAATTTTTTAAAACAAAACAATACTTCTTTGATTTATTTATTTATTTGATATTTGATTTATTTGCTTCAATTTAGTTACTGTAATTTTTTCTTCTTCCCATTTTACAACACTATTGATTTCAATACTTCAACTTATAGCTTTCACTTCATTAATCCCAAGTTTCTTTTTAATTTGTTCAAATATTATTCTTTCTTATTAACTTTTTTTTAAAAAAAAAATTAGAGCTTAAAATGAACCCCACTACATGCAGAGGTAATACATTAGCTGGATATCGATGCCAAAATTCGCCCAGTAGTGGCTATTATTGCCACCTCCATCAGCCTGGTTCGCGATATATATCAGAATCTACTCGGGAGGAGGTTTTTAGTTCTTCACAAGGTCGATGCCATTATTGTAACAAGCAGTTGGTATTTAACAATCGGTTTGAGGGCAGAGGAAAATGGGAACCAGATCACTTGAGACCTTACAGCCAGGGAGGAAGCAACTATTCTGACAATCTTGTAGCTGCATGTTACGATTGCAATAGAGCCAGAAGTGATACCTCAGTGAGAGACTTTGGAAATGGATATCGTCGTTGTGAGGGATTTTTAAGTAATGGAAACAGATGCTCGTTTCAAGTAGCACAAGGCAATTATAAGTATTGTGGTCATCATAGTTCTAGTTAAAAACTCAACAACGACAACAAAAAATTCAACTTGTAATAAAATAGCTTTCTAGATCTTAATATTCTTTTTTTTAAAAAAAAAATACACAAAAAGATTTGTGTATTTTTTCCATCAAAATCACATTTGAATTGATTGATTGTGGTAATACAATTCAACTTTTTGATGCTTTCACCAAAAAATCAAAATAACTATTTTTTGATTGGAAAAAATCTTATTTATTTTAGAAAGATCTTTCATTCAGTGATGGAAAATGTTTCAACATTGAATTGTATTTGTTGAAATTGAAATTGAATGAGAGATATCTCGAGGATGTCTTTTGAAAATTGAAAAAAAAAAAAAAAAAAAAAAAAAAAAAAAAAAAAAAACGAAGGATCACTTTTCTCCCTTTTGTTTAAATTTATTTATGAAAAAAGTGATAAAGTGAATTTCAAAAAAAACATGGCAAATTTGAGAAAAATTTTTACAAGACCATTAGATTTCAATTCTTGAACTTATAATTCGAAATATCTTTCAAATTGACTAATTAACTCATAATTTTGACTTCTTTTTATTATTTAAATATATGGTTTAACACTTAACATGTATGTCATTTTTCAGCCTTTTTGAATTTTTTGATGTTTTTCTAATTGAATAGCCATTCTAACTTCTCATTTCATGTTCATGTTATTATTAGAAAATACAGTATTTGAAATTTGAACTTAGAATTGGAATTGATGATTTGCAGATTCAGCTAAATAGAAAATGATAAAAGAAATGAGCATTTTATCATTTTTTTTTTTTTCTAAATGATAAATTGAATGACTCCTTGAAATCTTGATTCATTAAGTAATATTGAGTGATTGATTTATTTTGAAGTTGAACCATTTGCAACCAATTTGATATTACTTACAAAAATATTTTAATACATAAATATAAGCAATCAGAAGGGAAATCATACAAAAAATATTCAAATTTGATGGCTTTAATGATACTTTCATATTCTTAACCAAACTAAAAATTTACAAAATAATAGAATTATTTCAGAAAAGAAGAAGAAGAAATGACATCAAAAGGAAAAGGAAAAGGAAAAGGAAAAGGAAAAGAAAGAGAAAGAGAAAGAGAGATAGATTTAGAATGTACATTATGTAAAGATACATTTAGAGAACCAAAAACATTAGGATGTCTTCATTCATTTTGTTTGGAATGTTTAGAAATTTATGTGGAAAGAAATCATTCAAATATTAACTTAACTTGTCCAATTTGTAGAACTCCTTTTCAAATTCATCAAAATCAAAATCAAAATAGAAAACAACAATTATCAAATTTACCAACTGACTCATTCCTTTTAAATTCATTAATTACTTATAATTCATTATCAAATTCATTTTCTCAACAAAAGAAAAAAGAAAAATTGATGTGTTTGGATGGAGAAAATGATGCAACTTCTTATTGTTTGGATTGTCAAGATTATCTTTGTGAATTTTGTTCAAAAGTTCACAAAACAATGAAAATGTCAAAAGATCATCAATTAATACCAATTGAAGAAATAAAAGATGAAAATCAAATCAAATCAATTACAAAATCAAATCCACAAATTTATTGTCAAACTCATCAACAAGAAGAAATCAAATTATTTTGTGAAGATTGTAAATTAACAATATGTTCATTATGTGTACCTCAACATTCATCTCATAAGATTTCAACTCTTTCAAGTATCACTATTGGAAATGAAAAACAATTATTAACCAACTTAATCAAAAAGGTTTCTTTCTTTTCTTTTCTTTTTTTTTCTTCGTTTCTGAATGATAAAAAAGATCAATAAATAAGCAAATAAATTCATAAATAAATAATAAATAATAAATAAATCAATAAAGGTAAAACCCAAAGAGAAAAAATTACAAGAAGGAATAAATAAATGTGAAGAAATGATTCATCAATTAGAAATCAATTCAACAACAACTCAAACTCAAATCAATGAATTATTCAACAAAATTAGAAATAAATTGGATGAAAAAGAACAAGAATTATTAAATAAATTAAATGAAATTGAGAAATATAAAAAGAAAGGATTAGAACTTCAAATAGAAGAATTGAAATTTGGAATTGAAAGTATTATTGGATCTTGTCAAATGATTGAAAATTCAATTTCTTTATCAAAGAAAAATAAAAATGATCTTCAATTAATTTCAATGAAGAATTTATATGAATCAAGATTAAATTATTTATCAAATAATATTTGGAGAATTGAACCATGTCATAATTCATTTATTGATTTTTTTAGTTTGAAAAATGAAGAAGAATCAATTTATTCAAGTATTTCAAATATTGGAATGATTGATTCAAATGAAATATCAATTGATAAATGTTTAATTTTAAGAAATGAAAAAGAAAGAATTTATAAAAATCAAGAATTTAAATTTGAAATAATTAGTTATTCAAAAGATGGAAATGAAATGAGAAATGGAGGAAATGGAATGAATTTTGGAATTAAAATTGAAAAGGAACCAAAATCAAAGAATGGAAATAATGAGAAATATGAATGGAAAATTATGGATTTGAATAATGGAAGATATGAAGTGAAAATGAAATTGAAAGATGAAGGAAAATATTTAATATTTATTGAATATAATGGAGTAAATTTTCCTTCTTCACCATTTCAAATTCAAGTATTTTTGAAATTGAAACCAAGAAATTATAATGAAATAATTGGACCAAAATTAATGTTTGGATCAGAAGGAAATGGGAATGGTCAATTTGATCATCCAAGAGAAGTAATAACAGATTTAAATGGAAATGTTATTATTTGTGATAGTTATAATCATAGAATTCAAATATTTGATTCAAATGGAAAATTTATTTCAAAACTTGGATCAAGTGGAAATGAAAATGGTCAATTTTCTTATCCATTTGGAATCGTAATCAATTCAAAAGGAAATATTATTGTTTGTGATCATCGTAATGATCGAATTCAAATATTTGATTGTGAAGGTAAATTTATTTCAACATTTGGATCAAAAGGAAGTGAAAATGGCCCAGTTGGACTAGCAATTGATTTAAATGATAATATTCTTGTTTGTGATTTGGACAACAATAGAATTCAAATATTTGATTTTGAAGGTAAATTTCTTTTAAAATTTGGGACAAAAGGAAATGGAGATGGTCAATTTGATCATCCAGTTGGAATAAGCATCAATTCAAAAGGAAATATTATTGTTTGTGATCATCGTAATGATCGAATTCAAATATTTGATTCAGAAGGAAATTTTATTTCAACCTTTGGAGCAAAAGGAAAAGAGAATAGTCAATTTAGGGGTCCATGGGGAGTTTGTGTTGATTTGGATGATAATATTCTTGTTTGTGACCGTAATAATAATAGAATTCAAATATTTGATTCAAATGGAACATACATTACCCAAATTAAAGTGAATAAACCAGTTTCTGCTACAATTAATCCCAAAACTCAAGAAATCATTGTTTGTAGAGATGATCACAAAATTTCAATTTTCTGATAATGGAAAGAATCAATAAATCAGTTCAATTATTATTATTCACAATTTATGTATCAAGCTTCATGATTTATGAAAGAAGATTCAAAAGGAAGGACTAGCGATCACTAATACCAGTTAACTTCTTTGTAAAATACAAAACATGATAATAGATTATTAAGATACTTGATTTATTACTTACTGTCACTTTGACTTCTCTTGATGTACTTCATAGTAGCTCTTGTTCTTGATTCATTCTATCAACTTCAGTTAACTGATCCCTTCCTTCATTTCAATCTCCAACTTGACTTGCTTCTCATTGTCTCCATTCGATTTGAATTCATTGATTGTTCTGTTGATTCACTTTTCATTTTGAATTGATTATCAGAGAAATGATGAAATATTACTCATTTGAATGGAATTTAGAACAAAGAATCCTCTTAAGTTCATCAAATAATGGAGCAGACAATCAAAATAGTTTATTAAGATTCAGTTAATTTAGAACAATAAAATCAACCAGAAACTTGACAAGATGTGATCAATAAGATGAACAGAATGATTAGAATTGTTACAATTACTATTAGAATTAGAACTTTGTGAACTTTTGGTGCAGTTAGTTAGTGAGAACGATTCAAGTCTCAATCAATTCAAGTTTCTACAACAAAGTAATTACAGTAACAGCTATGTCAAGTAAGCTTCTTCTATACTTCTTTATTTCATCTTCATTGTCTACTTCTACTTCTTTGATTTCGATATTTCTATATATTTGATATATCAACTTCTCTTTTCAATTCGTCTTGCATAATTAATTGTTTATTAATGAAGCCAAACCTATTCAAACCTATTCAAAGACTTAAACTTATATTTTAAGATATTATATTGAATCTTATAGTTGTAGATGTTCTGTTATGTTAAGCTTCGAAGTTCATTGTTCTTATTTGTTTTTATTATGTTTTCGTTTGTTTACAATTGAGATTTCAATTTAATATTGGATATGTTTGACTTGAACTATCAATTGAATTATGTATTTATTTCAATTCATAATTGTTTGATTTCTGATTCATTTATTTATTTTTATAAATCATATTATTTGCAAATATTACTTGATCACTGATTTTGAATTTTGGCCCTTTGGAATAAATAACTCTGATCAAACTATTTATATTGTGGATTAAACCCTTTCATTTCGAATATTTCTTTCTTTCTTTTGTAAATGTAATTTTTGTAATTTTTGTAATTTAGGTAGCTCAGATAGTTTAGTAGGAGATTCATCTTCATATTTTCTCCAAGGTTTTTTTTTCTTCTCATATTATACTTAAAATAAAGAAGCTTGTTTGAAAAAAAAAAATAAAAAATATAAAGCCAAGGATGAAGACAAAGAGAGCAGAAGTTCTGAAGATGAAGATGAAGAAGACTTAGATTCAGATGATGAAGATGAAGAAGATGAAGAGGAGGAAGAATGGGATGACGATGGAATGGTTCTAGATCTTAGAGGCTTTGAACCCACCAATGCATTCTTAATTGAATACATCAATAATTGTACAAGTGATAATACCAATGTTTTGAGAGATCTTGGAGCAGCAACCAAAACTTTGTTAGATTTTGATGGACTCTTATTGTATTGTATTGAAGATTCCCTCCTTGATTTTGAAGAACATTCTGGACAATTCCTTCATCTCACATATCTTGTCGAACGATTTTTAAAAGAGCTTCAACTTCGTTTGGTCAATTTCAGCCTTTTTTCGTTCTCTGCTTATGATGGATATTACAAATCGAATCCCTCTCATTTAGTTGCAAAAAGAATGTTAACTAAACATTTGGCAAAGAATTGTGCTCTTGAGATCACTTCAATTAGAACAAGAGAGGATTATGAACAACATTTAATCATAACCAATCCTATTTGTGTTTATCTTTACGATGGATTAAATTGTCTTTTTTATGGTGATATTGCCGATCTTGAACGAGTCGAAAAGCTTCAACTTGCAACAATATTTACAACCCTTAGCTCTGGTTTTCCTGTTGCCTTTTATCAAGGTTCAAGCTTCATAACTTCAGGGATCATTTCGCGTGTTATTGAAATTGGTGAAAAGCTACCATCTCAGACTCTCAGTTATTTATTTAATATTGCTGAAGGCGAGCCTGTTACCCAAGAAAACTTTGAAGACTTCAAACTTTTTTTTCAAAAGAATTACTCTCATACTCATCAAGTGATAACAAACTATTTGAACGAAAACCGAAACTCCTTCCCTCAGCTTAATCTCCAGAGACTTACTTTCAATGTTCTTGGATGTCAGTACTTGCTTTCCAAAGAAAAAAATCTCGAAAATTTGGATTCATTCCTCATCTTTATTCTTTTCAAGAGTTTATTTTTACTGGAAATATTACCCCTCCAAAAACGCCGTTTTAGATTGAGTTCAAACCTAGATAGATACAGTCAGCGTAGCATCCCTCAGATTTTAAAAGATTATCACTTCCTATTAGGAAATACTCTAGCTGATGATGAATTATATGTTGATCAAATGAAAGAAACAAATTTTGGCTCACTTTTATTTGATCCATTTGATGGTCGTTTATTCTTTAAAGTTTTTGAAACTTACTTGAAACAAGCCAGGAAATCCAAGAAATCCAAGAAATTAGAAGGAGTAATCCAGTTTCCTCAAGATATTCAACCCTTATTTTCTTGTTTATGGAATTGCATTACAAATAATTTGTCAAATGATTTTGATTTATGGATGAATTCACCTCTTCTGATTCAAAGATTAATAGACTTATTCCCAACTCCAACACTCAACAACAGTGGCTCAAAATTTCGTGACATTCTATTGCGCAATCAAGTTAAAGTTTTTCCAATTTATGACAAAGGAATTGCAGATTTTTTCAAGAACAAAGAAGAAGAAGAAAAAGAAGAAAAAGAAGCCCTATTTCCGACATATACAAAAGAAGAAGTAAATGACCATTTTATATCAAGGAAAAGATTCGAAGAGACCCATCATTGGCATTCTGCAAGACCAATAACAGATCCGCATTTCTCGAAATTAGAAAAATCCAATGGTTGGATGGAACAGAAATTGGCAACATATTTTGCAAAAAAGGCACGAACAATGAATGTCACTTCCAAACTTATTACTTTAGGTCAAAAGCAAAGTCAACCAAAAGGAAGAACAATTACTTCGAAGCAAGCATTAGAATATTTGAAAAATGATATTCTTTCTTGGAAAAAATATTCCCCATTATCTCATTACCAGAAAGCTAAGGCTAATGGAATTAAGATTCAACCTTCACCTGAAAATGAAATTAAACGAGATTGTATTATCTTAATTGAGACTCTTCATGAGATGTATAAAGTAGAACGTGACAGATTCGATGATTTAGAAGTTGTTGATCTTGAAAGAAAAATCTTACTCTTTTGTCGATATTTGATGACCTTTGAACCAAGTTTTTTAACATCTACCAATGTGAAACGAAGTGTTTATCATCTCCTTTCTCAACTTGGATTTCAGGAAAGTGCAAAGAAGCTCTATGAAAATGGGAAGGAACCAAAACCAAAAAACTCAATTGCTACAAAGCCTAGATGTTTAATCGAATTTCAACTCAAACAACTTTCATCAAGTCTTTTTCCAATTGATGATAAAGCAAAAGGATTTGTACCTGAACCTTGGCAAAAAAATCTTTATCAAGTTGTTAATGAGAATAAGTCAGCCTTAGTGATTGCACCCACCTCTGCAGGAAAGACTTTCATATCATTTTATTGTATGGAAAAAATTATTTGCCAATCAAATGAAGATGTTGTTGTTTATGTTGCACCAACAAAAGCTATTGGAAATCAAGTTCGTGCAGATGTTTATGCTCGGTTCACAAAGAAGTATAAACATAATAATGTAAGATTAACTGGTGTATTTACACGAGATCTTCGTGTTGATCCATTGGATTGTCAAATTTTAATTACGGTTCCAGAGGCATTTAAAATCTTATTAACTGCTCCAAGTACAATGAAATGGAGAAAGAAAATCAAGTATGTTATCTTTGATGAAATTCATTCCATTTCTTCAAGTGATGGTATTGTCTGGGAACAACTGTTAATTTCAATTAGATGCCCCTTCTTGGGTTTATCTGCAACAATAGGAAATTCTGATGACTTTGCTGGATGGTTAAGAAAAATATTGGCTAAAAAAGGAGAACAAGATGGAGTGAAATATGAACTCGATGTCATTAGTCATTCAGAAAGATATTCTCATTTGGAATATAATCTTTTACAAGTTCCCATATTGGATTCTATGACAAAGGATGAAGCATTAAAATTAACTAAATTAAATAACCAAACTGATTTACTTCCCAAATATTACAAAGAAAAGACAAAAAAATTCTTCAACTATCAACACCCTCTCTCATTTGTGGGTTTTGACTCAATTCAATTTAACAAACTCCCTCCAGATTTTAGAATGAGCCCAAAAGCATGTATTTTCTTATATGAAGCAATGATGGAAGTAATTCGTATGAAGGATATTTTCCCATCTAATGCTGTTCAACAACAAATTAAAAGTGAACTTGAGGAATTTTCAATCCAAAAATATTTTGAAACAGAAACTCATGAAAAGATATGGATTACCAAAAGGAGTGCTTTTAGATATGAAAAATCTATCCTAGAATTTTTGATAAAATGTGCCTCATCTCCTAAAACAGTCAAGTTTGCACGTAGTGTGGTTCAAAGATTGACACCTCAAAGTCAATTTAATGATTCAATTGAACCCAATCAGGATATAGATACACTTCTTATGGGGAACATATTTGACATTGCTTGTGCAATGTGTGCAAACCAAAAGCTCCCCGCTCTTTTCTTTAGTTTCAGTCGAAGAATGTGTGAAGATTTGGCAATGTTACTTTTGCAAGAATTAGAAGAACTTGAAGAACTTGTTTCTGAGATTCGAGAAAGAATGGAAATGGAGAATGCGTTTCAAAAAGTCAAGTTCAAAGAAGATTCTCAACAAGAAAAAGGAAACAAAAAATCAAAAAAAAAAAGTGTTGAGGATGATGAACGTGAAGATCTTCCTTCACTTCAAAGAATCTATCCTTTCTTTACCTTTATTCCAAGAAAATCAGAACAACCAGAAGAAGATATGGATGATGTATTTAAAGATCTAGAAAAAGGTGGTATGTCAAGAGATCATATTCTTGTAAGAGCTTTGAGATATGGAATTGGAGTTCATCATGCTGGAATGCCAACGAAGTATAGACAACATGTTGAACAACTTTTTTCTTTAGGTTTTTTTTTTTTTTTTCACTTTTTTTTTTTTTTTTTATTTTCAAAATAATAAAATGTTAATAATTAGGTCATCTTCAAGTTGTATTTGCCACTGGAACTTTAGCAATGGGAATTAATATGCCATGTAAAAGTGTTGTATTTTATGGAGATAGTGTTTATCTTACACCTTTAATGTTTCGTCAAATGTCTGGAAGAGCTGGGAGAAGAGGATTTGATGACAATGGTCAAGTATACTTTTTTGGATTCTCAAACCCAAGGATCAAACAACTCTTTTCATCTTCTCTTCCTCAAATTCTTGGGGATTTTCCTCTCACAATGAGTTTTATCCTTCAACAATTAATCCTTTATAATTCAGAAAAATCTAATCCTCAAGAGTATGCCATGATCAAGAAAACCCTTCAAGTTTTTTTTGAGCTTCCATTATTTTCATTTGGAAAAGAATTTGGTTACCAATCCCAACTTTCTAGTTATTTCAAATTTACTTTGGATTTCTTAATGAGAAATAAGTATTTATCATCTCATTGTGAACCTCTCGAGTTCTCTGGTCTCATTTCACATATTCACTATACTGAACCTGCAAATTTCGTCCTCGTCCATATCCTCAAATCTGAATATCTTCATGAAGAATTAGAAAAGATTCCCAATCAAAAAGATAAAATGATGTTTATTTTAACATTCTTGAGCTATCTCTTTAACCGAATTCAACTTGCCCCTTATCAACTCAAGATGATTCCTCTTTTACATACCCCCCCTTCAAAAATTATCCTCCCACCTCCTTCAGATTTGCTTCTCAAGCACTTAAATGATTACAATCTCAAAGTCTTTGAATCATTTTTCATTTATATTAAAAGTATGTGTTCCCAACTTGATGAACAACTTGAAGTCAAATTACCTTTATCTAGCTTGAAATTTTTAAATATCTCTCCAATTATGGATGATCAAATCCCAGATTGTTTCCATACCACAATCACTTCTCCCTTTATCTCTCTTTCAGGTCAAAATGATAATTTTGAATTTCAAGCAAAACAAGGTGTGGAAACTCAATTAGATGATATTTCTGAAATTACAAGGTTTGATTGATTTTTTTTTTTTTTTTTTTTTTTTTTTTTTTTTTTTTTTT
>Ga0209960_1002877_pt1 | contig 16063 bp, 13 predicted proteins | sample ThiBiot_500_plan_2_FD_183947 | JGI IMG/M metagenome (GOLD analysis project Ga0209960, IMG submission 183947) | Wastewater bioreactor microbial communities from Cape Town, South Africa - Thiocy_expt_500_plan (SPAdes) | ecosystem: Engineered > Bioreactor > Thiocyanate-remediating >...
GTATTCACTATATGATCTTCGATTTGATCCATTTGGATTCGAAATAAAATACAAATTTGTTTCATAAATAGACATGAATTGATTTCCTAATGTACTATCAATGATTAAATTCAAACTTTGTTTAAATGTTGCAACTGACGAAATAAAGTTGAAATTTCAATTGAAGAAAATAAAATTGAATTCAACTTTCAAGTTTGACATGTATGCATCTTTGTTGATTCAAATTTTCAATGCAAGAATTAATTATTAAATCTAATAATTTTGATGCAGACGAAAGAAGCCATCTAATAACTCATTGCAATATTTTTTACACATACCAAACGAACAACGACAACGGTTGCATTTGTGCTAATTCACACTGTGAAAAGAATTTTTTAATGAAAGGCAGCAAAAGTTGTACTTCGAATTATGGGATTTTACATTTTAAAAAGTTGCATAAACGCAGAAGACGATCACGACACTATCTATCATCGGATATAATTCATGTTCGAGTTAAATCTCAAAATAATATCTCAACTATTAGTAAAACACCTCAATCATCAAGCTCATCTTCTCAACGAATTAATTATATATGATCAAAATTCTCTTTCCTCACATAAAACAGTCAAATTGTTGGATAATAAAGTATGTTCAATAAATATATAAACATGCATTTAATTTTTTTTTTCAGAATATTGTAAATGATCATCATCGAGGTTCGGAGAAAAAAAAGAATAAAAAATATTCAAGACGACAGATGGTTATCTCATTGATAATTGGTTTTATTCTGATGATAATATTGACAGTTATTATTCTTATTCCATTTTTAATCAAAAGAGAAGAAACAAAACTCAGTAAGATCTTTTGTCAGAGATTTATTAATTTTTGGAAATGCGTGCATTTAGACAAGCCTGCCATACTGAGATGGAACTCAGAAGGTATCACTATCGCTGGTGTGACCAGCACAATTGGATCTGCAGCTAATCTACTATATTACCCTTATGATCTCGTTGTTGATTGGTCATATTCATTATTTGTTGCTGATCGAAATAACAATCGAATACAAAAGTTTTTGAGAGGTAGTTTAAATGCAACAACTGTTGCTGGAAGAGCTGATGGAATTACCGGATCCACAGCTGATGCTTTCAATTTATCTGGTTTTCTTCTAGTCGATGATGATAATAACATTCATATTTCCGACGTGGGTAATAATCGTGTTATGTTCTGGAAGAAAGATGCAGTACAAGGTACTATAGCAGCTGGTAATGGTACACTTGGTAATTCTGATAATCAGTTAGATAGGCCACATGGTCTGACATATGACCGACAATCTAACATACTTTTCGTATCTGATTTTGGAAATCATCGAATCATGAAATATTTTTATAATAATTCAACCGGTATTCGAGTTGCTGGAAACAATATATGTGGTGCCAATACAATTCAATTGTGTCAACCTCATGGCTTGTTCTTTGAACAATCATCAAATAGTTTATTAATCGCAAATTCTGCTGCATATAACATTGTTCGATGGGTTTTGAATGATACACAATGGTCGATTGTTGTTGGTAATAGTGGGGGAACTTTTAATGGAATCTCACCTTCAACGCTTAACTATCCTACGGATGTGATGCTTGATCCAATGGGTAACATTTATGTTGCAGATCGATCTAATCATCGTGTTCAATTCTTCGTGGCTGGCCAAGCAAATGCCACGACTATTGCAGGTAAAACTGGAATGGTTGGTAGCAATGCAACATTGCTGTTTTCTCCTAACTCAATAACATTTGATAATCAACTGAATTTATATGTAGCAGACTTTCAGAATCATCGAATTCAAAAATTTTTACGTTATTAACCACTCTTCACTATTGCACGTATTTGGTAAAATTATTTTCTAGATAATCTCCTTACAAATAATAAATCGAAATAAACTCTCCATTTTCTATAATGTTTTTTCTGTGAATTGGAATCTGTGGTACATTTAATTGACTAATTCAATCTAGTAAAGTCTGCATGGGTATATATCATTTTCGATTCTATTGATTTATCAACAATATTGACATTATGGTTCGAATTTGTTTCTGAATTATCTGTATCCTAAATTTAATCTGAATCAACTAATGACTTTCATACAAATAGTGTTTTATTCAAAATATTTTGAAAATTTTAATGATTGATGCTTATAAAAGACACATTTCATCCAATGCACAGCTTATGACTACGATGACAGTGTTTTATCTATTTAGCCACATCATTTTTATTATTGTGATTGTTAATACTCAACAGATTAACTCGACTTCAGTGTTATGGAACGATGATTATTATGGACGTATCGTTGTTGATATAACGCCCTCATCGGATTAGACACTTGTTTTTGACAAACCGTATAACTATGCTGTGAACACTGAAGATCTACGCTACCTTGTCTTGAAATGCAGTAGTAAAGTAATGGTGGCAGCTCGTCAAGTTAACGAATCAACATTGATCGTTGCTGCATCAGGACCTTCCGCCGTTCTTCAATAGATATATCTCTGAGAAAAAATATAAATTAAACAGTATAGTATATAATAATTTTACTCTGATCAAAAATAAAAACTTTTTAAGTTTTCGACAAGTATAATCTTGGATTAAAAATGGTTTCGGACTGCTATTCTGAACTATGAAAGATTCTGTCTAGTGATAGACACTCCATCGATGAACATGTAACATTTTCCGAAAAATAAATCACCTTTTAGTGAAAATTTCTATCGACGAAAATAATCTTCGATGAAAAAAATTTCGGCGAAAGGGGACTGATTCGAAATACATAATTAAATGTACAAAAATAACAGCAGAATTTTTGATTAAATCAAACTCCAGACATTTGTAAATAAAGAAAACAATTGATTCAATCAGAATTTTTGTAATCAACAACCTTTAATAAAAGAAAAATAGGAACCCTCTCTGATTTATTTATTTATATATATTTGTGCAAAGTTTGAATATACAGAAACAATCTTCAATTAATTTAATTCGAAACCTTTGTAAAAAAAGGCAAATAGATGAGTTCAATTTTGCGCAGTAGATAAAAAGTAATGCAAAGAAAAAGAAACTTCATTCATTTGATTGTTCGAGAAAAGAAGACTTGAAATATATTCGAAATCATGGTCAAACAAATAAATGTTAAAGTAGCTAAAATTAAAGATAAAATTTTTTGTACTATTATTTTTCTTTATTAATTTAGAATGCAAGTTCATCAATGAACAAAATTAATTCGAGAAGTTCATTTCCTGTAACCATAAGACCTACGAATCAAATAAATCCAAATTTAAATTTAGTTAGTTTAATTTTTATATTATTGATCATATTTTTTAAATATTGTTTATAGAGATTATCTATCGCACCAAACTCTATCAAACCAACGAAAATTGGAAAATCTGATCAAGAAAATTCTATATCAAAATCAGTAGAGATTAAATTTAAAAAAAAAATTTTTTAATGGCTTATTATCTAGAATAAAAATGAAGGTTCACTATCGAAAGAAAATCATGGTCAAACATTAAATGAAAATGAAGTGGGTTTTTACTTTTATTTATAAATGATAAAAAAGAAATTTTTTGAAAATTTTTATTATAGAATAAAGAAATCACTAATATCAATGATACAAATAAATACAATAGAAAAAACTACAACAACCAAAGAAAGTAATATTTATTTTTATAGTTTCTGTTATATATCTTTTCTATTCAAAAGTAAATTTTTTTCTATGAAATACGGTCCATGTACACCTATTCGCACGCTTGTATCCATTGCTGCTACATTTTTGTTGATTGTTGGGATTGCAGCATCAATTGTTGCATTGATGAAAAACTCCAATAAATCTACTACCCAAAGTTCAAGCACAACCGTAATTGGAGGTCTAGGTGCAACTACGAGTATAATTTCAAGCACAACTACGGAAACAGCAACTACCACAAGTATAACTACAACTACAACTACGGAAACAGCAACTACCACAAGTATAACTACAACTACAACTACGGAAACAACAACTACCACAAGTATAACTACAACTACAACTACGGAAACAACAACTACCACAAGTATAACTTCAACCACAAGTACGGAAACAACTACTACTACGAGTATAACTTCAACCACAAGCACGGAAACAACTACTACCACAAGTATAACTTCAACCACAAGTACGGAAACAACTACTACTACGAGTATAACTTCAACCACAAGCACGGAAACAACTACTACCACAAGTATAACTTCAACGACAACTTCAACCACAAGTACAGAAACAACTACAACTACAAGTATCTATATTATATATAAAGAGGAATGCGTGTTTGTGTGTTCATTATGCAGTTAGACCCCCACAATAGATACCACTACTAACCTTTTTATGATACACTTCGAGGCCCAACGAAAGCTAGCTCAATTGATCACAGAAGGTAGACTGAGTAAAATTTGACCAGCATCATGCGCCTCTAAGTAATAATGAGACAGAACCAGGACATAAAACTTTCTTTGGATAAGATCGGAATCTAAACTGCGAACTTAAGAAATTCTTCATAGTGGAAGTAGCAAAGCGCAAAAGAAACATAGACGAGGATAGGCGAAATCGGTGGTATACAGGAGATTATTAGATCTTTGCTTTCCAATAAATAGAGTATGTGTTACGAAAACTTATCGGGTAGTACTGAATATTTACGCTAGTAACATACATATTTTTTTAAATTCATGCTATCATAAGAATTTATTATATAGCAACTACTGTGACAGTTACTCTTGGGCCAATGATTAAAATATCGAATGTTGGTGATACAATTATTGGTTTATATAACACATCTGCTGGTCAATCAACAGGTGGTTATGATGGACTGTATGCAAGTAGTGTAGAGCTTCCTCCTCAAGCTATGGATGATAATGTAAATACAAAATATGTTAATAATGGCATTAACGGTAGTTTTACTGCCAATTTATTAAATCCGGGAGCAAACACTGGTTTCTTTGTTATACCAAGTGTAAGCAATGCATCCCTTGCAGTTGCTGTTCGTTTTGCAACTGCCAATGATTATGCAAATCGTGATCCTATAACAATAACTCTTGAAGGATCAAATGAATCAAATACGACAGCACTTCATCTTGGTTCTAGTTGGACGTTAATATATAATGGTTCAACAGGTTTGCTTCCTGTAAATACTCGTAAGACATATGGCGTTCAACAAAACTTCTCAAATACTCAGCGTTTTAGAAGTTATCGTCTTTTAATAACAACACAACGAGATTTGACTGACTGTGTACAATATTCTGAATCTGTGATAATAGGACATGCCTAATTTTACTTTCATGGATTTATTTGTTTGAATAAAAACGTTTATTTTTTGGTACATATATAAATAAAACAAAGAATATTGACACAACGGAATTTCAGAATTTTTCGCTTCATATGAAGAATATTTGCCTATTCATTTTTAAGATTCACATTGATTTATGGAAAATTAATTTTATCATATAACAAGCATATATGTCATTTTATTCGCAAAATGAAAAGTGTCTAAAATTGCTATCAATATAATATACATGTCAGTAAAATTAGCACCGAATTCGAGATTTTTTGTAGAAAGATTCGTCTGTATGTTTGTGCCGATTCTTTCACAAAAAACTCGAATCCGACGCTCACTTTACTGGTGTGGTTTCTAATATGTAACACATGACTAGAGTGGTTGTTAGAAAATAGCAAAAAAATAGTATGAATTAATTATATAATGTGTAGATAGTTCAATAAAAATATTTTTTTTATTCAATAGTGTAAGGAATTTTAAATGGTTGAATGATAGAAATGAGTGATAGAAGGTGAGATGGAATAATCAATTCGTTACATGAGACGAAATGGAGAAGCAGCGTACCGCCATTATCGGTATGAGTTGTTTATTTCACTACTTCATGACTCCAAATCACCGTTTAATGCCTTACACACAATTGTCACCATAAGACTAAGATGAATGACATCCCATTGTAAACCGATATGTCGCATAACACTAAAGAAGCACAATCATCTTGCTTGACATTGAGAACGAAAGAAAATCAGAAAAGAAAACATAATACTTCGATTGAAAAGGGTGTCCATTGTTGGCACAAACCCCACTTTGTGTAATAATATATCTTTGTCTCAAACTGTACAATAATATACCTTCAATCGACCATAAATATACGGTTAAGTTAGTATATTCCATCCAAAAACCCTTTTAAAAATTTGATTTACCGATTCTTTGATAAACGCTCTAATTAATAAACTCTCGAAGGATTTATCACATCAGTATAAACCTTTCAGACGTTTATCTTCTAGTTTTACCAGGACATGGTTACGTCAGTCGAGTAGTCTTACGGGTCTTTGCACGAATCCAACCAGATTCACTGAACACCTAATACCGGACACAATCGGAAAACTATACCATCGATTTCATAGTTCACACATTTCACATCTTCACAAGCAATAAACCAGGACGACACAATTTAACCACAAATTCTCAAAGAACTACTCAGTTAAGGTATCTATAAACCGATGATCAATGATTCTGTGCAGATTCTCATTCACCTTTTCTCACTTCGCTCAAAGTCCATATAACACCGGTTTTTTTCGATTTTCAATCTAATTTTGTAAATCTTATCAATCCAAATCCATATGCTAGCGATGTGAAATCTGAGTGTAACGAAAAATTCTGAGCGTTAAACTAGTTTGAATGTAGAGCAGTGGGTGTGAAATCAATAGTAATCGTTAAATATTTTGATTGAATCAATGATTTTCCGATGGTTTAGCGGCGGGAGTGGAATCCTGGAGGGTGAGAGCGAAAAAGTGAAATCGAATATTTACATAGTTAAACAGTTGAATTCAACATTCAAGTTTGACACTAGCGGCTTTGGTGTTACTGAATTGATAAATTTTTCCGTAACGTCCATACATGTCGATTTGTGCACCGTTAACACTTGTATGGATGTTCATGCGAATCAAATTTGCAAACTCCTAGTTCGACACTACTGGGAACGTCCAATGAAAAACGTGCATTGACTCACTTTTCGATTTCTTGATATATTCATATCCGTTCACAACAATTTGATAAAAGTCAGTCTTGATAGGAGCAATAATTTAGTCTCTTGGGTACTATGAACTGATGGAGTCCTTTAAGACTTTTGGAATTGGAGTTACCCACGTAATTGTGTTCCGATGCAACTGCAACCATCATGTAAGACTGTCACGCCAGCTAGCTATAAAATCTCGTTTGCATCCAATATTTTGCGTTTCTTGGCTACATGAAAATACCCTCAGTGGGGAAAATACTCTCAGTGAGGAAAAATTACTCAATATGGGTGAAACCAAAGTATAAAAACACAGAAAAAAATCATTTTTCTCTATCAATCTTGAAAACAACTCTTTTAATCAGGTTTGTATAGTGACTATATAGTTATAAATTCCCACAGACTTCATTTTAGATTGGAACGGAACAGAGTAACGTTGAGCACTGATTTTTTGTTAAGACAGCGTATCGCTCACCCTCAAAACACAGTTGAAGTATAAATAAAGAAGATTAACATAAAATTGTGAAACATCTTTTTCTCTGACACCCATCTCTCAAACATCATCACTCTCGCCTTTATGTCATCCTCACTACCGAAATATGTAGGGTTCACTTGTTGAAGTACACATAACAATCGGGTTTCAATTCGATATTTCCGCATTTTTTTAAGATGAAACTTATCGACGGTACAATCCAGAACATCGACCTAACTATGGTCAGCAAAAAACTGATGGACAGAGAAGAAGGAGAAAGTTGGACACAAGAACAAATTAATTCAATTATTCCTGAATATCGTAAATTTTTATCCTTAACAAAAGTGTATGATGATCAAGCAATCGTACCCAGCAAATTAGTTGATAAAGTATGGAAAGGAAAGTTCCGTACAGCATGTTTGATATCAAAAGTGTTTCTTAAGAATGATCCACATTTCTTGCTTTTCTCCTTCATTTTATACACGTTCTTCTTATTTTCATAGGTTTGGCATTATCATATTCTGGACACTCAAGCATATGCTGCTGATTGTCAAAATGTATTTGGACGATTTTTACATCATTATCCATATTGGGGAATGCGAGGAGAAGATGATCTGAAATCGCTTCAGGATGCCTTCGAAAATACAAAACAATTGTACGAAAAGGAATTTGGGATCATCCCACAAGATATATGGGAAGGGGAATCACGTTGTCCTAACTGTGGTCGACGATAAAGTATACGTTATCAAAATAAAATCTGACTATATGAACATGATTTGTCTTTGAAACGATGCTAACGAAATTATCCAAGAAACTATTATATTATTTTCCTGATTATCCTAGTTAGCTTCTCAAAATCAAACTATAAAAAATGTAACCAAAAAAATTATCACTTTTGCATACTAACCACATATTCTTGACCCTATTTTTCTCACTTCACAAAATGCTTTCATAATTTTGCGCAAGATCAATAAAATTCAAAATAAAAACAATAAAGATCCTTCGGCGAGTCTTTGATTATGATCTGTAGATTGCGAATATGTATGATTTTTTATGCCAATAAGGCTAACATCCGATTCGAGTTTTTCCCGTGGTGATTTGTTTCTACATTTGAGTTAATTCTCTTTCGGGTTGAGCAGTATGCAGAATTCAATTTTGTATTGAACGATTTTGTTTTCGGATGAAATTATCTATCAAAAAATAACAGATCAAGCAGCCCGACAGAAAAAGCTTCACTCTATAATTTGTATTCACCTATAGCAGAAGGAAAATCAACACGTTTTGAAGATAAAAAGCCTAAAAAAACTCTTTTTTAAAATAGTGGATGGGTTTTCATGGATTTATCCTTCAATATTTTATTATGTTTGGATAGCTACAGCAAAAAAAAACGGAAAGATTTCAAAAAGAAATTAAATACATCAGGACGCAAAAACCCCGAACTTTGTCATATATTAAATTGAAAATAAGCTTCGAGTCATTTTTCAATATCAACTAACGGATTGGCCTTTAGCAGCGTACGATAGTTAGTTTGACTGTGTTGATTTATGTAATGGCCACAATGACAGCGACCATGTCCATTGCCTCTGTATGCTGGACAGCCACAATATCGGCACGGCCACTCACCATCAGTACCACATTCGACATCAGTTATTTCTTCTACCATTGTTTCGCTCCTTTTTTTCTTTTCTGCGAGGATTTGATCAATGCTCTTCTCTATCGCACGTCAACATCGTAAATACATAACCTGAGTGGGAAAAAATGAGCTAAAATAACGAAAAGTAACAGAGTATGATTGGGCCGCGTGAAGTCAACCGAAGATGTTAACCAACCAAGGAAATATGTATAACTTTATATAGAAAATTAAAAAAAGAGGGGTGTTGAGGGTTGAGACATAGGCCACCCTCAATGCTTATTTATTGTAAGCAACATCAAAGTAGCCATAGTTTAAATGTAAGCAAAATCAATGAAAACTATTTTCTAGGTATTCTGTTGTCTCAAAGTTGTCGTTGGCAACTGTCGTAATCCTACGCCTTTAAAAGGTGCGATAATAAGACGATCCCGATAAGGAATTATTTTTCGTAGACATACGTAACAGTGGGCAATTGCTCACCGATTGATTTGCCTTTTGCGTTTCCACCTTCAATCAAAATTGTTGCTCGATCCATATCAAAAGCGTCCTTGCTTTTCAATACTGTTGGTAATCGCTCACTGCCATCTTTTATCAGCAGACTGACCAGAGCTCCGAATGGGCTGGGCTGGGCTATAGAAAACAAGCCCATGGGCGGGTTGTTATAAACTAGCCCAGCCCAGCCCGCCCATGGGCCACCCATGTAATTAAAATTTTCTGTTTTACATTAGCCGAAGTTATTTATTATCTTTTATGTCAAATTCAATGAGAGTAATAATAACATAAATAACACAATACATATTATCAATGAAAGATAAGAACAACGTATAGAAAAAAAGATCCAAAAAAATAATGTTAGTTTTTTAAATTTTCAATTCCACGTATCACTATTATATTATCAATTTGATCCGGATGTAACGATGTTCGACGTTCATTAACTATGAAACCGGTTGAACTGAAACATCTTTCGACACTTGCTGAAGAAGCTGGTATGCAATGTATTTGTCTAGCAAGTAGCGATAAAATAGGAAACATTTCTTGATATTGTTTCCAAAATTCAAGTGGATTTGAGGATAATTTCGATTTATCGAGATCCATAGCCAAATATCTTGTTAATTCATCGGATTGTAACGGTTTATATCCATATTCGTCACTTCCTGAGCTATTATTTCCAGACTTCGATGGATCTGTATCATCGTCTTCATACTCCTGTAAAATAGACAACTGAACTTTACGTTTTTTAATTTCAGGTGAAACACTATCATCCCGTTGCTTCAATTCATAAGTAATTCGCTTCATTTCTTCTCTGACGTAATCATAAACTTCATCACGTTCCGTGTTCGAGCAACCTTTTAACTTTCGATATCGTGGATGTAATAAAGTTGCAGCATAATGTCTCAAATCTAATTCAAACATAACATTGAATAGATCTAATAAACGTTCACGAAGTATTCGTAGACCTAAACCGGTTAAAATAGTTTTAAATAAGACATTTAGAATCAAAAGGAATATATGTTTGATCACCTTCTGATTCAGCTAGTATTTCGATGTCCTCGTCCATATTATCGTCAACATCTTGTTCTTTTTCACTACTAACTGTTGTTTTTTGATATTTTAACAATTCATCAAATGACGACAACGCTTTTTTTAATGTTAATGTACATGGAAGTACCATATATAATGATGGGCTATTGCCTGTTTGTATTAGTTGTAGAACATTTTTAAATGGTTTCAATAGACAAATTAATTGCTTTAATACATATTCGTCGATTTTACTAAATTTAGTTTGTTGACTTCGACTAATTAAAACTTTCTTTGTTTGTTTGAAAGATTTAACTAAACTCTCAAGTAAATCAATCATTGACAGCCATCTCACGACGGTTGATTGTTTTAATGCAACACCTCCAGATGCTTGAATTTCTTTATTCAGTCCATTCTAAGAAAAAAAGATGATACATAGGACAATACTGGAAAATTATTTCTCTGAAAGAAATAACCAGCATTGAGATATCTCCTAGACCTCTTAGCAGCATTTTTCAGTATGTTTAATCCAAGAAAATAGATTACTTTTTTAATGTATCGAACAAGTTTTTTACATTGTGTTATTGTTTCAATTATTTCTCGAGCTTTAATAGTTAAATCTTCGAATTTTAATTTCATTGGATCATCTCCATTCGAAACTGTTGATTGTTTTCTTTGCCTTTTCTTTTTTATTGTTTTTTTCGGTTTGAATAATTCTTCATCATCTGTTGATGAATTGGAATCAGAACTATCGTATGAATCCTTGGTAATATTTAATAATGTTGTTTCTTGAGCAATTGTTGGTGTTATTTTTGCTGGTTTTTGTTTAGCTTTTAATTGAAAAAAGGCTGTCTTCATAACGTTGTTCATACGATGTGGAAAACAATTTAATACTTGATAATCTTTAAGGGCTTTAAGTAAATTTGGGCCTCGATCACACATAAAACTAAGTTGATTTAAATCATAGATACCAAATGGTTCTAATCCTTTTTGGATTGCCTTAAAAAAGAAAAAACATAGTTCGTAGAAATATATCGTGCAAAAGACTTATGATATACAAAAAGAAATTTTACTTACAATCAAAACATTTTTAGCACTTTGATCGTCGCCGGTGAATGGTCGACAACAAAGATCTATGACTTTAAATTTAAATTCATGATTAACAAATGTAGTTGTCATTCCTAAATATGGAACTTGTCGATGGCTGTCAGACCACATATCTGGACTAACACAAACTGCACCACTTTCGAGTGATTCTTTGAGAATTTCCTTCAATTCAGAACGAGCCTTTTCAGCTAATTCATAAATATGTTTCGATAAAGTATCAGCACTACGCAATGCACTTGTAATATTAAATTCTCCATATTTAGCACCTAAAAATACATGAAAATATAACAAATATAGTTAGATCAAATACGTCCGAAGGAAAACTAGTTGACCTAGATTAACACACTCTTGTAAGAGATGTTTCAATCCATTATCATCGATTATTTTAAATGATCGCATATCGTGACATATCCATGAACAAGTGATATTTTTCAGATAATCGATTTCTCTTTCGTTCATTTTCACCATCGGATAATTCTTCGTCATATTATCAAAATTTATTCGACGAGAGCACGAAGTTGTTGTAAACGTTGTTATTTTGCTTTGTGAGGTATTTTTTACACATGGATGAGCAAGCATATTTCGTGTACCAGTATTCGATGTGTAAACAAATGTTTGATAACATAAATGACAACTGGAAAAACCTTCAATTCTTTGGAATTGAGTACTATTATCTAGTTTCTTAGCAGGAAATCCAAAAAGTTTCCAACATACAGAAGGGTTTGTTTTTTCGTTTTTAATAACTGTATAGATAGATGGATGTTGTTTCAAAAGAGATTTAATTCGATCAGATGTGTACTTCTGAGAGGCACAGGACAAGGAACTAGTAGCATCTATTCAATAAATGATAGTTAAAACAAATAAGTAGAAGCAAACTTACAGTTAGAAGAAGAAATTGATGACGATGGCGATGATGAAGGAGAAGAAGAGGATAATGTGACTATTGGTGAAAGAGATGTTTGATCAAAAGACATTTTTGTAAATAATGATAGATTTTGAATTTAAAATATTTTTTTCGATAGTTTTATGTTTTTTTCTTCATTGTTCTCTATATCACTGTTCAATCTTCAGTCCAAAATGTTTAAACCAATAAAAAAATTAAACGAAATTTTCGAATAGTTCGTAATATACGACATCTTCTGGAATTTTTATATTTTAATCAAAATTAGTATCAGCCCAGCCCAGCCCGGACCCACCCATGGTTTTTGCTCTTTTTAAAATTCAGCCCAGCCCAGCCCATGGTTTTTCTCGTGAAAAAAAATCGGCCCATGGGCCACCCTAAGTCGGGCTGGGCCGGGTTGGGCTGGGCTTCACCCAGCCCATTCGGAGCTCTGAGACTGACTGTCTGAAGTTCTTATTAATGTTCTTTTTGTTTTTTCATGAGTGAGGGTGTTGGTCAGTATAGAACACAATGGTTTTTCTTTTCGGAAAAACTCGAGCTTCGAATACTTTAAATATAATTGATGATCTACAATTATAGAATAAAACTATCTTTTCAGTCCGATATTTTAGGACTGGATTATCATTTCGATTTGATAATATATGTATTATATTTTAAATAAACAATATTTCCAGTCTCTATTGTCTCATTCTTACTGAGACTTTTTTCTACCACACATGACATCTTTGTTGATTCAAATTTTCAATTCAAGAATTAATTCTCAAAACTAATAATTTTGATGAAGATGGAAGAAGCCATCTAATAACTCATTGCAATATTTTTTGCACATATCAAACGAGCAACGACAACGGTTGCATTTGCGCTTATTCACATTGTGAAAAGAAGTTTTTAATGAAAGGCAGCAAAAGTACTTCAAAGTTTGAAATTTCATATTCTAAACAATTTTACAAAGGCAGAAGATGATCACGACACTATCTATCATCGGATATAATTCATGTTCGAGTTAAATCTCAAAATAATATCTCAACCATTAGTAAAACACCTCAATCATTCAGTTCATCTTCTCAACCAATTATATATGATCAAAATTCTCTTTCTTCACTTAAAACAATCAAATTGTTGGATAATAAAGTACATTCAATTAATATAGAAACGTGCATTTAATATTTTTTTCAGAATATTGTAAATGATCATCATGGAGTTTTGCAAACAAAAAAGAAGAAAAAACGTTCAAGACGACAGATGATTATCTCATTGATAATAGGTTTTATTCTGATGATAATATTGACAGTTATTATTCTTATTCCATTTTTAATCAAAAGAAAGGAAACGAAAATTAGTAAGATCTTTTGTCAGAGATTTACTAATTTTTTGACATATGTGCATTCAGACAAGCCTGCCATACTAAGATGGAACTCAGAAGGTATCACTATCGCTGGTGTGACCAACACAACTGGATCTGCAGCAAATCTAGTATATTACCCTTATGATCTAGTTGTTGATTGGTCATATTCATTATTTGTTGCTGATCAACATAACAATCGAATACAAAAGTTTTTGAGAGGAAGTTTAAATGCAACAACTGTTGCTGGAAGAGCTAATGGAATTACCGGATCCACAGCTGATACTTTTAATTCAGCTGGTTTTCTTCTAGTCGATGATGATGGTAATATCCATATTTCCGACGTGGGCAACAGTCGTGTTATGTTCTGGGAGAAAAATGCAGTACAAGGTACTATAGCAGCTGGTAATGGTACACTTGGTAATTCTGATAATCAGTTAGATGAGCCACATGGTCTGACATTTGATCGACAATCTAGCATACTTTTCGTATCTGATTTTGGAAATCATCGAATCATGAAATATTTTTATAATAGTTCTTCTGGTATTTTAGTCGGTGGAAACAGTACATAGGGTCTGAGTAAAACACAGTTGTGGCAACCGGTTGGCTTATTCTTCGAACAATCATCAAATAGTTTATTAATCGCAAACTATGGTGCAAATAATATCGTTCGATGGGTTTTGAATGATACACAATGGTCAATTGTTGTTGGTGATAGCAATGGAATTGGTGGGAATTCGTCATCGTTACTCAGAAATCCAACTGATGTGATGCTCGATCCGATGAATAATATTTATGTTGTGGATCGTTCTAATCATCGTGTTCAATTCTTTCCAGTTGGTCAATCAAATGCTACAACGATTGCAGGTAAAACTGGAACGGTTGGTAGCAATGCAACATTGCTGTTTTCTCCTAACTCAATAACATTTGATAATCAGCTGAATTTATATGTAGCAGACTGGCAGAATCATCGAATTCAAAAATTTTTACGTTATTAGCCACTCTTAACTATTGCACGTATTTTGTACTATTATTTTCCAGATAATTTCCTTACAAATAATAAATCAAAATAAACTCTCCATTTTCTATAGTATTGTTCTTCCATCAGAAAATTTGCCCTAAATTTAGTATCACAGACAAGGCAAATAGCTATGGGTCAGTGAGGTATTGTATGTCACATTATGAATGTCTTTCTCGGCATCATACATCTATGTGGAAGTTAGACGTTTAGTGCAAATCTACTGAATTTAGCGTATTATTGATTGGCAAAAAAAAATCTGTGACAGACTATGAAAACTTTAACAATCTATGTTTTATATCCTGAGATTATAAACTGAAGATTAAAATATCCACCTCCATAGGCCTGCCAGTATGAGGTGAATCATCAAGTTCAAAGTGACCATTCTTGAAACGACTGAACCAATGTTGCGCTGTACAAATGGAGAGTACATCCATACCCATCGTACTGCTAGAACTTTCACTTTCTTGACTATACTAGAGAAATTGGAAAAAACGCAAAAAAAATTGTTGCCAATTTGAAAGCAAAACAGAAAAGAAACACAATTACGTTTTATTCAAGTTTTGTTTCTCTAACTAGTCGATCATTCTATGTTATTCAAAAAAGTGAATGCAAAATTCGATAGTCATCACTAAGGAATTTGTGTCTACAGATTTTCATTCAGTGGATTCTAAATGACAACCACAGCAACAAGCGCAAATCGCCAGACCAATAAAAGCAATAATGCCACCAGCAATGGCAGCTCTTTACCCAGGAGTATTTGATTCATTAGCACCAGAAGCAGGAAAAGAAACAATGATGATAATAGCACCAATAAACCCGTACAAAACTCGCCGCCACCACGAAGTGAGAAAAGATTCTTTTCCTTGGTTTCAGTCGAACTATTTGTTAAAACAGCTTCTGTTGATTCTAAATGATAAAATAAACAATGCTGGGAAAAATTTATCCCAATTTCGATTTATGCTTTGACATCTCCTTTCCTTAGGAACCTTATTCATGGTTTATTTGCATATTATAAAGACATA
>Ga0209960_1002879_pt1 | contig 16058 bp, 15 predicted proteins | sample ThiBiot_500_plan_2_FD_183947 | JGI IMG/M metagenome (GOLD analysis project Ga0209960, IMG submission 183947) | Wastewater bioreactor microbial communities from Cape Town, South Africa - Thiocy_expt_500_plan (SPAdes) | ecosystem: Engineered > Bioreactor > Thiocyanate-remediating >...
TTTTTTCTTTTAATTTTTTTTTTTTTCTATCAACATTTATTCCAACAGAAAAAAAAAAAAAAATCCTAAAATCAATGAAAAATTTTGTTTTACCTCTTCATTAATTAAAACAGTTAAATGTTCATCTAATTCTTTATATTTTTCAGTAAACTCTTGGATTGTTAAATTTACATGTTTTAATTCAGTATGACTTGGAATTCTTGTACTTTCAGGACATAATTTTTTCTGCCTATTGTTATTTAGATTAATATATTACAGAATAGTTTTTAAATGAATATTATTAAATGAATAAAGAAAAATACATTTCCTCTCTTTTTTCATCCTCTTTTAATAATCGAGCAATAATAGTTTGAAGATTATCAGACCATTCTTGAACTTCTTTAAGGAGTGTCACCTCCAAATTTGGAAAGAGAGCTTCTAATCTTTGAAATTGTTCACTTTCGTGTTGTTTAAGCCAAACAACACATTTTGTTGTTACAAGAGGTGCACAATCATCATGAGCGAACTCACCACAATCTTTTTAAATAAAAAATTAAAATGAAATTATTGGGTCAATTAGTTTTTAAATAAAATTAAACCTGCACAACGAAGTGGACTAGCCATATAACCCCATATTAACCAATTACAATGTGTACATTTAATAACTTTCCTCAATTCAACTGGAATAAATGTATGGTGATTTGTTTCATCCTTTACAAAATGTAAAGTGTCACTTGATATACTTTTAAAGCTTGATCTTGATGATCCTGTACGTTCAACTCCTCCATCTTGCTCAGCTGGCATCTCAGCAATATAAGAAACTGGTTGATTACTATTATTTACAAGTCCTTTCTCATCTTTAGGATCTTTCTCTTTACTCTTCTTCCTTCCTCTCATTTCCTTCCTTCACCTTTTCTCTGACGTTCAATCTATTGTATTTATTGATTTAATATTGTATTGATTCAATCCTAAAATATGAAAATTTTTAATCTTTCCATCATTCTTCTTCAACATCACTCAAAATCTTTTCAAAAAAATCATTGATTGATATCATACATTCCTAAAAATTTCAAACATATCAAATAAAATAACTAACGAAATATATTCTATCAAGTTCATTTTTTATAAAATCAATTCTATTCTATTCAAATCATTTGAGTATCAAATCATTATTTCCAATCAAACAATCATTAAATTTATAACAATCAAACAACAATCAAAAAGCCAACCCCAAAACAAATAAACACACAACCTTTTTTTTTTTTCATTCATTATTGGATTCAAATATTGAAAATGATTGAATTGAATTGAATATTTGTTTTTTGAAAGCAGTGATAGTGTTATTACAACTCTATAATGATTGTTATTCTAAGTCAAGTCCTATTAAAATCAATTATGCGTTTGTGTTGCATAATGCAAATTGGGACATGGAATCGGGTCAACGCCATGTTTTTTTTTTCTTTTTCCTTTTGTATCAATTTTGTTTTGGAGCATCAAACTGAAGTTTGCGAAGAAAGATAAACTTTCAAATATTTAATTCCGATAATAATAATCTTTCAAATAAATACTTTCGAAATTCAATTTTACATTCTTGAAAAGATTCGAAAATATCGAATGGGAAGATAGATTTGAAGTCAAACTTTGAAATGATTCCAAAGACGAAAGATGAAGGAGGGTTGAATATCCCAAAAATAAAGAAATAAATTGATTTCTAATGGATTTTCAATTCTTTGTTTTTGAAATCTAAGTAACAATCTGAAAGCAAAACTATCATTGAATAAACAGAAATAGCATCCTTGTCTTGAAATACAGAAATATTATTTTAGAAAGATTTTGATATTTAAAAAAAAAAAAAATAAATAAATAAAAGATTTACCGGCCAATCCGAACTGTATCCTCAATTGAAGTCTTGTTTGATTTGGATTTATTTCAAATGATTCTAATAATTCGACAATCTTTGCACACCCTCTTTTCCTTTCTTCAAAGTTTTCTTCATTTTCCCAATCTTCATCCCATTCATCCATTTCCATTTCTTTTATTTCTCTTGCCCAATCAAGACCAGTTATTCCATTACCATCTTTTTGATTGATATCGACTTCTCTTCCACATGATAACAAATATTTCACAATTTCAATATGTCCCTGAGAACAAGCGATACGAAAAGGTGTTGCGCCACTTCCATGATCATTTGTTGCTTTATTGATATCAACTCTTTCAACACTTAATAATAACTTCACAATTTCAATATTTCCATGATAACAAGCAATATAAAAAGATGTTAGACCAGAATTATCCGCTTTATTTAGATCAACTCTTTCATCATTTAATAATAATTTCACCACTTCTGTTTTTCCATTTGCACAAACAATCAAAAAAGGTGTATTACCATCATTTGTTGTTTTATTCATATCAACTCTTTCATCATTTAATAACAATTTTGCAATTTCAATATGTCCATTTGAACAAGCACGATGAAAAGGGGTCCAACCATTAGTATTTGCTTGATTGATATCAATTCGATTATCATTTAATAATATTTTCACTATTTCAACATGTCCATAATAACATGCAACATAAAAAGGGGTTGCCTCATTATCATTTGCTTTATTGATATCAATTCGATTATCATTTAATAATATTTTCACAATTTCAACATGTCCATTTGCACAAGCAATCCAAAAGGGTGTTTGATCATATCTACTTGCTTTATTGATATCAACTCTTTTATCATTTAATAATATTTTCACAATTTCAATTTGTCCTTCTTGACAAGCGACATAAAAAGGTGTTCTGTTCAATGCATCATCTTGCAAATTGAGGTTAATTTGTGAGTTTTGAAGTAAGTGAGTCAATAACAGAAAGTAACCACCTTCACAGGCTTTCCAGAGTGGCTCTTCCATTTCTCTTTTTCCTTCTCAAAGCCGAACTTGTCAATGATTGATTCTTTATTTCTATTGTTATTCGACATTATTATTGTCAGAAATGGCAAAAAGAAGAAAGAAATAATGTTTAATTGTAATTATAATTTCTTGAAAGTATCAAGTCAACCTTGAGTTCAAGGAACAAAAATTCAAAAAATTTCGAACTTTGATCTTATAAATCCAAAAAAAAAGGTCCATTCTAGATTTTTATTGGCCCGGAGAATAAAAAATTTACCCGCCATTTTTTTTTTTCCTTTCTCATTTTTTTTTTTTTTTTTTCTTAATTCCTCTTCAGATATCTTCCCCTCTTAACCTCTCATTCATTCTAACTCATCAACTCACTAACTCAACACACATCCATTCATCAAAAATTCGAAAAATTACCTACATTTTCATATAAATATTATCTTATTCATTGATTTACTTCAAAAACCGGAGTGAAAAGAAAAAAATTTTAAAAGAAAAAAAACTGTTTTTTGAGAAAAAAAAAAGTTATAAGAAAGCCTCATCTGATAATATCAATAACTAACTCGAAAAACTATTGAACACTATGAATTTATTTTATTAAAATTGAATTGTATGAAAAATTTTGAATAGATAAAGTATATTTTTTGTTCGTTGTTTATATTTTTTTTTAAAAAAAGTTGCCTCCAAAAAAAAAAAAAATTTAATATTCTATTTCTCCGAAGGTGCTTCCCGTTCAACATTTGTAACCTCTAAACCCTCAGAACTACAACTACTTCTCACCATAAACCTTCTCTCTTCATCAAAATCAAACTACGGTAACATTTCATTCATTTCCTCTCATTATTATTTTTCATTTCACCTCAATTTTTATTAATATTCAACATACATTTCTCTTTCTTTCAAACCCAAAAATTCTATATCAAACTTATTTTAGAAAGAGAGGTTAATTACAACTCTTGAATCACTATCCTATTTTAACACATGATGGAGCATCCAAATGATCAATCAAATGGAGGAAACCATCAATTTACTCAATCGTTTCAAATTCAATCACAAATTCAACCTCAAAATCAAATACATAATGTTAATAACCCGGGTTTAAATCAATATAATGAAACTGAAAGTTTTCAAGGAAATGTGAATGTGAATGTAAATTCAAAAGGATTTGTTGCACCATTACCTTATGTTCAAAAATCTTATACTCATGAACCAACAAGAGTGGGTTTGCAACAAGCTAGTCAAAATGATTTAACTTATGGGTATTCTTTTTTTTAAAAAAAAAAGTTGATATCGTCTTATTTTTTCAATTAAAAAAAAAAACCAAAAAGTGGAATGGCAAGAAGTCTTTCTTTTGATTCACAAAATGAAACCCTTTCATCTCCAGGAAAGATAAGAAAACAAAAACAAAAACAATCTGACCAATATTCAGGTTCCACTTTCCTTTTCCATAAAAATGATAATATCGGGAATCCAATGCCTCCAAATCAAGCTATGTTTCATTCAGTTTCTGGTCCAATTTATCAGTATCATTTTAATTCTATTTTTCACTCCATTTTATTTTTTCGAATTTCCATTAATTCAAAAAAAAAAATGATATCGAAGATATCCTTACCCACCTCCACAAAGATCAATGTCTCAAAAAGCTTTCTCTAAAAGTGATTCAAACTTGGCACGAACAAATAACCCACCTGGAGAAGGAAATGAACAACAAGAGGTTGGAACTCTTCATTGAAAATTCAAAATAATTTAAACATTTAAAATTTTCATTCTTTAATTTTAGGCATCAGAAGAGTATGCATGGTTAGAGGATTTTAAAGAAAAGGCTCAAAAACCTAAAACCAAACCAATATTTAAAGCTTGTGTAAATTGCAAGAAAGCTCATTTGGCTTGTGACTTAAATCGACCATGTAAAAGGTCGTTTTTTTTTTTTCTTTTTCATTTTCTTTTTCTTTTTCATTTTCTTTTCTTCTTTTTTTTTTCCCTTGTCTCATTCTTTTTTTCCGATTAGATGTGTTCATCTAGGAAGAACTGCTACATGTGTTGATGTTGAACATAAGAAAAGAGGGAGACCAAGATTACAAAAACCAACTGATAAAGATGAACAAACTAGTCCAACTAAAAAAACTCCAAAAGCTAAAAAGAATGTACCCTTTTTTTTTTCTTTTTTTTTTTTTCAAATAAACAAATTTAAGTCATAAAATAAAAATTCAATAAAAAATAATTCACATAGCAAAAGAATGAAGGAGATGATCAAAAAACAATGACAACTATTTCAGAATTTCAAATTACAAAAAATGGAGATAAACCACTTAAAGAAAAGAAAGAAAAAAAGAAAAAGAAAGAAACTTCTCCAAAACCTCAAACTCAAACTTCTCAATTTCAACCTCAAAATCCCGATTCAACTCAAGTCCAACAAAATCAACCTGAACAACAATTAGCTGACCCTCAAAGATCTTTCTTAGACAATTTTTATACTCCAATTGATGAAAATAATCCATCTTCTGGTTATAATTTTTTTTTTTTAAAAAAAATTTATTCCCTTTATTTTATTTTATTTTATTTTATTTTATTTCTTTTTTTTTTTTTTTTTTTTTTTTTAATTTTTCAAAAAATACAGATAAAAAACTTGGATATTTTGGAGATCAAGTTTTAACAACACACTCTTTAGATGGACATTTTACTAGTGCTCCTATAGAATGTTCCTATTTATTTGGGTTCTTACCTCAAGAATTTTTATGGAGAAGTTTATATGAATTTGTTATTGGGGATGATCTTCTTCTTTTATCTCAAGTACATACTATTGTTTTGAAAGGTCAAGATTTCCCATCTTTCACCCTAAGAGTAAATTTAATTTCTTTTTTTTTTTTTTCATTTATTTGGTATTGACATTTTTTTTTCTCTTAAAGATGAAACATAAAAATGGATCTTTTGTCACAGTTGAATTAATGATGGTGGCAATGAAAAATGAATTTGGTCAACCACAATCCCTCGTTTGTACTTTTAGACTTCCTGAACAAAGGTCTGAATTTTTTTTATTTACTTATTTTTTTCTTTATTCAAATTATCAATGAAGTGATGGAAAAAAAAAAAAAAAGAAATCAACCATTAAACTATACCCCACAATTTGGTCGTCCTAATATAAATCAAATGCAACAATTTCAAATGCAACAGCAACAACAAATACCACAACAACTACCCCAACAACAACAACAACAACAGCAACAGCAACAATTTCTCTCTCAACAATTTCTACGATCTCGACCAATGTCAATGCCAATGCAACAACAAATGCCAGTGTATTAATTATTAACTTTTCTTTACTTTTTTTCCTTTTTTTTCTTTTCTTTTTTTTTTTCCTCTTTATTACTTATTATTGATTCTTCTTTTTTTTCAAAAAATTTATAGACCAAATTTACCCTATTATCCTCCTGAAGCACTTATATCTCAAAGTATTTTTTTTCTTTTTTTTCAATCCTTTCTATTCTTTCAAATTGAAATTAAATCAAATCGAATGAATTAGATGCTTCAGATGAACCAAAACAAATTATCCAACATTCTCAATCTTTTGATACATTATCAAACTCACTTGGAGGAATGAATTTTTCACAATTACAGCAACAACAGTTATTACATCATCAACAACAATTACAAATGAATCCACAAAATCTACAAAATCCACAAAATTTACAAAATCTACAAAATCAACCAAGTTTACAAAACCAAAAAGAAAATTCTAATCAACAAAATCTTTCCTCATAGAAATGATCACCTAATACTCTGAAAAACAATCAAACAAACCAGAAAAAAAAAATTTTGTCAATGCGAATCTGTATTCTTTCCGTAAATAGAAGATAAAAAAAATGTTTTTTGAATGTTTCTATTTTTTATTTTATTTATTTTTTCAAGCTCCAAGTTGGCTTTGAAGTTTTTCGAGTTCTAATTTGGTTGCATCTTCAGATTTAATTTTTTCCAACTTTTGATTTATTTTATTTATTATTGAATGAGTTTTTGAGTGGAAAAAAAAAAAAAAGAAAAGAAAAGAAAAGAAAAGAAAAAAAAAAAGAACTTGGTTTGTTTCTAAAACTTTGCCTTCCGCACTTTGTTGCTTTAATACTTGAATTTGTTGAAGTTTCTTTGTTAAATTTTTAATCTTTTTTTCCATCTCTATATAATTAATTGAAGTTGAAGAATTCTGAATTCAAGTTTGGAAAAAAAAAATAAAAAGAAAGAAAGAAAAACCTTCTTTATCATCTTTTTTGGGTGTGGTTGGTTTTTGTTTTTCTTTTCCTTTTCCTATAGAATTCAATTTTTTTTTTTTAAAAAAATATTATTTCTTTGAATTGAATTTACCTTTGAATTCATTATTTTCTCCTAACCTTTCATGTAAATCGCGTGGAGCAGATGCTTTCTATCATTTTTGGAATTAAACAAAAACAAAAAAAGAAAGAAAAAAAGAAAAAGAAAAAAAACTTGTTGTCCACGTAAGTGAGGAGGGACATAAGCAGTTTTCTGTTGGTTTGAAGATGAAGCTATTATTTAATTGATTTTTTTTTAAATAAAAATTAATTTATTTTATATATGATGAGAAACAAAAAAAAAAAAAAAAAAAAAAAAAAAAAAAAATTAAACCTCCATTTGAATTAGTTGAAGCTAACATTGATTCTGATTCTTTATAGTCAGCAACAGAAGTTTTTGAGAGTGGTTGTTGAGGAGAATGTTGAGGTTTCCATGAAATCTATTTTATAATAATAAATATTTAGTTTTTTTTTTTTTTTTTTTTTTTTGAAGTAATCATTGGAGAGTACTTGATAAAGCTCTGGAACTAATTTATTTTCAATTAAACGGCCATCAAAAGTAAAAATTTTGTATCTATTTTTTTTTTTTTTTTTTTTTTTTTTTTGATTTTTTGATGAAGTTCTTGCATGAAATTAATTAACTAAAGAAATAAGAACCCATTATCAACTCTTAATCTAGGAAATAAAGTTGCAGTTAATAAGAGATGTTCATTTGGAGACCATTCTACATAAGTTGTATCTCTAGCTGAAAGTTTAATTGAATGTGCAGGATTAGCTCTTGAATAAAGGATCATGTCTCCAGATAAATTTCCAAATCCACCCAATAAAATCACTAATTTTTTTTTAAGATAAGATTGGAAAAAAAGAAAGGAAAATAAATAAATAAATAAAAAAAAAAAAATACTTTGGCCATGAGGACTGAATTTTATGGTATTAACTGGATGAATTCCAAAATCGAAAATTTTATTTGCTTTATTATCAAATAATGCAGCTTTTGCTGGCATGACTGATTGATATTGATTGAATAAGTGATATTTGAAAAAAAAGAAAAAAAAAAAAAAAAAAGAAATTTGTACATCCATAAATAACAACGAATTCTCTTGAATTTGGACTCCAACAAACATCATGAATAGGACCTTCTTTATCTGAAATTTTAATTTAATTCAATATTTCGAAATTTACTGGTTGAGAAAAATAATTTGAATAATTCTAACCTAAAGTAATTCTGCAATCAAATTTAGCATCTAAGAAATACAAACCAGTTTCTCCAAAATATGACTTTCCACTAGTATCAACTTCTGTTGAAGTTAAAACTAATAACTTAGTTCCTTTTTGTTATATATATTTTTTTGAAAAAATTTTTTTTGATTTTTTGCGAAATGGAAAATATTTCAAAAAAAAAAAATAATTACCATTCGCATTCCATTTCATTTCAATTTTATCTGCTTTATAAAATGCTTTACTTGAAATTGGAACTGACCATGCACCATATGAATACATTCTAACATAAGCTGGGGCACCCTTTATTAATGAATTTATTATTTATTATAATTTGATCTTGAATTTTGGCTTATTTTATTTTATTTTATTTTATTTTATTTTATTAAGAACCTTAATTTCTGGAACAAAAACTGCAACTTTGTAGGGTGCATTTCCTGGTGATAATTCAAAATTTTTCATTCCTCCAATTTGAAGACGTGATTGTATTCCTATATTTTACATAATTTCGTGTCTTTAATTTAAGTTCAAACTGATGGGTGTAATTTTTTTAAAAAAATCGAAACCTTCTTTTAATTGTTTTCCATTATAAAAAATAACTTCACTAGTACTATATCTTGCACAAATAGATTCATCATCACTCCATCTTGGAGCCCAATTATTTTGTGATTTTTGTAAGAAACTAATTACTTTTTCTCCAGTTGAAACTTCCCAAACAAGAAGATTATCCTCTCCTTTTCCATGCTCATCAATTACTATAATTTTGTTAATTCAATTGTTTTTTTTTTTTTTAATTGAAGATTCATCAATGATTTAAATTGGAATCGAATCAAAGAAACTAACCAGGATTTTGTAATGTTGCAACATAAGTATTTTTAGGTGAAAAAACTAAAGTAACAACTTTTTTAACTGCAAACTCTTGGACTACTTCTCCTGTATCACTCTTTAATATTTGAACACTGTTATTTAGTTTTTTTTAAAAAAAATCAATAATTCTTTCCAATTTAAAAATGAATGATGAATCTTAAATCAATAAATAAATAAATAAATAAAAAATACCCATCATTTGTACAATAAGCAATTAAACTTCCATCTTTACTATATTGAAAGGTTCGACAATCTCCTTCTTTACTTTATTTATTGATTTTTTATTTAAGAGTTAATTATTTCTAAAAAAATAATGGTAATAATAAAATAATTATTACTTTAACTTGAGTTGCCAATTGCCTGTTTTATCTTTTGGGTCAAGGATAAAAAATCCTTCTTTTCCTCTATCTATATAATAAAAAAGAACGAGTTTAATGAGTTTCAATAAATGAATCAGAGTTCTATTTGTAAAGTGAATGTAAGAATTCTATCAAATTGAAAGTATGAATATGTCAGTTAAGCTTTTCAAATAAGTCCAATTTCCAATTCAACTTGAATGAAGTTAAGTTAGTTCCAATAGCTCTTCCTAACTTCCTTTCTTCACATTTCATACATTTCCAATAGTTCTAATAAGCTAACTCAATTACAATTGCAATTCAACTTCTTTTACAATTCCAATTATGATTCCTTCTAATTCCAATTATAAAAATTTTACACAAACAAAAATGAGGACTTTTTGACCTCAAACTAAAGCGAAACTCAAACACACAATAAATACATCATCACCAAAGGATAATAAGTGTAATTATAAGTGTTAATAAGAAGAATAAGAAGTAGAAGAATAAGTGTTGAATAAGAGGTTGTTACAAGAGAGCTGAGGAGCCATGTGGTCAACGGTTTTTCTGTTTTTATCAGTAAATGATTAGTAAAGTATTAGTAAAATATCGATGATTCATCAGTCCAATAATTAAAAACAAAATAAACAATCCTTTATTTATTTATTGAATAGAAAAATGGACTCAAGGAAGAATAATTCAATAGACTCAGTTTGGAATTAAACCCCAAAAATGTCTCTAGATTTTCAATATCAAATTTTATTCGTATTTAAATTATGAAGATATCTTGGGTTTAGGGTTTAGGGTTAGGCCAACAATCTATCTCGATATATTATAATTCTTGCATTATTAAATCTTGTATTTTGATATTCAAGTTGTCGCATAACCTTTAAAACTGTTTTCATGTTGAGTCTCCTAATCTCCAGAGCAAGATTTGGTTTAAGACCAACAATGGATTATCTTCCTTCATTATCTTCCCAAACTTGAAAATGAAGCATCATAAAGAGAAGTCGAGAAATGAATGGAGATATAATGATAGAATCTTAGAATAAATAGGTAACATTTAATTCTTTTTCTTTTTTTCTTTTCTTTTCTTTTTTTTAAAAAAAAACCTTGTGTCACCATTTTTCCAAAAACAAAAGTCTGATACATCGAAATATCTTTTTGTTTTTTTTAAAAAAAGACGATATGGCAAACCAACTTTATTCAGCATGTATGGATGGGAATATTGAAGAAGTTAAACAACTCCTTGACCATTCCACACTTGAAAGAGATGAGGTCAATCAAGTATATGACGGGCAAATACCTTTTCATCTTGTTGGTCAAGAAGGAAAATTTGAATGGAAGAAATCAATGTTAAATTTAAAGGGAGTTAATATCAATAAAACAAGGAATACTGCAACACCTTTTCATATTGCATGTTGGAATGGACATATTGAGGTGGTGAAATTGCTATTAAGTGATGAGAGAGTTGAGATCAATAAAACAAGTGAAAAATGTTGGACACCATTTTATACTGCTTGCCGGAATAAACATATTGAAATTGTGAAATTTTTATTAAATGATAAAAGAGTTAATGTCAATCAGACAAATAACAATGGTCAAACACCTTTTTATATTAGTTGTAAATATGGACATATTGAAATTGTTAAATTGCTATTAAATTATGAGAGAATTGATATAAATAAAGAAAATCATGATGGTAAAACACCATTTTATATTGCTTGTTATTATGAACATGTTGAAATTGTGAAGTTGTTATCAAATGATAAAAGGATGGATATCAATAAAGCAAATGAATATGGTAAAACACCATTTTATATTCTTTGTTATTATGGGCATGTTGAAATTGTGAAGTTGTTATCAAATGATAAAAGGATTGATATCAATGAAGCAGATAAATATAGTAGGACACCTTTTTATATTGCTTGTCAACAAGGACGTATTGAAATTGTGAAATTATTATTAAAGGATAATAGAGTTGATGTAAATCAAGGTAATGAAGTTGATTGGACTCCTTTTTATATTTCATGTAGAATTGAAAGGATTGAAATTGTAAAATTATTATTAAATGATAAAAGGGTGGACATAAATAAAGCAAATAACCATGGTGAAACACCTTTGCATAGTGCTTGTGAATATGGGAAGGTTAAAATTGTGAAATTATTGTTAACAAATAAAAGAGTTATCGATTCAACAAGAATAAAAAATAAGGACGGAAAATTATCAATTGATATTGCAAGAGAGAATGAAAGAGAAGAAAAGAAAAATAGTGAAAGTGAAGAACAATTTTATAAAAGAAAACAAAAGTATAGAGCTATTATCCAATTATTGGAATTATTCGAAAGAAATCCAACTGAAATAAGAAAGCAATTGAGAATATTGGAATTTGCTGGTATTTTATTTTATTTTTCATTTTTATTGATTTTCTTTTTTCTTTTTCTTTTTCTTTTTTCTTTTTTATTTTTATTTTTCATTTCCACTTTACTTAATCAATACCAATATTTTCAAGGTGATGATGCTGCTGCTTTATTCGCAATCGTGGTTCTCCTTTCTGATGATTACTTGGATTTTAAAGCTTCAATTGATTGATATCAAACATTAATTTCAAAAAAAAAGTTTGTTGAAGAATAATAAGTATTGAATAAAGACAATATATTTGACATTATAGTATTTATTCTTTGAGAAATGAACGATTCCTTAAAATTTTCAAAACAATATTGATAACGAGAAAAAAAAAAAAAAAAAGACTTTCCACCAGAATTGTTGTTTTCATTTTTTTCCAACAATTAAAATTACATTAAGACACAAGTTTTCTCTTCAATTTCCTTGATACAAACTCCATAAGGACGGATATCTTCAGAAGACTTCACCAACCAATACTCTCCTCTTGGTGATTGCTCATTCTGACGAAAGATTTCAAGATTTTTTGGATTTACTCGATTCTGAAAAATGAGCTTGTATCTCTTTGCATTAAAAGAGAACTCATGAGCATAAGCAAAGGCAACTTCAGGGTCAGGGGAGGAATAAATTCCATATCCATAAAGATGTCTTGGTCCGACTTGAAATCCTTCAGAGCTAATAGGTGGGACATTTGCTTTAGCTGTTCCATGATAACTAACTGGATGATGAAGACGCTAACCATTGATCACTGCCATACTTTCCAGTCACTTTTAATGCAAATCTTCAACATCCACATGGGCGAAGGTATTCTTTTTCTCCTCGATAAAACTTCTGTTTATCAACAATTTTTGTAAAGTCATAATGATATGGGGATCAATGATTTTGGGGTCAAGCGAAAGGGTACTTGGTCCAATGGTTAAACTTAAATGGATTGTTGAGTCATCTTGAATGCCATAATCAGACAGAGTTTTTTCATTTTCTAATTGTTTTCCAGAATTTGTTGATCTGATGGAATCTCTTCTTTTGCTTGAATTTTATTTTTAATCTCTTTGATGGTATTTTCATTTATTGTATTGATTCTAATAGTTTCTCCTGAGAGGGTTTTAATGAAAATTGACATTCCTCCTCCTCCTCTCAACCTTAAACCCAAATGAAGAGTTGATTCTTTTTGAATATTATAGTTGCTCAATGTGCTTCCATCTTCTAATTGTTTTCCAGCAAAAATTAACCGTTGTTGATCGGGTGGGATACCTTCTATCTCTTGAATCTTAGCTTTAACATTGTCAATAGTATCAGAAGTTCCAACTTCAAGGGTAAACATGGATCCTGTCAGTATTTTAAATACTAAAATTGTCATTCCTCCTGTTTTCAAATAAATAATCGATAGATTCTCGATATTATAGTCAGATAATTTTCTTTCATCTTCTAATTGTTTCCCAGAAAATGTCAATTCTTGCTCGTTAATCAGGATTCTTTGGTTGTCTCGAATTTTGGATTTAAGATCAAAAATGCTCTCTGATGGTTTTATTTTGTGAGCGATTTCATTCCCAAGAGACTTAATGAATATCAATATTTCTCCTCCTCTAAGCTCAAACTCAGACTTATTGAATAAATGAAGGATTGAATCCTTTTCAACTCCGCATCCAGCTAGAGTTTGATCATCATTTAATTCCTTTTCATTGCAAAAAATTATCTGTTGTTCAGGTTGAATCAGTTCTCTCTCTTGAATTTTGACTTTGAGATTGCTAATAGTTGAAGAATTAGGAATTTTGAGATTTATGAATTTACTTTTGGGTGACTGTTTTTCACTATAAAACTTGATTGTGATTTGTGTTTTGAAAATATATTGAATTTTTGTGTTTTGAACATCATTAATCTGGTGAACACGAACACCTTGAGAATCAGTTTCACAAACAACAGTTGGTGGTTTATGGAAACCATTCCAATAGTCATCTAGTTGAAGTTGGACTCCATCACCTTGATTTCCAAACTGGAGTGGATTACCGACAATAGATGAAAGACCTGCAAGTAGAAGACCTGATTCCATTGATTTCTCAGTTTGCTATATCTTTTATATTTTTTTTTGGAGGAAATATGGGAAATATATAGTTTTTTTTTTTTTTTTGACATGAATCCAAGTTTTTTTTTAAAAAAAAAATGCAATAAAAAAAAAAAAATAATTACTTTTTAGTTGATGTCTAATACATTTTTTTGTCGCATTTCTGCACACATTTCAAAGTTTTTGCACTCTTCCACCATTTTTTCTTCTTTTTTTTGGTGATGTCCAGAGAGTTGTCGGAAAACAAAATCAACCCTTTTTCTTTGGAAGTCAAACCCAAAATAAAATCAATATCTGGCCACCTCTCCATTCCCTTCATTGCAACTTCAAGAAGTTAACTAATTCATTAACTTTATATGCATTGTGATTTAATTTTGAGATCTTGAATAACTAGTAAACATTAAATTTAAAAAATCTGAAAAAAAATGAATAGATGCAGCGAAAACGAAGAGTGACAAGGACTTCACAAGACCATCAACAAGACCAACAACATGAGACTGAAACTGAAGATGTTGAGGAAGTAGATGAAGTAGAAGAAGAAGAGGGAGAAGATCTTGAAGAGAAAGGAGATGAACAACAAGAGGAGATGAATGAAAATCAGAATCAAATCGGAAGTGAGCAGGAAGAATTGGATACAACAAGTTTGCATTTTTATTTTTATTTTTAGATTTTAGTTTTACTGATTTGTTATTTTGCTTTGTCGAATTGATATGGAGTAAAAGTTTTGAATCTTATGAGAGAATCAATCTTAATAATTAAGTCACTTTGAAATCTGAATTTTAAAACAATTAACATAAAATTGAGAATTAATAATTAATCAATCTAATTAAGCTATCTATCTAATTAATTAGGTTCACTTTTATTTTGCTTTGGTTGTCAACAATCTATTCATGGTAATTGTATATTTGATAATGAAAATCAAGGATGGCATTCAGAATGCTATCAATTAAAACGAGTAAGGAAGTTTATTATTATTTTATTGTAACTTGGGTTTTTATTATATGATTATTAGGCATTTGAAGATGAAGAAGATGAAGATGAAGATGAAGATGGTGATGATGAAAAAAGCCAATTAACAACATTTAATGAAATTCAAAGTGTAATTAAATATTGGAGAAGATTATATTTTTCAAAAGTTGGGGTAATATTTTTTATTTTTTTTAAAAATAAAAAAAAAATATAAATTTTGAAAACACCATTCAAACAGGAATATGAAGATCTCAAAGAAGAGAATGAAAAATTAACAAAACAATTAACTGGATATGCTGAAAAAATTGAAAAATTGTCAATGTATTAATTTCTTCAATTCCTCAACGTTTAATAATATTAAAATATTAAATCTAGTTCTGAATCTCAAACTCCTTCAAAAAGTAATGAAAATATTGAAGAGAATCCAAAATATATAGCCCTCAAAGAAAAATTTGAACGTATAAATAACCTTCTTTACTATTTTTTTAAAAAAAGAAGAAAAGTTTTAAATTCCAAACTTAATTAGAAATTGAACAACAAAAAAATGATGCTTTACGAGAATGGAAAATCATATCAAATAACAGAAATGAAGTCCTTCAAAAATATGAAGAATTAAAAGTTGAAATGACACTACTAAAAGAAAGTCATGAACATCACAGCAAGGTTTATTTGTTATTGATAGAATTCATTAATTTAAATTTTTTTTTAATCTATCTTCTTTTTCTTTTTAGGAATTGAAAGAAAGATATGACACAGAAACAAAATTAGAAATTGAATTAACAAGTTTACAATCAAAATATGATGAAGTTGTTAAAGAAAGTCGTTCAAGTAAACTTGCTTTTGAAGAGGTTTTTTTTTTTTCCTTTCACAAAAAAAAGAAAACTTTTGAAATTTTATTAAAATCAATTAAGGAAATTGTGGGTTTAGAAGCACAAATAGAAAATCTTCAAAATATTGTTGCAGGGTATAAAGGTTTTTTTCTTTTTCTTTTTAATTGATTTAATTATAAATTCAATTTTTTTTAAAAAAAAAAAAAAAAAAAAAA
>Ga0209960_1002884_pt1 | contig 16029 bp, 17 predicted proteins | sample ThiBiot_500_plan_2_FD_183947 | JGI IMG/M metagenome (GOLD analysis project Ga0209960, IMG submission 183947) | Wastewater bioreactor microbial communities from Cape Town, South Africa - Thiocy_expt_500_plan (SPAdes) | ecosystem: Engineered > Bioreactor > Thiocyanate-remediating >...
GCACATAGTTAGTCAGCCAACGCGTATTTGATTGTTTGTACAATATAAATCCCAAGCCCAAATTGTAGCATAATCGCCAAAATAAAAACAAAGAAACAATCACCTGGATGAGATCGAATTAATTGATTGCATGCCATCAAGATTTGATTTTAATCAAATCAAGCCTTGACAAATACTCACCCATTTAGGAACACCAAATAAAGGCAAAACAAAAGCAATACCTGTCGAATATTTAACCCATTCGTAGATGGACCAAGTTAATGGCGAATGGATACCGAAAGGGGACTTTGTCTTAGGGACTTTGAATCCTACAAAATATATATAAGCATAAAAATATAACGAGGAGCGAGAATTAAGCGTTTTTATTGTGGTGAAACGTTATGAAATTCGTAATATAGTTTGGGAATATCAAAATAATTCGTAATTGAAAAAATTATGCAAAATGGTACTTAATAATTATTAATATGTTGGAAAAGTTACAAGGAACATACTGGATCCGTCATTGGCAATTCCGTCCAAAGCCTGATCGACGATCTGATCCTCCTGTTGTTTCAGTTCTGCGCTTGAATCTTTTTTTTCATTATTTTCCACTAGAGGAGTATGATTTTCAGACGAGTTAATATTGTCTTCCATTGTTGAATCTATATCCGGTTCTTGCGCACTCATCTCATTAATACACGGTTCAATTTACAAAATGTAATTTAAAATAATATATGACGAGCACGTACGTGCACGTTTAGACAGTGTAGATTGAGAAAATAGATTGCGTTTGATTACGTCTTTTCGGCCGGTCAACTTTTTTTCAACCCAAAAATCGTGAATCGACTCACGTGCTGCATCACCACAACAACACCCTATTGACTGTTTCATAAGCGTTTTGGATACTACCGGAACAATTGCGTGCAATTAATTATTTCCTCCCTCTTCGGAATCTTTGGATTTGGGTAACGAGGGATTTACCAGCAAGTAATTTCATTCATTGATGCTACAACGAACGTTGTACAGACTACATCCCGTTACTGGAGATGGCGGTGGTGCATAAACAGTAACGCCACCTGGTTTTATCGACGTCATTCCGGAATTTTAGCTTGATTACGTCACGAGGTCTTTTAAAAAATTAACCGGCCATTTGTTTTTCATATTCCAACAATGAAGCAGCCTCCAAGGATAATTAAAACGGTGTTGTATTCGTTATTGCTAGTATCACGTATTCACCTCTCGTGTGGTTGGCTCTTTCTTGCTAATGCTGATCAAGAGCCAAATAAAGTGGAAAAACGATCGCCTTATTATAGAGGGTCGATAAATGAAGACGGTGTGACTTACGAATACGAATATTCAAAAGGTAAGCTGATTTACTTTTTTTTTTTTTTTTCTTAACATCAATTCTAAATACGCATGTAATATGCGTTTTAATTATATTAAAATTTATTCGTATTTATTATTGCTTTATAACGTATTATACACCTTGAATGACGTCATTCGCAGATCTCCTTTCTTATTTTTTTATTAATTAGGGAAGGAAGTCCTTCATGTGGTAGGCAAATTGCCATCCAATTTTAACGAAGAAAAAGTTCTGAGAACTTTTAGAACTAACCTTGGCGTAGACGGATCGGCGGTAAAAGAGAGCGGTGTAAAGGTAATGCTTTCAATTCCTAAATCAATCGTTATTAATATTATTTATCAGCGTCAATCTATATTTGATAGTTTCAGCGCGTATTTGAGCGATGTAAAGCACTCGTTGTACAATAACTTATCACCTTCAAGCGAGATCGATGAACATATCGCTCAAGCGCGCGAAGAACTCCTCAATATTGACGATGAATTGAGCAGAGTATTAACTCAGCAATTAGTGCTCAGAAAACGCCAAGCGGATCTCGGCATCTACATTGAAAAATCTCTGAATGCGAAGGTATGCATTGAAATTGATACATTACTAAATGTCTTATCACCAATTCATCTTAATAGGTTGAAGATAGAAATCCTACCGTTGAAGAGCTGGTACTGACTGAAGACGACCGAATGACGTTAGTTGAACATCGTTTGAAGCGCATAAAAGAGAAACTGCTCAAACAGAAAGATCAAATCGAAAACTTTTTGAAATATCACGGTACGTATTACAAAGCCGGCTACTACATACCTTATTAATATTGACGTATTACTATAAATAGAAAACGCTCAAGATAAGCCGAATGAACCCTCTCAAGAGCGACACATATTCACTCACGATTACGAACCGACATTGGGAGTGCGTGTCATTGCAAACGAAGAAAATAATTAAGAACAATTATGGGCAAAATATGTAATATACATTCGAATCTATGTAATAAATATTTGTAAATAGCAGATCTCATTCGTACATACAATTCGTTTTATTATCCACAAAAATGAATATTCAATATATTAGCAAATATTTCGTGCAAAAAATCACGTCGAAATACATTTACAGTGCTTTCAACACTTCTTGTTCGCGTTTTCTTCGTGCTTCAATTTCAGGCTTTCGTGCCGAGGTCAACGCAGAACTAAAAAAAAATTAAAAAAAAATTTTAGCCTACTATTCACAAGTCATTGCGTATCATTATACATACATCATCTCATCGTTTTGTTGTTTGGCATAAATTTCGCGATTTCTCAATTTTACGGCGAATGGGCCAGTGATACCATCAAAGTACTGGGCCAGCATAGCGCCAAGCGTGAACAACGAGCTACAAAACAGCGCAACGTTGGGTTTGCCGACTAGAAACGCAGTGAGTCATTTGCAATTGATAAATATGCTACTATAGGCAGCATCAATACTTACGAGCAACACCCAAGAACGCCCCACTGGCCAAACCACCAAAAGCAGGAGCTAAAGTGCTGTTTCTGTCCTTCAAAAACATGTCGCGTGATATGCCGACCATAGTTTGATACGTTCCTGCAGCACCTCCTAATATAAGACCCATTCTGAGGTTAAATTTGTTAGATCAAGCGGATGAAAATATAATATCGGACTAAAAGCAATAGATATTATTACTTTTACGTATTACTTTGCATAAATATTATTTGATATATTTAGGAAGAATTCATTAATCGCTATTATAAAACATTTGCAGATGTGATAAACAATAAAACCAGAATCTGTTGTGGACCGTAATTAATAATTCAAATAAAATGTTTAATATTATTAGTCGAATTATTATGTGTGATAATGAATTTTGCAAGCATGAATTATTGCTCATAATAATAATTTTTGGTTAAAATAAATTTTTTTGTTAGCGATCTTACCTTGAGGCCGAGTAAATAATAGCTCTGTTTGTTGACCAATTTCGTCCCTTAAGCACTGCATCAATATTCCAAAATCCAAGACTCAAACCAGTGAAAACACCAACTACTCCACCAGCAGCAGTGGCAGCCAAGATCTTGAAACCTCCTGAAGCTGGATCATTGATGTGCTTTTCAGATTTGCTTAAAATAATATCTCCCATTGTTGTGGATATGTTTATTGGATAAGGACACAATTACGAACCAAATTTACTGATATTTTTTTTCCGCTGCCTTCGCCTTCCTTTTGAACAATAAAACAGGTATCTATTGTATTTGTTTTACCCATTCAGAGTTATTTACAGTTTGGTTATATACTACAATTAAGTTTATTTGTTACTCCTTTTTGTTTTCAAATAGTCGTTTGATGTTTTCATTAGCACTTCATAAACGTAGAATATTGCTGCATTTGAAGGAAAGCTTCGTATTAAATTGGGACCGAGACCACGTGCGAAAACGGATGCACCTTCAGTCCTGTACAAATGCTTGCACGCTCTCCAAAATCCATTATATTCTACATTTTGTGATGTTTGTGCTTGGATTCTTGTTTTAACTGGATTAGATGCGTTAGACCATTCACTCCTTAACAAATTTCCTTCGTACCGACATCTGGCGGATGTGCAACTCCCCATGAAAGCATACCTGTACCGAATTAATTAAACTTCTTCGATTTTATCGATATTGTCATACCAGCTAGACCTCCAGCGGTGATCTGACGCCAAGGAGACAACTCCCCGTCTTTTGCTAGTACCGCTCTAAAATATTCATACGAGCCAAAATAAATTCCTACATTAAAGAAACTAGTTTATAAGCTAGTTTAGACAGATTGTTCTTACCAAAGCCGGGTACGTCGCGGGTGAAAGTGGCGGTGAGACCACTAAATGAGTTCATTAGAATTATTGTAAATTAAGATGTTCTATTTACTTGAATAAACCTCGCATTCCAGAAGCGCGCCATATTTTCTTGGTACAGTCAATAGAGCTTTTGTACATCCGACTTTCTTTAGTAGCTTCAGTTTGTACTTGCAACTTCACTTTAATTAACTCGATGGGTGATATTACAAATGCGGCTGCAACCTTATTTGGTAGATTGGTTAGAATACGAGAAATTTTTGCAAGTCAAAGATCTTACGCCAGTTCCTAAGCCAGCAACAACTGTCTGATTTATCGTTAATGGTATACTGGCGTCTTTTTGAATAAACCTCTAATGAGGAACGTTAATAAGGGCATTTTGATAACTTTGAACGAATTGGATTCGTTACCTGCATGACACCGTAACTTCCAAAAACTATGCACGTAATCAAAGCCTCCCCAGCAATGGGAGATGAAATTCCTACTAATGCGTAAATATGATGACAAATTTTGATCAAAATACCTTTGAACAAGCCCGCGATCTAGTCAACGGAAAATTAGTTGAAATTTTCTTTAATCGACAGTTGACTTACGCCTTCTTGTTGCACTATCTGCTTCGTACAATCAATAGTACCCCTATACCTGGGACTTTTCGAATTTTGAGATTGTAGTCGCACCTAATTATTCACGTGAGATCTCAATCTGCTCCAAGAGTTCTGCTTACCTTCACTAAAATTGAATTAGCGATAATGGATAATATAATATTAACTTGCATGTATCAAAGGGGTGTCCTACGACTACTCCGGCAATTCCAGCAATCGTCCCGGCGAAGAAATCGATAAGTATATTTTCGGATCGACGGACATCTGCTTTTGCAGTCTCCGCTGGAAATAAAAAATCGTTAATCCACATTAATTATTTTATAATTTTTTAGGAAGCAGAAGATTTGTTTTTTTTTTCAACGAAAAGATATCCAAGTGATCTTACGAACGGTTTGTAGTCCTAAATCGAATACGTGCTCTGGAGGTCCATGTATAACGATATTACTGCTCATTAATACGCTTTTTAGTAGCAGTGCTTCTCCGGTTTTTAAAGTGAAAATGTGGAATAAAATTCAGTTCCATTTCTTGTGCGTTTGTGATTAAGGAACACAACAGTATTATTTGGGTATATATCCTTTGTTAAAGCTGTTATGACTCGTAATGGATGAGAATATGAACTCCATCGTTTCAGGATTGAAATCTAGTTCGTTCAAGTTTGTGTTTATCACGACGCGAAGTTCTAGAATATCCTCTATATTACAAGGTATATTAACGCTCAAACAAGTTGATACTGAATTAACATCAGCGCTTCTAAAAAAAAAATTAAAGACCTCTATCAATATCATAATCTAATTATTTACTGATAATATTATTATTTCATTGTATTGTATTGTCGCGACAATTACTTTAGATACCTTAAAATAATTACGAATCTTTTTTCAGGCAAAACACTTGAAACAATTATCCCGGGTTGTAAAAGTGCGTATTAATCTTAATATTAAATTTTGAAATGTTAAATAGAACATTAAATACCTTGTTCAGCGTCATTGAACAGTTTGTTGGGTACATCCAGTTACTTAACTCAGTCATACCAAGAAGCAACAAAGCAAGTACCGCATGAATATTAATATTACTAACCTCTATATTATATAATTTTAGTGTGCTTGCAGGTCGCGCACTGACACGTGCCAAATTATTACTGGGACCAGAAGAAAAATGTCAAAATTTGTTCGGCGTTGTAAGTTTACTGAAAAATTACAATTATTTACTAATTTTGGCAATTTGAACATATTATCAGGCATGTACTACGAGGAATTGTTTTGGCGAAGAAGATCAATTGACTAATCAAGCTTACATTTCAACGTGGGTGAGTTTTTTATTAAGAAAATATTGCCAAAATAATTTTAAACTATTTTTTTATTTCCTTATTTAGAGCTCTTCCAGATTAGTGTCGACAAAATTAGAATATACTTCTAAATCTGAAAAAGATGAAGATGAGTTATTAATGCGTGCGATATTAAACAACATTTCGCGTGCTTGTAACATCTCATGCGACCTTCTAAATTTGGCAATCGACAGTACTGCAAATGAAAAACAAGATACTATAGATATTAATTATCTCGGCGCAGCACAAAAATTAATTGAGAAACAAACCACGTACTTCAAGGTGGGAAATTTTTTTAACCATTACATTTCAGCGATGGAGATGAATTCAATATTTTTTTATGCGAATAATTTAATCAAAATTTGTTCTCGATCCGGGTGACTCACGTGCTCAAAAATAGATCACCAAAGAAGGCACACTCGTAGAGTCAAATGGTCCCGAGCTCAAATCGCAAGTGATTGTGTCAGGCTCGTTCAATCCATTGCACTTTGGCCACGTCAAATTGTTGGATGCGTCGATGAGGACATTACAGGCCACGCACGGTGCTTATGAACTGAGTGCATTTAATGCCGATAAGCCACCATTGAATATAGATGTAATTTTGGAGCGAGCAGCACAATTCGCAGGTAAGATTTGGATCTAGATCCAAACCTCGACCGATGCTCTAATTATAGGACTTGGTGATATTTACATAACAAATGCGCCTACATTCGTAATGAAAGCGAAATTTCTCCACAATGCGACATTTGCAGTCGGCTACGTAAGTTTTGAAAAGGCCAGTTGACCCTTTAACTTATGCGCTATTTTTAGGACACTGCCATTCGAATTGTGAACTCTAAGGTATATTAAGGTAGTATATCCGACACCTTTGACTAATTAACTTGTATATAGTATTATAATAATAACGATATGGAACGTGACAGAGCACTCGAAGGCATGCTACATAACGGTTGCGGTTTCATCGTGGGCGGAAGAATGATTGACGGGAAATTTCAATATATTGACTCCAAAGATATTAATATCCCAGAGCACTTGTTGCTATTATTCAGATCAATCCCTGAAAATATTTTCCGTGAAGATATTTCCAGCACCGAGTTGCGACAGTTGGGCAAGATCGGTTACGTACCGCTCACATTTCATCAAATAAAGTGATGAAATTACACTGTAAATCAAATCATTGCATTCGTATTCGAATCAAGGTTAAGTTATGACACATGTCACATTGAAACTTCAATATCTTTTTGCCATTTGCATTAGAAACGCAACAATGGACACCTCAAGAACATGCAGCAATGCGTTCAATGCTAATCCATGCGATGTTCAAGCTTTTATAATGAGCAGCTTGACCGCGAAGCAAATCCAAACCCAAGAAATGTTCATTTGGGTGTTGACTTTTGCTGTCTTCTTTGGCCTTATGTTTCTATCATTTATGGTCACGCATCTTAAGAGTGAAAGAATCAAAAAAGCGAAGGCCAATCTTGCCTTATTGGACGTGAATCCGGGGTTAACAATTTACAAAAATCCAGACGGGGCCAAATTAGTACAAAAGAAAAAGAAGAATGCTTCCGGAGGTGCCGCGACTGTAGTAATAATATTTGGAATATTAATTCTGGTCGCGTATGTTTTGGCGACAGAATTCGATCAACCCGGTGAACTTGGCTTTCAACGCAAACTATACAAAAGTTCTAATGGAAATATAGCATTCAAATCAACTGCATATGACATGGATAGCAAGTTGTTAGATCCAACCAACCACCACAAACTAGATCTCGGGATTATTATCGGTAATAATTCAGCACTAGAACCCAAAGATTTGTACTTCGTCTCATCAATCGATGGACAGTGCATACCTATGATTAACAAGTGCGATAACTCACACCAAGACCGATATGTGTCGTCAAGCTACGATTTTTGGAGAACCCCAACTCTCGCAGATTTGACTTTGTGCGGAACATTGCCTCCAAGCAGAACCCAGAACAGCCTATCATTCTTTATGTTAAGTCCTGCTGTAGGAGATGGCGGATTTCGGGCGTCAGCTGTCGTTTTTGACGAAATGTTGACCAGATGGGAAACGACGAGCAAATCAAATGAAGTTCCAAGATTTGATATCAGCGTAACTGCAGTTACTGCATATAGATTATCGGTATTCTTAATCGGTTATTTGTTTCCGCCTGAAAGACTACACAAAGTCCGCGTAGACAGTATAGAAACAAGTGAATACACGACTAGGAATGTTTGTTCGAATCCAATAGCTCAATTTACTATAACAGGTACTATCTTTTCATTAATAGATGGCTTATAAATCGTTTTTTTGTTTACTTTAGGTAATCTTTGGGAGATCAATGGAATTTATTTCGCTGGTTTAAGTACCGTTGTAATATCAGCCATTGGTGCAGCAGGAACATTATTCAGCATACGAACGACGATTAAATCGGCATTTGAATACATTTCCAAGCACTACAACAAGTCAACTAAAAAAAGAAAAGCGCTTACAATCGCCGGTTATTCTATCCAGACTTTTTTCGGCGCCTTGGCACCCGTTGCTGTTGTTTTCGGCATATTGTTCTTACGGCGCTTCGTTCAATTCACAAAGTTAATGAGTTACAGTTTGATAGCCAGTTTTGTATTTGCAGGGATTATTTGGTTGTACTGGATCTTCTCAACTGTTGTTTTTGCTAGAAATATTCAAGAGCTCGATAAGAATAAGAAATATTCCAATATCGACATTATAAATGATAGTGCCTCGCTACAGGATACCACAGATTATGTCAGGCTAGAGACACGAGAATAAAAAATTTGTATGGATCAGTTAAACAGATGTGCTTTATTTCTGACTGCGATATTATTTATTCGTATGATAAGCCTCGCTTAAGGGAGTTGCAAAACAATCTTGGCCAATTCAGCTGAAGGTAATGTGTGTTAGTACAAAACCTTTCAGAAAAAAAAAAAGTATCAGCTGCGCTTACAATAGACAGGAGAACCAAGACCAGAGGCAGGATCCCAACCCTTAGTAGCGGCTACAAATGTAACATATTAATTGAGGAATATATTTCACGCACGTTGACTAAAGCTTACAGAATCCGGTGGTGCCACATCCAGGGTTAGAGCCCTTAGTAATATCAGTGAAGCCAGTAGGGTAGTTCTTGGCAATGTGATAGAGCAAGGGGTTCAAGTAGCCGAGAGGTTTCTTGCCATTCTGCAAACGAACATCGTTGAGCAAAGCAACGACACCAGAGAACACTGGGGCAGCGCAAGAAGTGCCAGCGACACCGGGAATGGGGATGAAGTTTTGCACGACGATGTAGTTAGAGCTCAATGCCGACACGTCAGGGTAAGCACGACCAGTCGAGTTCCATTTGTTGGCATTAGGCAAGTTACCCCTATTGTGCTCGATTAGATCTGGAGGAATGTGATCCGGTTGAGCTACTCACTTCATATTGGAGAGGTATTCGTTAACGTTGTCGATTTGCCATGCAGGACGATCGAAGAAGTTGGAGAAACCACCGCCAGAGAGGCCGTTGACGATTTCTTCGCCAGTCTAGTTACGTAGGGGGGGGGGTCAGATCCAAAATAAAAAATTGTGGCTTAGTTAAGAGATCTCACCTCAAACCAACCATCGAGGGTAGTGCCACCGACGGCAGTAACGTAAGGGGACACGCAAGGGAAGTCTAACACGCGATGGTCAGGTCAAGCTGGTGATCAAATATACCGCCTTCGAAAACTTACCGGGAACAAAAGCAGAGCAGCCAAAGTCATCGCCGCCAACACCGCTGTCACCGCTAGCGAACAAGACGGAGATACCGCGAAGAGCTGCATGACATTAGAATTAATTGTTAACTGACACGTGTCAAAGTGTCACCCTTTTAAATAAAAAAAAAAATTACCTTGCTTTTGGAACTCAACGTTGACACGGTAGGCGTATTGAGAAGTCAACTCGTCTTCATCTTCACCGTAGCTGACTGAGAAGACCAGGGGTACTTTAGAGACCTTATCGATTTCCAACATCCATTTAAGGAAAGCGTCTTCGTTGGGATCGGTGGGATCCTGGACCGACCAGAAAGTTGTGGGAACTTGGTTGCCGACGCTCATAATGTATTCAATGTCCAAGCTAGCTTCAGTGCCAGCGCCCCAACCATCATAGCCGACGACAGTGGGGGTGTTACCGAGGTTACCGCGATCGAACAGTAAAAAGAATTCTTCAAGATCTGCGTTCGAGTAGTACTGGCTCAAGAACTGCACGCACGATTGGCTGTTGTTCTTCGATTGGCTGGCTGCACCACCAATCTTGTATCGGTCACGCAAAACACCAGGGGTGACTTGCAAGCTTTGGAATGTCGTGCGCTTGTCGTGGGTCAGAGCGGTGCGGATCTTGGGAAAGTGAAGTACGTTGCCAACCAACTCAATGTACTCTATATAATATGTGTTATGCACGTGTTTTTAGATACCATAGTTAAAACTTACCGGCAATCTCCTCAGGAACGGTGTAAAGAGATCCAGCGCGGTGAATGACTTGACCACTGCGAGCATGTTCGTAGCGATAGATATCAACTTCCAACAACTTCTCTACGGCTTCGACATTGGCATTAGCAATAATCCAGTCCTGCAAAGAAATTAGAAATGAGATCAAAAAATCCAGAGCAAAAATGTGGTATTATTCCTATCAGTTAAATGAAGGACTTACGTTTTGAACAGTCCAAGAAGTAATGCCATTCTTTGCCAACCAAGAGGTAACGGTGGCGACGGCGACGGGATGTGGCTTCATCAAACGAGTGATAGCCTCATGAGTCCACCATTCTGCAACATAAAAATACGTCAAATTTTGTGAAATAGAAAGCCCGTTCTAACTCTTCAGCAACACGATCCGCGTAATTTAACATCTAACTAAAAAATTGACACTACACTTTAGAACTTACGAGAGTACTTGGGGGAAGTAGGATCAGAAACAATATCGAGTACGCTAGTCAACGTGCTGCGAGCTTGGTCAGAATGACGAAGGGCAAAGAACAGATTGTGTCTGTCGTTAGAGGGAGCGCGAGAAGCAATGCGCCAAGCAGCAGGTGCATGAGGAGCAGCGCGCGAGGCACGGTGCAAAGGCGAGTGAGCGGCAATCGGTGTTTCCAAAGTGCGGCGAGCGGCCAAGGCACTGACCACGATCGCAGCAACGCACAAAAGCAGAACGAGGCTTGCGCGAGACATTCTTTTATGAGTTTATGTTAGTTTTAATTAATGTGGTGAAAATCATAAATAACTCAAGAGTAATTAATAATTATTAAATGAAAACTTTCGGCTTATGCGAGAACGAAAGCCAAACAATGCACAATATATCAATTAATTTAATAACATAAAAATAATTATAAATTTATAATTAAAGGACAAAAAAAAAAAAAAAAGCTTTCGGCGCGATCCTACACAGTTCCTTTACTTGTCGCTTTAGCGTGATTGTAATTTTGTTTTGGTTTAATATTTGTGATACTTACTTTTATTGATATGATTGATAATAAGGAGACTGAAACTAACAGCTTTTATTAATGTGCAATAAGAAATATCGGCCGACTTTTCACCTGTCAATCTTTGCCCAAGTGCGATAATTAACACTCTACCTGTTACGGCTTTCATATTGTGTGTGGTATTGCACTGATGTACTTGGTCGATGAGCCCCAGCCGTTCGCAGAAAATTCTCTAAAATACGTCATCACCCCAAATACCCCAATCCAGTTTTCTAAAAGATTTTATACCAACAATCAATATGGAGACCACACGCGATTTACATTTCGACGATCTCCCAAACGAATTGCTGCATTACATCCTGGAGTACTTGGATACGCCAGATTTGAACGCCGTATGTTTCGCGTCTTAATAGATTTTTGGAGTCTTAATTAATTTTATAATTATAAGCTCTCAATAACGAGTAGTCGATTCAATAGCGAAATCTGGTCACTTTTACGAAGTTTGAAAATTTCGCTTAAGAAAATTGAAACTATCGCTGGCGGGTAACTTTCTACCTTACGATATAATTCAATTTTATTATTAACAATTTTAGATTATTGAAACAATGCTCAGAATTGCGATGCTTGGAAGTATCAGAGTACGTAATAACAATTTTCAATTTCTTGCGTGCTCACAAGAGATGTTATTTGCAGTGGCCCGAATTGGCAAATGGAATCATTCGCTCCTCTACCCAATCCATCTAATCTGACCAAATTAGCGTTACGTAATTGCGAACGGTTTAGACTGAATGACGGCTCGCTCGAATATTACTTTACACAATTAGAAACTCTACATATTATTGTAAGTGCTAGTCCTTTGAAAGTTATAAATTAACTTTTTAAACAAAAAAAGGGATGTCCTGCACTTGGCGACTCGGCGTTGCCTTGGATTCCAAAACACATCAAAGACTTGAGCTTAGAAAATTGTAGAAAGATATCGGTAAGCATTTATATCGAGTTTTTTTCAGTTTTTATATAGAGTATATTCGTACAGGATGAAGGACTAAGTCTGCTAGCCAAACAATGTACTTCCTTGACTGCTCTCGATCTCAAAGGATGTTACCGCCTCTCGGGCGAAGGACTCGTGAATAGTCTCACTCAGCTCACACAACTTAAGAGGATTGTGCTTGCAAAATTGTACAAACTCGGCGATGAACACTTGGAAAAGATTACCCAGAATTGCTTAATGCTGGAGAACGTAGACATTAGATTTCTCAAAATTGAAGATAGAGGTAATTCTCTTTGAAGGAATAAGAAACAGTAATGCAATAGTTAATTCGTGAACAGGTTTGCGAGCTATTGAAGAGAATTGCAAACGTTTGAAGGAGATCCATTTGAAGTTTTGTACGGTGACTAACCCCGGCGTTGTCTCCTTGTTATCGCATTGTACCAATCTCGTTAATATCGACTTGCAAGGTAAGTTCCGTTCGTTATTCGTTTCACATCTCTAATAAAGCTAGGAATCAAGTCACTTTCAGACGATGCGCTAGAAAAGATCGCGGATCACTGTTCTCTCGCGGAATCAATTGACTTGCGAGATTGTACCGAGATTGGAAAGGACACACTTAAATTCGAAAAAATGTTGACGCGCTGCACGAACTTGCAAGCTTTAATGTTGCGAAATATGGTGATTAATGATGAAATTTTGAACGTCATTGCGACGAGTGCACCGACGTCGTTGAGGCTACTGACGATGCAAGAGTGCAAGAATATCACTACCAGTGGCTTAAAATCACTAGCTAACAGCACATTATTCAAAAATTTAACATTACTGGATCTTACTTCGATCCCGTTTAACAATGTTGAATTAGAACAAATTAACGACTTGTTCTTGAATAAGCGGTGGATTACTTGCTATTCGGATGATAAAAAACCACGAAATTCAATCGGATTCGGCACCAAATGGCTTGAAAGATTTGGTTTGTAAATAGTTGTCGTATTTCTTATAAGTTAATGGCACAACAAATTAATAAAACAACGAACAATCATTAACAACAAATTGCTGCGCATAAGAAGGTCTGGCTCGAGGTTCAACAAAGACTTTGGTTTTTTTTTTTTTCTCTAAAATTGTCCGTTTTATTTACAGTTCGTTATTTACACTAAGAAATCCTCCACGTTGATAGGACCTCCCAAATCATCCAACGAGTCCAAGCCCATCGGATCTTCTTGCGTCATTTGTTGACTGCTGATGCCACTGCTCGGATCTGTCAGATCTCCCATGCCTTGACTGTCGGTTGGTTCGGTGCTCGTCATCGTTTGTGAACTATCACCAGGGTCCCCAGGCGAAGGTTTTACCAAGGGTGAGTGCAGCGCGGACATTGGAGTGCCGAGTGTAGGAGTGCCGCCAGGAGCGATGGAAATACCGAAGTTCGAGGAGCTAAGGGCAATAGGAGTGTTGACTGCACTTCCTGAGGCATTGTAAGGCGTGCTAACCCCACCGGTGGGAGTGTTGACCTCGTTGTTCAGCGAAACCATCGAATTACCGAGTGGAGTTTCTCCGCTCGAAGGCACGCCATTGAGTTGATTGTCCATCCGTCGCATTGACTTACGCAATTGCTCTAACTTCTCGAGTTGCTGTTGACTTGATTGATCCATGGAGTTATTGCGTTGCAAATACTTTTGTTTGCTTGTTTCCTTTTTGAAAAGGAGGGGAAGGGGTTAGCCACATCCACTCTTCTTCTTACAATATGACGATTATAGGTTTTTGATTAGTACTTACCACAACTGCATATAAGTCATCGCAATATCCCTCAAATGATTCGTATTTTTGCACTAGTTCACCGAAGGCTTCAATTGACCTGCCTTCTGCTTGCCTTCATCAATTGATATTATCAGCAAATTAATAGAATTTTATTTTTTAACACTTACTTGGAATTTTTTATATAGGATTGAGTGGTAGCTAAGAGATCCTATGCCAATAGCATTAAAAATATGAAAATAAAAATTTAAAAATCACGTAATAATTACCAGAACACTCAGAGTAAACTTTTGAATATAGGCCTCGATTTTAAATGGGTTAGCAAGAACTGGCACTTGGGAAGCACTAACCTGGTGCGGATTTTGGCCTGGCACATTAACTTGTTGTGCAGGTTGATTAGCCACAGGAGTACCCGTCACCATTCCCGCAGGATTTGTAGTCCCATAATACGGTTGTGCAACCGTGTTATTAGGGCCGTTTACTTTAACGGGCATATGCATCGACATCTTGCAAGTATCAGATCTTACAACATCTCGTATCCGAGCCCTTTCTTTTTGTTACGCTTCTCACGATTACAATTCTCGCAGCCTTTGTTAGGAAGTTTTACCTTCCTGGTCCGGAATTTTTTCTTTTTCGTTCGATTTTTCTGGGGGGTCGTTTTTTTTTTTTGCTTTTTGTTGATCCGGAGACGACGAACTAACACTACAGTCGATCAAACTATAAATCCATAATGTCAACGGAAATATTATCAGATATTGCATCTTTATTCGAAACATTGAGCCCTCACGCTTGGGCTACTCTTGGAGTTGGTATTGCCATCAGTTTTTCAGTCGGCGGTGCTGCTTGGTAATTGTTATTTAATAATTATGTCGTTAATCAATCATAATATTTATTTTATTGTGTTTGTAACTTGTAGTCGCTAGGCAATTATTTGCAAATGATAATTGATTTTAATCCGGATTATTTATTGTAACATCCTCATTTGATTTCTGTAGGGGTATTTACCTCACTGGTGTTAGTATATTGGGTGGTGGTATTCATGTGCCAAGAATCAGAACAAAGAACTTGATCAGGTAAGAGAGTCGTTATTCATCTAAAAATGAAAAATTATTCGTTATTCACCCGCTCGTGATTATCAAATGAGCATGTTATATTATTCAAATATCAACGAGGAAATGACTTATTACGTAAACAACTGCTGCACAAAGCAAATCCGGATAATTGGACCTGAATCAGTTACTGATCGGGAGACAGCAGGCCCCTCCCATAAAAAAATGACATGCAATCAATTGTTTACGAGCGGGCATATCATATTCATAAGATTTCTAAGATTTTTAAGAGCAAATCCGTTACTCAACCGGATCTAATTTGACTTTTCCAGCACCTTTTCACGTTGATTTTAATTATAATTTCTAATTATATTTTCATCTTAGTGTTATTTTCTGCGAAGCCGTGGCTATTTACGGTATCATTATGGCTGTTATTTTCCAAACCAAGATCGGTGAAACTGGCGAAAACGTGACTTTGAAGGACTACTATAGTGGATTCTCTATTTTCTGGGCTGGAATGGCTGTTGGTGTGACAAACATTATTTGCGGGTATGTAATGAAACCAACTCTCTCTCGTTGTTTTTTTACTTGGGACAACTTTACGGCAAATTATTTTTCTTTATTTTTCTCTATTTGCGTTCGAAAGTACCTTTTTGGATATGTAAATAGGTAAATGGTACCCTGCATATAACTTATTTTGATGGATGTGATAGATTGTAAAG
>Ga0209960_1002891_pt1 | contig 16002 bp, 6 predicted proteins | sample ThiBiot_500_plan_2_FD_183947 | JGI IMG/M metagenome (GOLD analysis project Ga0209960, IMG submission 183947) | Wastewater bioreactor microbial communities from Cape Town, South Africa - Thiocy_expt_500_plan (SPAdes) | ecosystem: Engineered > Bioreactor > Thiocyanate-remediating >...
GTGCCATCATCTTATCTATCAAGGAAAATGTTTTTGCACTTGTCGAACGAAATTAAATAGATAAATAATAGCCTAATTTCAGACAAAGAAGATTTGGATTTCATGAATGTAATACATACATCATAAGCAGACAATGCACAAATTCTTAGCTATTTCTTTCGATATTTAACATTTCTATTTAAGCTTTGAGGAAAAAAATGTATGAAGATTTTACCCAGTAATGTTATTTTGCGATGCATATTTGTTTACAAGTCACGAATACGCTATTTAATTAAAGATTCGAACAGATAGTACGAAGAAATTTTTCGATGATTTAATGCTTTTCGTTTTGATTACTATCTATGCGTTGCTATTTAGAGAAAATTTAATTGACTAAAACTGTCAAAACAAAATTAAAACTCATTTATCAAATATATCGTGAATATTTGATTTAAAACTGATATACATATCGGACGATTTCAAGGTAAGTATTGCTTATTGATTCGCCCTTAATAGGATAAGGAGGACGAATAAAAAGGAAACGGTTTTTAGGACAGAAAAAAGAAAAAAAAATCCCACTATCATCATCATCATCATTTATTGTAGTATAGTCAATGCAAGAGATCATTCGACTCAATAGATTTCAATTTTTCCAAAGTTTACACATCTTTTATCCTATTAAATTGGATGGTCATGCAATGCTGAAGTTTTTTTTAAAAGCCACATGCACAATAAGAAAACAACTTTCCTTTTTCGATTGTGCAATCACTGAATACTACGTGAAATTCTAATCAGAAAAGAGAAATAGGCCGATGCATCTACATAAATTATGAAAAATTTTGAAGTTATTGCAAGTTTTTTATACTCAAGAAGCATTCTCGTGCATTAGTGTTTAAAGGAATTATCATTTCGTTGTCGAATTATTCAAGACCAACTCTCCTTTCTTTCTACATCATGCTAACTCTGATTATTCATAAAAAATATTAGACTTTTATAAACTGCATTATTCTGCATTCTATAGTTCTTAGAACGGCCATGATTCCAAAAAACTCAAAGGATCCAAAGATCAAATAGGATTCGCTTTTTTTCCATCGATTAAAGTCGACTGTATTAGTATATATTTAGAAAAAGTAATCCACATGCTCTCTTTATTCTTCAGTTCAACTTTATGATACTGTGAACACTATAAAATGTGCGTATCGATTATTCAATACTAATAAAGCAAATGTGAAACAATTAAACCGTTTCGAAATATAAAAATGAAGGATTACCGATAAGCAAATATTCTATCGTGCTGATCTAATAATTGAACAGATTTTTCGAGATAGTTTTTTTTACCTGATCCGTTTTTCAAAATAATAATAACTGAATAGTGAGTAAAATATATGAATTGACCTGATTTGTTTTATAAATTTTCGTAGAATCACAATCATTTTTTTCACACTACATTCACACGACTGAAAATTTTTTTTACATGGATGAGTGATTTGATCGTATAAATGATATTTTTCTTTGGATAAAATAGATTTTATGAGAATCACAGGGTTATATCCAAGCAAAAGAGAGGAAATAGAGGAGACACAGAAGTTTATCTCTCTCTCTCTGCTCGAAGTATAAATACAGCGGTAATGTATGTTGAGAGTCATTTTTTTCCTCAAAAAGAATACAAGTTTACATATGTCTATAACAAGCAAATCGAAAATGGTTGTCGGTAAAACAATGACTATTGTCGGTATTACATTACTAATTTGCATAGTCGATCAAGTGGTTGGTCTAAATATAAATTATTCATTCTCAACATTATCACATTCATTTGTACCATTTTCAATAATAAAATATTTTATCACCATACTAAACGAATTCACCAGTTGTTTCTTCAATCACTTATAACGTGATATTTAGCTTTTAAATATATTCAAATTTTAGCAATACAATGAACATTATAGTCTATCGTAAATACAATTCGAGTATTCATTTGTCCTATCATCTTACAGTAATATTTTGCCATACGTACCTTCTGCCATTAGAAATCAAATACTTGACGATAGCGCTTGGAAATTTTTTCGTTCTAAACGCATCTTCTAAAAGATTTCATTTCAACAAAATTTTAAATATGATCAAACGAAATACTCGAATAAAATACCGGTAACAATTATCAATTTCTTATACTTAATGATAAGAACTGTTAGGTTAACATTAAATTATATACTGTTTCCAAAATATTTGTATAGAAGTTTAATGATAGTTATTCTTTTTCGGTTTGAATTAATTAAAAATAAGAAATCAGAAGTGTTGAAATCGTAGTTACTGGAAGTATTTGAATAGAAGTTTGGTAATAGTCATTCTTTTTCGGTTTGAAGTATTTAAAAATAAGAAAGAAAAAGTGTTTAAATTGTAGTTATTGAAGATATTTGAATAGAATTTTACTAATCGTCATTTCTTTGCGGTTTGAAATGGTTAAAAATAAGAAAGAAAAAGCGTTTAAATCGTAGTTACTGAGAATATTGGAACAAAAGTTTGTTGGTAGTCATTCTTTTGCGATCTGAAATGATTACAAATAAGGACGAAAAAGCAGGTAAATCACAGTTACTGGAAGTATTTGAATAGAAGTTTCCTGATAGTTATTCATTGACGATCTGAAATGATTAAAAATAAGAATGAAAAAGCAGGTAAATCGAAGTTACCGAAGATATTTTAATAAAAACGTCTTGATAGTTGTTCTTTTCCAGTTTGAAATAGTAACGGATGAGAAAGTACAAACATCCCGATCCCAGCTACTGAAAATATTGGAACAAACGTTTTATAATAGTCATTCTTTTGCACTTTTAAATGATTAAAAATACGAAAGGAAAAGCGTGTAAATTGTAGTTATTGGAAATATTCGAACCGCAGCTTGATAATAGAAATTCTTTTGGCGTTTGAAATAATAAAGGACGAAAAAGGAAAGCGTTTAAATCGTAGTTACTGAAGATATTCGAACAGAAGTTTGGTAATAGTCATTCCTTTGTAGCTTGAAATAATAAAGAATGAAATAGTGGATATACTCCGATCGTAGTTACTGAAAATATTTGAATAAAAATTTGATGATAGCCATTCTTTTGCGATCTGAAACGACTAAAGATAAGAAAGACAAAGCGTTTAAATCATAATTACTGAGAATATTGGAACAAAAGTTTGTTGGTAGTCAATCTTTTGCGGTTTGAAATAATAACGGATGAAAAAGGAGAGCGTCCTAATCCTAGTTACTAAAACTATTTGAATAAATGTTTAGTAATAATGATTCGTTTGCACTTTGAAATGATTAAAAATAAGAAATAAAAAGCGTTTAAATCATAGTTACTGAAGATATTCGAATAGAAGTTTTCTGATAGTCAATCTTTTGCGATTTGAAATGATTAAAAATAAGAAACAAAAAGCGTTTAAATCGAAGTTACTGAACATATTGGAACGGAAGTTTTTTAATAGTCATTCTTTTGCGGCTTGAAATAAGGAAGAATGAAAAAGGAGAAACGTCCCAAACCTGGTTACTGAAACTATTTGAATAGAAGTTTAATGATAGTCATTCTGTTGCGATCTGAAATGATTAAAAATAAGAAACAAAAAGTGTTTAAATCGAAGTTACTGAACATATTGGAATGGAAGTTTTTTAATAGTCATTCTTTTGCGCTTTGAAATAAGGAAGAATGAAAAAGAAGAAACATCCCAATCCTGGTTACTAAAACTATTTGAATAGATACTTGGTGATAACGATTCATTTGTTGGATACTATTGCAAAATAATCAAGGATGAAAATATAGAAAGTTCGTGGTTTCCATATATGTGAATACGAACCTTGTGACTGTCGTACTTGATTTATGAGATCAGAATGCATAGAGAAGTTATTAAAATTGTGGATCATATGATCGAAATAGCCGAATAAATTTCACAAAAATATCATTTATTATGAGTTACAAAAAATATGAACATATAAGAAATTTGGGTAAAATCATTGAAATAATTGAACGAATAAGTGTTTAGTTTTATTCGTTTTTAATTTGCATTTATAATAAATATAATATTGTGAGATATTTACTCACAATCATTCAAAGAACTGAATGAAAGAATGATATGAATTCTTCAATAATATTAACGCTTTTCAGTCTAAGAAAAGAAATAGAATAGTCACATTTATTGAAACGTTAAATGAATATATTCGTTGTAGTAACTGTTCTATTCGTGTAAAGCAATGTATCTCGTAACATCCCATGATTCTTAATGATTTGGCAACGAATATACCGAAATGATTTCTGGTTCAACAGATTCAGCTACAATGTGATAGTTATCCCATTCTCTACTACTAAAATACTAAGAACAATGATATATAATTGTGAAGATAATTCTAATTATCACTGTTCCATTTCTATATTATCATAGTATTAGTAGATATTATAATCTTGAGATTTAAATTGAATATAGAAGATAAATATTTATATGAAGTTAGTATGCTTTTTCCTTCGCATTGATTAGTTAACCCTCAAGTTGTAAATATTTACGAATTATGCTGATAATAATCGAACGTTAGTATTGCTGTGATATTTCTTTTCTGATAAAAAGTTTTTCTTACAATAACTATTAAAAAATGTAAGCTCATAAAACTAGTATTGTTGAATAAAAATTGGTAAGAAGTATTCATTTATTACTCAGACATGTATTATTTTCTTCAATATCAAGTATTGTAACGCATGACTTGAATAAAATGAACAGAAAATTGGTAAGAAGTATTCATTTATTACTAAGTCGTGTATTACTTTCTTCAATATCAAGTATTGTAACGCATGTCTTGAATAAAATGGACAGAAAATAACAAAAAGTATTCACTTATTACTAAGTCATGTATTACTTTCTCCAATATAAAGTATTATGCCGTATAACTTAATTATAGCAAATAAAACCTACCAGAAAAGTATTCACTTGTTACTATGTCATATGTCGTTTCATTCAATACTTGACATTGTTTCAAAAGAACTGGCCCGATTGAATAAAAAGTACCGATTCCAATTCAACTATAATCTGCTCATATGCTGTTTAGTCAATCAGAAGGCATTTTTTTATTGAAAATACGTTAACTGGATGGAGTTCAGTTGAAAATGTTCAACTTAACAAGCATTTATTTAAAAAATACATCACATGATGATATACATTCTTAACTAAAATAATATTTGGATATTGACATGCTCATTGATATTTATGCATCATTTAAGTTGTTAATATATCTGTAATGAAAAATAATAAATTTCATGTACCACAGTTGTTGAACAGATCTTTTGTTACTAATATGCATTTATAATATTGACAATATATTAAAATCTGCTTGTTACATATACTCTACGACAAGTACAGCAAATGAATAAAATAATTATAGAATCTATACGACTTTCATAACGCTTTTGTGTTAATATACAAGTATCATATTTTGTCTCTGTGATTAAGACAAAACTAAACAAATACTTGCTAGAGTTTATTCAGATTTCACATAATATCGTATGTGACAAAGATTTGAACGAAAAGATACTCTTAGAACTACAATAATAATGAATGATTGTTTTGTCAAAATATTCTAATATGATGAAGTGGCAGTCTATACTAATCAATCAACATATTTGATTATGAACAATAAAATTGTTCAATGAAATCTCTGTACTTGAGGTGATGTATTTTCATCGAAGTTCTGACTTGTAAACGCCAATCTTAAACTATAATTCGGACTGGAGCAACATAATAGAAGAGCGTTATTGTTTAATTATTCAATTTTTATGTTTTTATTAAAATTATTATTTTATGTAGAGTTTTTTTCTGAAATTCAATGACATAAAAGAAAATCCTCACTGTAATAATGTATAATAATCGCATCAACTAGTTCTTGTTAGTCTGCAAAAAATATATTGAGGAAATGAAATGAGTAGGTGAATACATATTTTGCACCGATTTGCAATATTCATTTATATTGTTATTTTCTCTCTTGATAAGGATCCAATGATATTTCATCGCAATCTGAATATTAACGAATATTTATTTAGTAGTGATGTTCAACAATGATGTTTGATCATTTATTTTTAAATATCAATAATATGATTGTTACTAGTTACAAACATTGTTGAATATTCGCTCAATAAAAGTTATTCATTTAACATGTGATCACTTGATATTGAACTTATTTAAACAGATGAATAATAGTTTATAATGAATAGCTGAACATATATATGCTTTAAAATTTTCATAGCTTACGCAATTTATTGTTAAGGTTTATTTATAAGATGTCAATTTTTGACTCACAACATAGTCGAATTCATAGATACTTGTTTTGTTCACTTATTGTGAGACTTAGCATTATGTTTCGAAGTGTATGACCTATCGATAATTGCAACAAATAGTTGAATAAAATTTATATTTCTACAATTCTCTTTCGATATTGACACGAGTTATTTGCACGATGAAACACTTACCGATATAAATACTAAAATAGTTGAATATCAATATTATAAGCATTATTCATTTTCGCTTCAAATCTTTCATGATCATCTTTGTTGATGGTTTATAACTCAAGATCATCAAAATATTCAACTAGAATCATGTTTTTAATTTTCCATTTTCTTTATGTGCAGTACCTATCTTGAAATATCATGTTGTTCTATTTCTATTAATGTGATAGTTGAATATTGTCATACAAACTTTTACTGTTTAGCACCTACTTAACTTGTTATTTGGAAGTGTGTTGAAATTTTCAAAAACTGAATTCTCAAGATAATAGAATATCATGTTATGGCACAGATAAAATAATTCAAATATTTGTACTTCAAGGATATGCATAGAAATTGTTATTTTCTACTATTGATAATATCACAACTGTACGCAATTCGTCTTGGCATTATTCACTTTTCTTTTGATTTCAATTCATATTGGATATGATCACGTTTTTTACCTTCAAACAATAGTATTAATGAACACAAGTGAGCGGTGAGTTTTAGCTACATACTTAACCGATCTTTATCATCTCGTAAACTGAGAATATTTCGGCTCTTGTCAATGATATACGTGAATCAATCGTTTTATTATATTTACCTATCATGTTGAAGTAAGTCATTGTTTAAATTCGAATATATTTTCTTGGATTAAATTGCATAATTGAATATAACATTTTTGAAAGTATTTCGTATATGATCAAATGATATATTTTGTGAAGAAATCAAAATATTATTTTTATTATAATCGAAGGATTTTGAATGAGAATTTACCAGAACTTATTCAATTTTGATGTGATTTAGTATTTTTTAGGGTATCTTAAAGTACTATTTGTTGTTCACTAAAAATATTGATTCTACAGCATCGAATTTGGACATTCGCATATTGAATCAATTCTATTTTAACTATATACTCTCATTTTTGTTTCAACATAGAACATTACATTTGAATATAGATTGCTGGCATCTTGCATTCATTAATTACAATATTGATGTCTCTTAAAATAGAAACATTCTTCATGATGATATCGAAACTTATTTGAATACGCCTAGATTATCAATATTCATTTATCAGAAAGTTACGAGTTATTTTTAGTTCAAAGTTCCAATTAAAATGTGAAAAAATAGTTGAATTTCTATATGATTAAGGATATTTTTTAGCGACATCATTCTTCATTTGCAGTAATACTGTGTATTTATTTCTTCAAGAAATGTCGTACTTGAAAAGATTCATTGTTAAAATAGTTCATTTATTCTACATCATCAATTTATATTATATTAGAGAATCGTATGTTCTGTACTGAACAAAATTATAGAACAGAATTTTCCTGAAATTATCATCGCCACCACTCCTTCATTAATTTCATTTATTATGAAACTATTCAATATATCTATTATTATAAATAGTTCTTTGGATGTGAACATAATTATGAGACATGACAGTGGTGGCCATTTGAATAATTTGTTTACTATATGATATTTCGTCGAACAACGAAGATAAATACTGTTTACAAGCATCTGAAAGTAATCGAACACGATCATGGTCTGATGCATTCATTACTTATTAAACATTTGTTGATTCACAATATAGAGCAACTTCACTATTCGAGATTTATGAAAATCGAATAAATAGTTGGTTCTTCTAATTCATTTTCTTCAGTGTACTCATTTATATTACTGCATTATGAGTCTGAATAAAAAATGAAAAGAATATTTGAAAGTAACATTGATATTCACCATTCATGGATAATATATCTTTTGCTTAAAATGATACATCAGCTACTTACTGAATAAAGTAAGATAATTTTGAACAACTTGATTAAGGGTAAGTTTAATATTTTTTCTTTTACTATTTTCAACTGAATATTTATTTATTTGTAATAGGTATAATGGCACCAACAGCACCATCAACAAAGAGACAATCATTTTTTCTATGTAACTTTTTCAAATCATATTTTTTACTGTAAAGGATTTTTAATAAACTATTTTCTTCACAAAAGATTCTTTAAACATACATCTCATACACGAAGCGAAACGTATCATTTTTCTATTTTTCAAATCAATGATACTTTTTATCCTGATGTTTTAAAATTTCTTTGCTCAAATTAAAAAAAAAGAAGCAGTTAAAATTGCATATAGACATACATCGTGATAATTAACGAGATCGAACCAATTTTTGTTATATTCGTATACAGCTAGGGTTGATCATTTTCACTCGGAACAAAGGTGAATCTGAGGTTTTCAAGGACGGGGAATCTGAATCTGTGGTCAAACATACACCTATTTTGATCTTTCATTGTTCTAAGATATATTAAACCTTAAATATCATTGTAAGGCGCACGTGTTATTAGATGTAGAAACTTGAGTGTGTATTAATAGTTTTATTTTATATTGCAGATAAGTTTTGTTCTGTTTATTATAATGAATATATCGTACTTTAGAATGCTCAATTTAGTTTATTCTCTTTTTTGAAAGAAAGGATGATACAGCAAAAATTCGCACTAAAACTGCATAAAGTTTATCTGTTCCGAACCGATCAGATTTCAGTATGACATAAATACTTATTTCATTCAATTAGAAGATGTAATGAAAGGTGCAGTTTAATTCGGTGTTTATATCTCCTGAAGTTCTTCTTACAGTATCTTTGCGTAGGAACAGTACTTCGTTTCCCGTTTTATATATAATATTTAGATTTAGCACCTAGAGTCATGAGTGGCGCTTCTGTTGATCCAAACAATGATCAATATATCAACAATAATCTGTATGTCAACTGCTCAGAAACAGAACAATGTCAAACGAGATCTAGTTAAGCGATAAGATCAGTATTACTCATATTGCATTGTCCTGTATTGACTTAAAAAGTAAAATATACATTCAACTCGTCCTAAATATTATTCAATGATTCAACTGATGTTATGTTGTTCTCGATAATCAACGTAATTTATGTTTCATATGCAAAGAATCATCATATTCTGAAATTTTTACATTATTAAATATTTAACCATGAATCTTTCGTGATTTCTTGTTTTCTTTGTCGAAAACACGATACATTCGAATTATTATTACATATTCAGACAATTGAAAACTTATAAATTGTCTGTTACGGGAGAAAATGTCGTAATAAGCAATAACGAGTGATGTGATCAGGGATGCTCGCTGGCACGAAAGAACATAAGAAAACATGCTTACAATTGACAAAAAAAGATCGTGAAACAAAAATCTTCATCCTGTTTATTGTCAATTGGTCATATATTAACCAATGTTGAGAATCTTTTTTTCTTGATAAAAGATTGAGTTTTTCTGAATTTCTGGGAATATACAGCGAAGTTTTTTCATGACATCAAGTTGCAAGCAATATTATGATCAGACTGAAAATTATAGTTCAATTGAACGACTAGTTACGAAATGCATAAATAAAGATTCTCCGCAATATAATTCGTCAACGATTGCACGAATTATCTGTTATTGTTAGAGATAAGAAAAATTTTCACCTTTACTCATCTTCAATGACTTCTTTTTCGTGTTTAGTTTTTGAGATATCGTTTTCTGTAACGTATACCATATAATCGAGAACCATTTGTGTATAATATAAAGAAGTAGCTCTATTTGATTCTGCCGATAAAAAAATAAGACACAAAAGAATGGCACAAGACCGTAAAACTCGATTTATTAGTGACACTTTATCTAAGCGCGAATCAACTTATAATCCAATATCTGGTTATGAATCAGTTCCTCTTATGTCACTGGAAGATGCAGTACGAAACATCGCACCATTTATACCTGATGTTATGAGTTATGCTGCAACAGCAAAAGACGAATGCACAAAAAATGCAAAACTTAATATAAATGAATCAGCAGCCGTTTATCTCTATACAATGGAAACTGATTTCTATAGTACCGTCAGCAAGAAACTTAGAAACGAAAATCATTCTGATTTAGTACCATGGTTTCCTTATTTAAAATTATTCATTACGGCTCTTTTGAAACTACCGCCATGTATGACTACAGTCTGGCGAGGAATTCGAAATGTTGACGCTTCGAATTTTGAAGAAGGTCGTCAACATAATTGGTGGGGCATCTATTCATGCACACATCATGTTGCTCTCGCTCAGGGTTTTACATGTGAAGATGGTATTCTGTTCTGTATAGAATCAATTTACGGCAGAAATATTAAAGAATATTCAAGAATCAAGACTGAAGATGAAGTCATTCTTTTACCTGGAACTTCTTTGCGTGTTAAAGGCAAATCTTTGACTGATACTCAGGTTCCAATAATACATTTACAGCAATGGTAAGACAAAAGTATTCACTGAAGTTAAAAAAACGAATTTGTCAATAATGTAGCGTTTTTCGATTAGTATCGTTTGGTTCTAGCTCACGCTTTTGAGTTTTAGCAGAATACTTTCACATTTTCACTGCTATTTTTTTCTGTTTTAATGTTGGACTATAGGAATGTGTTTTTAGTGATGTCATTCCACTAGGAAAACATGTCATGTTATCTTATCATGAAAAAAATCAAGATCTCATCACTAAAATCAGTAACAGTCTACAAGAGCAGAATATTCCAGTATGGTTCAATCAACAAGGATCAATATTCAATCTTCGCAATAAGTAATACTTTACTTTGCTGCACAACTCATGATTTATGAATTTTTTTATTTAGCTTGGCTATTGGAGTAGAAAATGCAGCAGTTATCTGCTGTTTTCTGACACCCGAATATCAAGACTCCATTGAGTGCAAAATTGAATTACAATATGCACAAAAACGATCTATAAAAATCATCCCATGTATGCTTGTTGATCCAAATATCTGGAAACCATCAGGATGGCTACAAACAGTCATTGACCATCTTGAACATGTTGAATTCAGTGTTGTTACGAATACACCTAATCCCGATAATATTGCATTCAAATTAGAGCTCCGTATACATGCGCTTGCTTCTTCTTTGAATTATGTGGTATCAACAAAAATTGACGAACCATCTTACTTATATGAAATGATTAAATATGATTATCTAAGAAAAAGTCGTATTGAACGTTTTATGAATCCAGAAAAATCATTTCCAATCAAAGACAGTTATATCAATTTAGTAATTGTCAATGCCAAAGATCAACAAGAAAAAGAAAACCAAATGCGCGATATGTCGCATCATACTGCTATTCTGGGTACTTACGAAAACATTTACGCACCGAAAACTTCCATAGATGTAAAAAACATATTCGAACCATGTAAAACACCTGAAAAACAAGTTCTTGTCTTTGGACGAGCAGGAATTGGTAAATCAACGTTTTGTCGATTTGTTGCTTATCAATGGGCAGCTGGAGCACATTTTCAGCAATACGAAATCCTTGTTGTAATTCAATTGCGTGATTTAACACCCGATAGGTATCCTCAATTGCAAAACAGAGAAACGTATTCTCCAATTGATATTGTTAGAAGAGAAGTTTTTAAAGATGATCTGCCGGAAGAAGATGAAAAACTATTCAAACAACAGTTCGACTCCAAAAAAATACTGTGGATACTGGATGGATACGATGAATTTGCACAAAATGTACCAGATTATCTTAAAGATTTACTAAAAAAACTACTTGAAACTCCTCATCACATAGTAACATCGCGTCCATATTTGAATACATTATCGTATAACGTCAAAATGGAAATTATTGGATTTACGGATGAAAATATCAAAGAATACGTATATCAGTTTTTTCACCAAGCGACGGATCAATCAATGGATGCATCTAACAAAAGTCGATCTCTGTTGGAATTTCTACAGTTAAGTCCCAGCGTTTTTGGTGTTGCTCACATTCCAGTAAATTTGGAAATTATTTGCAGTATTTGGAGTGACGATGATTTCTCATCGACACAAAATCTAACAGTCACATCATTGTACTCAAAAATGATTGAATGGCTATGTCGAAGATATTTGAAATTTAAAACCATCAACGAAAACTTGAACATATTAAGTGATGATGAAATTTATGAAAAATGTCAACAAGAACTAGCATTCCTACAATGTTTAGCGTTTGAAGCCATAAAAGAAAATCAAATTATTATACAAGCAACCTTATTGAAAAAAGTCTTGAAACAACTAAACGTATCATTGCAACAACATCCGCATATTCTGAATTTTGGTGTACTTAAAGCTTCGAATAAAAAAGGAATCGGCACAAGCAACGAATTAGAAAAAAATCATTATTTCATTCATCTTAGTTTTCAGGAATATTTTGCCGCACAATACGTAATCAATCAACTGAACGGATCATCAAGGGATAAGGCGATCGAATTCATTCAACACCAAAAATACAACCAACGATATGCGTTGATGTTCACTTTCGTTGCTGCTTTGTACCCAAAAGATTCGACGGGACGCAGTTTTTTTAACATTATACATGAAGAGCCCAGGGACCTTCTTGGTATTAGACATATGCAACTGATTATTTCTTCTCTTGAAGCGACCTCTGAACATGGCGATATTGATATAAGAACTAATCTCCTAGAACGAATTGCACAAATAATTCCACATAATATACGTATGTACGACACACACTACAAGAATTACTTGTTACGATCATTGAAATCAAGTCAATCTGTCACCTGTCATAAAATCATTACTAATGTGTTCATCAATTTGCTTCAAAGTGAAGATCCAAAAGTAAAAGAGCAAACACTTTGGTTTGTGGCTAACACAATCACTTCGAATCCACCACATAACCTTTTCACCCTCACAGTTGACTCTCTTTGCAATACAAATTCCGCTATTAAAGTCACTGCATGGTATGCTGTTGGAAAGATAGGTGAGAAAATAGCAACAAAAGAAGTAATTGATAAATTGGTGATTGCTCTAACAGATGAGAATGCAAAGATCAGGAAAAGTGCATGTGATGCTGTTGGTAATATAGGTGAGAAAGCAGCAACAAAAGAAGTAATTGATAAGTTGGTGATTGCTCTAACGGATGAGAATTTCTTGGTCAGAAAAAGTGCATATGATGCTGTTGATAGGATAGGTGAGAAAATAGCAACAAAAGAAGTAATTGATAAATTGGTGATTGCTCTAACAGATGAGAATGCAAAGATCAGGAAAAGTGCATGTGATGCTATTGGTAAGATAGGTGAGAAAGCAGCAACAAAAGAAGTAATTGATAAGTTGATGGCTGCTCTAACAGATGAGAATGAAGAGGTCAGAGAGAGTGCATATGATGCTGTTGGTAAGATAGGTGAGAAAGCAGCAACAAAAGAAGTAATTGATAAGTTGGTGATTTCTCTAACAGATGAGGATGCAAACATCAGACGCTATGCATGCTATGCTGTTGGTAATATAGGTGAGAAAGCAGCAACAAAAGAAGTAATTGATAAGTTGATGGCTGCTCTAACAGATGAGAATGAAGAGGTCAGAGAGAGTGCATGCTATGCTGTTGGTAAGATAGGTGAGAAAGCAGCAACAAAAGAAGTAATTGATAAGTTGGTGATTTCTCTAACAGATGAGGATGCAAACATCAGACGCTATGCATGCTATGCTGTTGGTAATATAGGTGAGAAAGCAGCAACAAAAGAAGTAATTGATAAGTTGATGGCTGCTCTAACAGATGAGAATGAAGAGGTCAGAGAGAGTGCATGCTATGCTGTTGGTAAGATAGGTGAGAAAGCAGCAACAAAAGAAGTAATTGATAAGTTGGTGATTGCTCTAACAGATGAGGATGCAAACATCAGACGCTATGCATGCTATGCTGTTGGTAAGATAGGTGAGAAAGCAGCAACAAAAGAAGTAATTGATAAGTTGGTGATCGCTCTAACAGATAAGGACAAATCAGTCAGAGAGAGTGCATGCTATGCTGTTGGTAAGATAGGTGAGAAAGCAGCAACAAAAGAAGTAATTGATAAATTGGTGGTTGCTCTAATAGATGAGGATGCAAACATCAGACGCTATGCATGCTATGCTGTTCGTAATATAGGTGAGAAAGCAGCAACAAAAGAAGTAATTGATAAATTGGTGGTTGCTCTAACAGATGAGAATGTATGGGTCAGAGAGAGTGCATATGATGCTGTTGGTAAGATAGGTGAGAAAGCAGCAACAAAAGAAGTAATTGATAAGTTGGTGATTTCTCTAACAGATGAGGATGCAAACATCAGACGCTATGCATGCTATGCTGTTGGTAATATAGGTGAGAAAGCAGCAACAAAAGAAGTAATTGAAACAATTTTAAAACTGGTTTTACACAATGGTGCAGCTTTTCATTTTAATGAAAATGATGTAGTGATGAAAATATTGACAATTTCAAGTTTAGAGGAAGTAGATCCGGAACTGCTGTATACTTTCTGTGTGAAACGGGGAAATATTGATATAGTTAAAAATTTCTCGATAGATCAATTGTTGAATATTTGGTTACGAACTAATAATTGTCATTGGCTGTCGATCATTGCTTATGCTTTGATGCTAAGGGCAGGAGCAGTGGTCTTAAAGGAGAAAACAGTACTAGTTTATGAAACTAAAGAACCCATTGAAATACCGGTTCCTTGCGAAAGCCGTCGTGAACAATTACGAAAAGTGTTCACTGCTGAAAGGGAAAAGTTATTCTTATCTTTCGATTAGTGGATAGTTAACTAAATTTTGACTACAGTAGTATTACTTCTCCTATACTTTCTAATGCATTCATGCCATGTTCTAACGATAATGATTTAACGAATTCTATCGCTTGTGTATTTGTTTTCTATATGAATTTTCCAAAAGTTATTTGTATTCTATATGTGTTACAGTGTTTGTTTATCATTTTATGAATAAATGTTCATTAGTAGGTTGCATTGAAAAGAATGTAAACTTAAAATTATTTTCTTTGTCTACTGAACAATTCAAAAGTAAAATATCCTTAAACTCATCGGAAGCTATCATTGTGAAAATCTATATTGTATTCACCAAATATGAAAAAGTTTGACAGATGATTTTGTTGACTTTTAATATTAACAAACAAAAGTTAGATCTATTTCGGTCTATTGAAGAGTATGGCTTCTGTCAGTATTGTGGAAAACGAAACTAAAATTGTATACAAATATATTTTCTGAACCATAAATTGAATTTCGATCGATATCTTCAATTTCTATTTGATCAGCTAAATTCGCTTTTTCAATCTTTGGTTTATAACGACCGGAACGATTTTTATTTTTTGCTGTCCGCATACGTTAACATTCGTAGATAATGTGGTATTAATTCTGAAGTAACCTTTTTACATATTAAAATAAAAATAAAACAACACCCTCAAGATTCCTCAATGATTCAATGAAAATATCAGGTTTTAATAATGAACTGCAAATATATTCAATTATTATTGTTGTCTCCATCACTTTTATAATCTATTGACTATAGATATCTAGTGTCATCTATTTCTATTATTCATACGTTGACCGAGAAAACAAACGAAAGCGAAAACAGATTAGATTAGATTGTTGTGCTATCAATTTCAATTTTGTTGTTTTATACTGATAAAGAAGTTTCATTATTTATTAATCAGAATGACACATCCTCGAGTATGT
>Ga0209960_1002893_pt1 | contig 15997 bp, 33 predicted proteins | sample ThiBiot_500_plan_2_FD_183947 | JGI IMG/M metagenome (GOLD analysis project Ga0209960, IMG submission 183947) | Wastewater bioreactor microbial communities from Cape Town, South Africa - Thiocy_expt_500_plan (SPAdes) | ecosystem: Engineered > Bioreactor > Thiocyanate-remediating >...
CAATCCCACAAAAGTATGCCCTCCGCCGTCTACACGGGGAGGGCTTCAGTCTTGGGGCGGGAGGGGTTAGGGTAGAGGGTTACGTAGCTTGTTCTAAATAAAACCAGTTGTCGTTACGTCTTTCATATATCTTATTATCAATTTGTTTGAATATTCTCCCATATCCGCAATCGGTATACGAAATCTGTTTGGTTATTTCCTTTTGTGCTTCTTCAAATGTCATATATTTTCGGGAAGAATTTTGTATAAATTCTCCATTCGTGTGATACAAACGGGTTAAATAACATACGTATTTCATATAAATTCCTCCAATTTCCGCCTTTGCCACCATGCCCACACAAACCACAACCAAAGCGGAAAATTCCGTTTTCCACTTTCGATGCGTTCATACGTCGATCTAGAAACCCCTATCATTTCCCCCATTTCCGATTGGCTTAATCCCATTTCCCTTCTCATTCGTCTTACTTCTTCCGGTTTCAATTTCTTGGGGGCGATAGAAATCATTTGCACGTTCAATTTCCTTTTTCGTAGGACGATACACAACATACCGCCCATTAATATAACGTCCTTTTTGCCTCATTGATTGCCTCCAATAGTTCATCGTTAGAACAGGTAATTTTTGACGCCATTCCATACATCAATTCAGGCGTATCGAACTCCGGGATGTGAACAATGAGCGGTTTATGATGGCCGGCGAACCATCCAGCCTCGATATGTGCCGAACGTCCAGAAGGTAATAGAAGAACACACAGATCGGATTGCATCATGAGAGAGTAATCGTTGTCGAAACCCTGTTTTGCGTGATCCGATTGCATGACGTTGCGGCGGTAATAAGAGACACTCCATTGCTTTTCTGGAATTGGCGTTATGTCACCCCATTTGAAATTGTTCATCCGCCAATCCATAACAATATGTTTGCGGGTTTCCAGTAAGGTTTTGATACGGTTGTAATGATTATTTTTCCAGCTTGATGCGATGTAAATTTTCATTTTGCGGTTTCCTTTTCTGCAACGAACCTAAAGCCTCACCATAGGTAAAATGTTCACTCACTTTTTCTTTCACCGTCATTGTTATATCGTATTTATCGACAAGAAAGACGATGTAACGATTATCTACAGAAACGATAATATGCTTCAACACGGCAATCCCGGCGGACACGGGAAAGGGGAAACGACAATGGTAGCGATGGCCGATTTCGGATGGCCGGATTTAATCAACAACCACACGATTGCCAAAGTTAGAAGGCTGCCAATCAACCACACTTTCCCGATCTTCATTTGCGGCGTTTCCGCTTTGCCAGTTTTTCCAAAGTTAAAGCTAGACGCGCCTGTTTTCCGAGCTTGCCGGGTGCATGCTTTTTCTGTTCGGCATAGGCGTGAACGGATTTACCGGCACGTTTCGCCTTGGCCGTGAACGAGCCTTCTTTCAGGTTCGCTTTCTGGATAAACTTCTTTGCCATTTACACCACCTTCTTTTGTATTTTCCGCACACGAAAACCCATTTCCTTGTCAATACTCGCAAAGAAATCTCGCTTCTTTTTATTATCGTACCAAGGCGAACGAATTTTGCGCTTTCCTTTGTTTCCGTATAGATATGCGAATTTTTTCTTTTCCATTATAGCCATCCATAGAATGCGTGCATGAAACCGAAAAACAGACAGGCATAAATTACGAAACGAACCACTCTTGCGGGCGTGGTATGAATTACGAACATGTATATCTCCTGATAATATCATTCCTTATTAACAACGCAAGCGGTGATGAAAGCCAAAAATAGTAATACCCTTCATCAGGAGCGATAGATTCGTTTATGAATATATTGAATGATGCCTCTAATAAGATAGCTTCGCCCAATGCATTCATATCACAAATCCTTTATGCTTTGGTTTTTTGACCGTACGTTCCACTTTCCGTACCCGTTCGCCGCGATCTTTCATGCTCATATAGTAAGAATTGCGGACGAATGCACTATCGTACCAATCCCATTGCGGATTTTTGGAACCGAAACCTTTTGGCACATAATGAACCACACCATATTGCTTCATTTTATAATTCCATCTTCAACGCGTTCGATAAAAACAACGCGGTCATACCAATTGATATTTAAATGTACAATGCGTTTGTTTGATTGCTGAAAAGTTTCTATTTTATTATCGTCGAATACTGCACCGGCTTTCAAGGCACACAAAACAGCATCGTCGAAAATGTCATACGAACCCAGGTGTTTAAGATTGGTGGATCGCCTATAAAGAACTGCATACATTGTCATTTCTTTTTCTCCTGTTGCAAGCGATACAGATATTGCAACGCAATCTTGAAAGCGTCCTGTTTTGCGGTTGTAGATTGCATGATACCCTCAATAATCGTATGCTTCTTGCGTGGTCGCACGGATGGCATCGCCAATGATTTCATTGCTACCGAAATGCCGCAACAAAAGCTCAATGTTCATTATTTCATGCGAAAAATATTTGAAAGTGTTATATTCACCGTCCACAAATTTTTCCAAATATTCCCGATGATTTTCCAATGCCTTTCTAAGAGTAATCAAAAGATCGTGGTCCATGATAAATTCCTGCATTTTACCCTCCTATTCGCAGTAATCGTCAAAATCGATTTCCACCTCCATAATCAGTATCCCCATGATACAAATCCTGTAGCAAAACGCAAGGACCTATTTCGGCCATTGGTTAACGATTGCTTTCTGCCGTAGCTTGCACTCGCTATAAAGCGGAAGCACGGTTCCGGTTATCCATGACAACCACGCGTCGTAATCGGATTTGTCCGGGTACGGAATATCAGGGCACGGTGCGGCCAATGCCGGATTTAGTTGCGGAATTGGCGGCGTCGATTGCACGGGAGAGGATGCGCACCCGATCATTATCAGGCTTACAATCAATAGGCAAAGGATTTTTGACACTTTTCATTTCCTTCCGAATTTCATCGTACTGACGATTTATATCCGATAACGATTGAAAGTATTCCGTATCCGCCATGTGCATAGAGATAATTATGTTCGACAGTTTATTCAGTGCTGCTTCCGTATTGATTTTTTGGATGTGTTCTATCTGATAATTGAGCTTTGAAATCTCAACTTGTTTGATGTTGTTGACAACAAAAAAGGTGACAACGCTTCCCATCAGCGCGCCACCTGTCAGGATCATCAAAGGTTTTGAAATTACACTAAGTATCTTCGCGATTATCACGCTCATTTTTCTTACCCCATTGTTCAATGGATCGAAGCCAGCCTATCAGTGTGCCAAGCGCACCGAAAGCGGCAATTATAACAGGGTAGATTTTTTCGGTGCGTGTCGCAATTACATCGAAGGAAAGCGAACCGAATATCGGGACATAAATCAGAACCATCATCGCCCAAAACAATATTCGGTTGTAGAGTGGCAGATCATCCTTTTCCATTGCTATTGAAACGCCAGAAATCGGATTTGGAAACAAACTCTCGCATACACCAGATTTTCAATTCCGCCACATCGGCTTTGATGCGTGCCGTAAGGTATACATTAACGGCAGTCCCTATGATACCGATAGCGGTAATTGTGAGTAATGCGAAATCTGTGTTCATATCGTTACCATCAGTAATCTATCATCTGACGATGCAATTTGTTCGCGCGTCATACGATCCAGAATGATGCAACCGGTTGAGGCGTCATGTTGCGTGTTATCGCCATGGATCAGAAATCCAGACCGCCCATATAAAATTGTGGTAGGGGCTGGATCGAGACGAATTGTGATCGGACCGCGACGCGGATCATCGTAGTGCCAGCCGATAAGCCAAATGCCCGAAGGAATTGGTCCACAATCGTGTTTTGTGATCGCATCTGGATTGTTGCGGCATTCGCCGGATTTCCCGGAATATCCTGTTGCGATTTTTCTTCCGTCATGACGCAATTCTCCTGAACGAATGGAATAAGTCCACATCACGTACCTGTTTTGTTGGTAATCACAGAAATCACATTTTGTTTTGACGCGAGCGCAAATAATCCTGCCGCAATCATCAATCCACCGATAATTGTGGTTGCCAGACGTGGAATATCCGAAATGAAAGATAGAAAACCGACAACGCCGGTTGCGCCAGCACCATAATTATTCATTACATTGGATGTTGGCGTATCGACCTTTCCGGTTAAAGGATCGTATCCCAATATTTTTCCTAGCGTCGTATTCCAGAAGCCGCCGGAATTATCCAGTGATTGCGCCATATCATGTAACGCGGGTGCCGCGCCTCCGCTTGTTGTGCCGTATCGCTTCAGCGTATCGGCCCACGATCCAGTCTGACCGTACAATTGTGCATCGTATTGAGCCGCCGCCTGCAAGGACGCAACCGGATCGAGGCGGTTACTCAATCCGAACATGCTGGCGGTTGCCGCCTTGAATTGCGCAATCCCTCCGCCCGGAATACCGGTGGAGGGATTTGGATTGAAAGAACTTTCCTGCCCGATTTGCGCAACGAACAAATCCACGGGAATGCCGTAGGATTGCGCCGCGTTTACCGCAGTACTGTAATAGGGCGAAAAGCTCCAATCGGCCATGACATATACTATTCAACCGTGTGTGGAATGTCGTTGTGCGATAGATGATGCAGAAGCGTATGCGCGTGTTCTTTCGATGGAAAAACCGCTTTGATCTTTCGTCCATTGTGATCGGTATATTTCACAACGACATTGTTATTTTCGACGATATCGGTTTCGTCAATCGGTTTCCGCTTGCGAATAGTCTTACCCATTTGTTACAACTCCAATAGGTGTCAGGTGGACGCGCGTGGTGAACCAGTTGGCAAAAGAATAATCGCTTTGCGAGAAATACGATTGTCCCTTGACGAAATTCGAAAATGGAAACGATTGCAACTGTTGCGCAACATTTGGCACGTACCCGTATTGCTCATATGGCAACGGCGGTTGCGATTGTGGCGCAACATCCCATGGCGCAATGCTTTCCTGCGGACGATTGTAGGCGCGTGCGAAGTTGTATTCCTGCATCAGATCATGCTCCCGAACATTCCCACGGATGTTGTCTGGACATTACCCTGTACGGAACAGGTCTGCCAACCGCATCCAGAATTGCCGCCCGTCGAAACCGGATTGGGCGCCATGAAATTGAAATTCGACGGCGCCGGATTGTAAGGCGGAATATTGTACGACACATAAGACGGCGCCGGTGTTGCAACGGCCAATGGATTTGGCGTCGCCGGTGTCGATTGCACAACAATCGAACCGCCTTTGGTGCCCCACAACCAGATAACAATAACCGCCGCGATACAAAGAAATATCGCAACGATGATATTCCGTTTTTCGTCTTTGCTCATAACAACCCCGCAATGGCACTCAATCCACCGCCGATAATTCCGCCCCAATTCGTGCCGGGAATAGGCGTTGCTCCAGACGGTGCCCAATTCGTTGCGCGCATCGCACTGATACCCGGCAGGTTGACAGCCGCGTCCTTGACGGTTGTCGCCTGTTTGATAATGGCCGTCAAACCGGAACTGCCCAAGGTCGAATACAAATTCGATGCCGCCTGATAGGGTGCCAGTTGCACCGCCGCTGCGGCATTGATGGATGCCATCTGTACCTCGGCCTGTGCGTTTGTAATCGATTGATAGGTTTGCGATTGCGCCTGTGCAATGGCGACATTGGATTGTATCTGTTGCTTGTTAACCGATGCCGCAATGTCGGCCAATTGCACTTGCGATTGCAATCCCGATACCTGCACGGATTGCTGTGCAGCAATACCGGCTAGCGATACGTTTTCCTGTGCCTGTGTTGTCGCAAGCTGTGACTGTGCCTGCAATTGCGCAATGGCTACCTGTGCCGCCGTCTGGTTTTGTGACGCCTGCAATTGTGCGGACGTAGTATAATTTTGCACACCGGCTGAAATCTGTGCCGCCTGCAATGCTGCATTCGCCTGTACCTGTGCATCGGATGGACCGCCCTGTACAACCGTGCTGCCGGATGATGTGGAAGACCTGCGCGAGAAAAGCAGAATGACAAGAATTGTCACGCCAGCAATTGCCAGCGCCGTCATGGGATGTTTCTTGAACCAGTTCACAGTTCGTTTGAACATTGCTCTAACTCTGTGGATTATCCATCAAAGGTGCGGATACAACCTGTCCTGCCGCGATACCCGCAATGCCGGTTGGCACAACCTGTTGCGTCACGTAAACCTGCGGGGCAGTCAGATACAATTGTCGCCGCACAATCTCTCCCGGCCCTTTCCATTCCTGAATTGGCAGCATGAGCGACGCAAACGCCATGGTTTCAGCGCCAGCAGTCGGTTGATTGCCAGTGGTATTGATCCACTTATAGAATGAACCGCAAAATTGCTGGAACGCATCGCGACATGACATATCGACGATCCTCAGAAATAACCGGGGCCGAAAGTGGAATTGCCAAGCGAACCGCCCAATCCGATACCGGTCACTGGACCGGTTGCGGCATTGAGTGCATTGGCAAATGCCTGACCGGCGGATGAAATGACCGCAGGCGTCTGCGCGTTACGTGAAACCAGAACCGCCAGAAGCGCAACGCCGACGATGGCGACAGCGATGGAAACGACACCATCCCATATATTATTCATAGTGAACTCCTGCATTGATTGGGCTAACTGCCTTTGAAAAAACGAACGATGTGAGATCGCTTAAACCTTTTATCACAGCAACTGTCTGTGCCCTGTTTGAAACCAATACTGCTACGATTGCCACAACCACAATCAGAACCATGATCCGTACAAGATCGTTGCTCATGACGGTTCAAACAATGAAGGTCGCAAATCCAGTGACGGCAGCGCATTCAACGGTTGCAATCCCGATCCGGTGTCTTCCGATCCTTTCAGAAAATTCGGTGCGGTGGAAACCGTGCCCTTGATCCCTTGCGAAAACATCTGCTGCAACTGGCCGATCACGCCCTTGTTTGAAAGCAGAAGCACAATCAAAAGCAAAGTCATGAATGCGACGGAAAGCGGTTTCAGTTTCGGAATGTATCCCGCACCGCCAACAATCGCGATAGCTGCAAGCCAGATCACGAACGATTGCGAACCGAATATATCGCCTTTGACAAGTGTCCACAGCTTGTTGTTCGTGCCGCGAATACCTGCCACGAACAGGATAATGCCGAAAAACAAAAGAATATAGGGCATATCGCTATCCGATGAAAATAGAAACGTAATCGTCCAGTTCGCCGCGCGCCGTGATGTATACAATCCATGCGGCCACGATATAAAACAGAATGAGGCTTGTCTGGTTCATATCAGCCAAGAAGTTTTTTTTGGATACCCGCCAAGCAAATTCGGTTTTGCCTGCCCGATCCAGAAACCAATCAGAAGTACCACGAAAATGTAAAGTACGGATTTCATATCCATCGCATTACGCTCCAATCACATGACCCGCTTCTTTTAGAATGCGAGACCATAGCCAAATCAAAACCAGTACAAGGCCGGTAAACAAAAACCAATTGGTGACGGTCCCTTCAGCCTGAAACGGTTGGCGCCACCAATTGAGAAATTTGCTGCTAATATCCGCCGTGTTCATATTTTGAATCCCTTGGGTAATCGCGGGCGCCTCTCAACGTGTGAGGAACGGAAAGGCGCCCGCGCCGATACGGGCGCCGCAAATCACCCGTATTAGCCACCGCCTGCCAGCGAAGCCGCACCGACCAGAGTATTCGTCACCGCGAACATTTCCCAACCGATTTTCAGATTGGCATTCGTATTCACAGTTGACGGTGAAATAATCAACTGTTGATTGCCGAACTGAATTGTATTGATCGGTTTTGACCGCGTGTCGAAGTAATATGCGCCTTTCGGAAAATCGTCACCGATTGCGAGCCGCGAATAGATGCCGGGAAAATACGGATTGTATTTGAAAATATTGGTGAAGTTGGCCGTCTGCAACGTCCAGTATCCAATATCCGAACCTGCCGTGGGATAGGCGCCACCGGTCTGATTGTCGTAGATAACCGTGGTACTCAGGAACGAACGAAAGTTCGCATACGGAATGGGAAATTCGTTGTTCGCAACAAGCCCGCTCATGGTCGTATTCTGCAACTGATAGAGCGTCGAAAGATCGACAACAGGCAGAATGTAATTGCCCTTGTTGTCCACAGGCAACTGGTCGTAATAGACCTGCTGCACCGTCACCTTGTAATTGGAAATTGCACCCGTGGCGCCCGTGGCGTCATACTGATAAACGGCCATGGTCGGATCGGCAGTCGTAGCAACGAATGCCTGTGCACTGGTTGCCATGGTCAATTGCAGATTGGCGGTTGCGTTGACAACCTGTGCCCACATAGCACCGCGCAAATCCATTTCGGAATACGCCAGCGGAACCCAGAATGTCATGCGAACCGTATCGCCCGCCGTTGTCAGCGTGCTTGGTGCATAGGCGATACGATTGGAAAAGGTATTGCCATACGATACGGGATAGGCGGAATTTGATCGCACCGCGAGATAGGGCGAATTGGATTTCGCGCTATTCACCGCATTGAGATGCCAGCCGGTTGTCTGAATGCGTGTGTTATTCGACAGATCGTCGAATTTCACCTGTTGAATAAGATTGGCCGGGCCCCACGCGGTCAACAGACCATTGTTCGTGCCAAGCGTCATGGTCGCCTCGACAGTCACGAAAAAGCCGAGAATGAGACCTGCGTAACGCGGCTGAATATTCAGAACCACGCCGCTGGCCGGATCGAATGACTGACTGAAAATCTCCTGTTGACGCCGCAGGGACGTAAGGACAATCGCATTGCGATTGGCGAGATTGATCGCGCGGATTTGTGCATCGGTGGGCTGGCCGGTCTGTGACATTATAATATGCTCCTATATTACGCGGCCTGTGCCGCAGTCATGGAATGGAAGGGCGAAAGCAGAAGATTCAGGACCATCACACCGATAAAAACCATCAAGAATACGATGATCCAGTTGACGGGATGGCTGACCAGTTCCCAATTGATCATCAGGAACCTCCGTTATTCTTGGCTTTTCCGATTGCGGCCATCACGGTGCGGACAACCAGAAATCCGCCAGCGGCCATAAGAAAAACGGTCACCCAATTTGTGGGCGTCCATGAAATGATCGTCGTTCCCATAAAAGATACCTCGCAAGCTAAATGACGCGTCGTAAAACTCTTTCCGGCACGTCCGCTTGCGGGGCGGATGCCTGTTGCGGCAACAGGCGGCGTTCCAAATTGCTCAGGATTACATCGGCTTGCGGGACCGGGTTAAACCTGACAAGTTCATCTTGATCCACATCGTACCAGAACGAATGGTAAGGTGGCAAGCGTTCGTCAACATCCAGTGGCACGAAATCTGCCACACTCTTGCGATCCGCTTTTCGCAACAGATGAAACACCTGCACAAAATTTGCTTCGGAAAAAGTGAATTTGGAAATCCATGCGGGGCGTTGCGATAGAATAATCATCGGGGTTTTGCGCGAACGGCCTTGGGTCAAAAGCGCATTGAAATTGTCGGTTACATCGATCATGTACCCTTCGTCGATATAGACGCCGCAATTCTGTTTTTCCCAAATTCTCCCGAAAAACTGATCCAGTTTTACGCCTTCATTCGGTTTCGGATTGACAATATACAAGCCAGAATTTCCCGGCGTATCATCAATTCCAATCGTTTTAACACCGGGAATTTTTGCGATTTTGTTGATTAGAGGATCGGATTTTGTGTTCGCGATTACCCATGGTTGTTGTACAAAATCCTTTCCAGATAGGTGCCAGACGGCGGCGGTTGTCTTACCGCTGCCGCTACGGCCCAATACTGCAACACGATCCGAAGAACCCGGAAAACGCAAAACCATTGTTTATCTCAATGCACAAAAAGCAGTCCGATCAATAACCAGATTGCTATGGAAATCGACATTGCCAGTGCGAGCGGCGACGGTTTCGTGAACATATGTCCCTCCTAATTGATAATCTTAATGTTCGTAGGATCAAAGGTTTTCGGATCGATATGCGGTTCGGTATCGTCAATCGGTTTGATGTTGTGAACCGGTTTTGCTTCGGCGGATTTGCGCAAATAGAATGCGATACCGCGCGGCATGTAAATCGATCCGGCGACCGAAATCAGTTCTAGCATGGCCTCCTGTTTGGGTGTCAGCATGACCGCGTAATGTTGATTAACTTTGCGAATGGCTTCCGCCAGTTCCTTCGCTTCTTTATCGTCAAGCAATAATTCCGGTACATCCAGTCCTTTTGCAGCAATCAGATGGATGGAAAAAAGAATTTTCTCGATCCCATTAACATTCAGATTACGCGCTTCTTTTGGTGCTGCGGTGCTTCCGTCCTTGCGGGGGCGCCCCCTTCCGCGTTTGACGGTGGGTTGTTCGGGAGGGACGTAACCTGGGGTGTCTCCAGGGCTTCCCGTGCTTCCGGTGTCTGCGGCGGTGTCTGCGGCGATGTTTGCGTTCCCGGCGGTTGTTCGGGCGAGGGACGGTTCAACAAATCCTTTATTTCCGTTTTCAGATTTGAAATCTGTTCGGCCAGATTTTCCAGATTTACCGTCGCGTTCGCCTTCAGATTTTGCAGTTCCGCCTGCAATTCCGCTACCATTTCCTCCAATTGTGTTTTCGTCCATTCTTCACTCTCCTGTTTCAATGCGGCAAGGCGTGCTTCAAATTCATCCAGTTTTTGTTGTGTCGTTTTTTCTTTTGCGGCTTCCGGTTTTTCGTTTTCCGGCGCTTTTCCTTTTTCACTCATGGACGATTTCCTTTGCGGTCAGTTCCAGTACTTCATCGGCGTGCGGATCAATGATTTGCGTGTTCAATGTTGGGTCTATCGGGGTTTCGTTGTCGCCCGCAACCACATGTGAAAACGCTTCATGGAATATTTGTTGTATCGGCTGCAACTGATTTTCCAGCATGGTTACGCGCGTCTGCAAGCGGTGCAATTCCAGTTGCAGAGTGTGGACTTGCTGGTTCAGTTGTGTCGTTTGCTGATTTGACAGGTTTTGAAATCGCCCCATTTGCGCCAATTGCGCCATTTGCAATTCCGCTTGCCTGTTTATCTGCAATTCCGCTTGCGTGCTTATCTTCGTCATGTTCAATTCCCATTTTCGTTTCGATATTTTCCAGCCGCGAATTTATTTGCGCCAGATTTGCATTCAGCACTTCAATATTTTTTTCGAACATTGCAATGCGGCGTTCTACCTCCTGCCGGATCGCATCGGGGTCAACCCCGAACGCCTTGAGCATGGATGCAGCCATCATTTCGATGCCGGACATATTTTGCCTTCCCAAAAGAGAGCGAGCAGCGTAGCATTGACGCCGGACGAAAAAAAGACCGGAAAGGCGCGAACCTCTCCGGTCTAGGCCACGATCAGGGAAATCGCGGGGCGTCACAAGCCCGGCTATTATAGCAATGCCGAAAAAGCGCACAAGCAAAAAATCTCAACGCCCCGTTAAATCCTATGTCGATAGTGCGCGTGAATTGGCGCAATTCGTGCCATCGTTGCGCAAATATCGAAATCGTAAAACATTAAAACCATCCGAGAAATCAGCGATTACACGCAAGGAAAAACTTCTGAAAGGCGTTACAAATCTTTTTCCCTTGACGAAAAAACAGGCGCGTAAATTTCGTGGAAAAACCTTTGCACCCGGTATTCGTGCTATTCGATTGCGAAATGTGGAACCGGAAGACAAAGTAATCATCCATAACAATGGTGACATAACAATCAAAGAAGGCAAGAATATCTGGTTATATTGGCCGCTGGATCGTGAAACCGTTCGTTCGCGGAAAGGTATGAAAGAGGCGGGCACACTTGCATTTGAAAAGAAATTCCCAATTGAAATTGCTGCCGATCTTGCGAAAAAAGCATTCGATAAATTAGAAGTGCAAGGCGTTTCGTTGTGGACGAATGCGGGCCGATCCGATGAAGTGGTTCGCGATTTAGAGGCGTTTCTTCGCTGGGTTTCGGAAAAATGGCAGGCGGGCAGATACATAAGGGTGTCACAATATACAGGTGAAATCACTTCTTCCGATCCGGGCATATGGGTTCAAGGAATTGCAATTCTTCTAGAGAATGCGGAATTTGTAAAACGCCGTAGAGCGTTACAGAAAAAAACCAAAAAGCGACAAGCAAAACGGAAAAAATAAATGGCGCGTTCCGGCCCTCTGGCCGCGTGCGATTGTGAGACTGACCCTTTTTTGCATGGACGCGTTCCTCGCCCGTTCATTTGGGGGTTTTACGATGGAAAATCCTATGAGGTTTTTCACGATACACAGTCTTTTGTTAATCGCATAAAAGATAAAAATTACACATTGTACGCCCACAACGGTGGTAAGTTCGATTTTATGTATTTGCTTCCGTTTGTCGGTTACACGCGGGCACAAATCATCAATGGGCGCATTGTCTCAATGAAATTGGGTGAAACAACCCTGATCGATAGTTTTGCTGCCGTACCGGAAAGCCTCGCGAAAATTAAAAAACGCGAAATTGAAATGTGGAAAATGGAGAAAACACAACGCCAAAAATACATGGCAGAGATTATTCATTATCTGGAAGGCGATTGCGTATACCTTTATGAATTGATGGAAGCCTATCGCCGCGAAGCCGGTAAAAAGAAAACCATCGCATCAAACGCGCTGGATTTTGCGCAAAAATTGGGACTGAAACCGGGAAAAACAAATTACGCCTTCGATAGCAATTTTCGTGAATTTTATTATGGCGGCCGCACGCAATGTTTTCTGCCCGGTGAACATAAAAATATCCGGTGTTACGATATTCATTCCGCCTATCCTTTCGCGATGACACACGATCACCCATCAGGCGCCGCAAGAAATACCGCATCGTCCTTGAAAGGTTTATCTCACGAACAAATTCAACGCTCGTTTATTCGGCTCGAATGTTTTTCAAACGGTGCTTTCCCTTTACGAACGAAAACCGCCGCCGGGCTGGATTTCCCGGTTGAGAAAAACATCTTTCGTGTTACGGGTTGGGAATATCTGGCGGCAAAAGAACTGAATTTGATAAAAGATGTTTCAATTATCGAAGTGAAATATTGCGACGAAACAATAAATTTTACGCCTTACGTGACACATTGGTACGATTATAAATCGAAACACGATAAATCAGAATTTCCCATTGAATACACAATTGGAAAATTCATGATGAATAGTCTGTACGGAAAACTGGCACAAAATCCCGAACGATATTTCGACTACAAAATTGTGGAAGACGATTACGTTTTGCCCTGTAGTGAAGCAATTGAAGACGATGAAGGCTATTGCAAAATCTGTGGATATGCGACCATCGATCATGGCTGGACATCTTTCACCAGGTTTGAAGGCAAGCGGTTCATTCGTCGCGAAACAATGTGGAAATATAGAATGATGTATGGTGACGAATTGGAGAGCAAGCCGCTTTATAAAAATGTCGCTACGGGTGCCTCGATTACCGGTTTCACGCGCGCGCATTTGTTGCGTGCCATTCATTCGGTTGGCGCAAAAGAAGTGATATATTGTGATACGGACAGTATTTATTTAACCGAGGGTGCCGATATTTCCGGTCTTTCTCGAACAAATAATCTTGGCGATTGGGGACTGGAAATCGAAAATGCACCATTGGGTTATTTTACAGGCAAAAAACAATATGCCATTGAAATCGATCCTTCCAAACCTTGCAATTGTGCCGATAACAAGTGCAAAAAGCATAAGGTGGTATCGAAAGGTGCCAAACTCGTTTTCCGTGATTTTGAAAAACTTATGCGTGGAGAAAAAATAACCTATCGGCAGGATGCGCCGACCTTTTCGATTGCACGCGGCATTCATTTTCCGATCCGCGAAATAAAATCCACCGCAAAATCGCTTGACAAGAATATTCTTGTACCTTAAATTCGTAATCCTAGATTGATTAATTAACCTTTGGAGCTTGAAAAATGGCAAAGAAAGTCGCTGAAAAAACACCGATCCAGAAGGCCGCCGAAAAGGCGCGTGACGCCTATCGCAAGGCCAAGGACGCCGCAGAAAAAACGGATAACGATGTTACCCGCAAAGCCCTCGAACATGCGAAAATCGAGCGCGACAAGGCCGTTGTAGCCGAAAATCGTGAACGCTTTCTCCGTGTCGGCGGCGGACGCGTCACCAAGGCAATCACCGCAATCGAACAGGTGGGCAAACTCAATCAGCCCAATTCCTACGAATTTTCGGAAAATGATGTGACGAAAATCCGGGAAGCTCTTTCAAACAGTCTCACGGGTGCGCTTTCCGCACTGGAAGCCGCGAAAAAAGGCAACACGAAAAAGGACAGTGTGACCTTTTCCTTTGAATAATCCTCCCGCCCCATGTGCCCCTCCACGGGAGGATTAGTTCCGTTTCCGGGCCGGAATTAAAATATAGCCCGGATCATTATTGGAGAAACCGCAATGGCAGAAAGACAGCACAAAGCCTCTTACGCGCGCGACAGGCGCAAGGGCGGCTATATCATTCGTGTGGAAGGACCGCACGCCAACCGCTTTGCCGGGCGCGAAGTGCCGGTCGTTACCATGGCCGGAAAGGAAACCATGGAGCTTCTGGAAGAACTCCTATGGACAGGTACGGATGAAAAATCTCAGAAACCGGTCGCGCTCTACACATTCAAGCCACGTCCGCAGGAATTTGACGACGAAATTCCGTTCTAGGCGTTTCCCGCGTATCTGAGAACGGAATAGTGCCCCGATGGCTCACCCAGCATCGGGGCACTTCATTTTCAAACTGACCAGACCGTTGGAGGAATGTAGAAATTCATCAATGCCATGTAGACTTTCACCAGTCCTGCCGTTGTCACAGACAATTTGGGCGGTGCGGGCATTAAAAGCGTAAAATATCCGCAGGAATTTTTCGGTACGACAATCGTTTGATTTGTCACGTTCATTGAAATTGTGAGGGAAGACCCATTTGCGCTATTGTCGATATACGCGCATTGCAGGGTTGTGAACTGATTACCCTGATATTGTCCGGTCAGATCGAAATCGTATTGCGAAGCCGCCGAAAAATCCATGACGTAAGGGAGCACTTTTGCCCCTTCGCACGGCATTCCACCAGTCAATACATTCTGAATACCAAGCGTTCCGATTGTGGTCATGATTTTCTCCTATTTGATTAAGGCTGGATGATGTGGAACCGATATTGCCGGAATACGATTGTCAAAATATCGGGTGATTTGGGGTTGAAGTATGGCCGCGTACAGGTTCGTAGAATTATTATTAGATTTTATAAACAGTACATTGTTTTTATCCAATTTGAAATGTGCCCCGCCCTGTGTACGCCATAAATTCGCTGTACTATCTTGAGGAATTATATTCAACAATATGTAAGACGATTTATCCGGTGAAACAAGATAACCAATGCCGTTGTATATGGTCCCATTTATCGTTTGCGGTTGTATATTACCACCAATCATTCCGAGATTGGATGTGTGATTAATGGAAGTGCCAGCGGTGTACAGTGCGTTCATGTCGAATACACCGTCCGGCGATTGAAAATCCAATGTAAAAAGAATGGTGTCACCATCGTTATCGTTCCACGTTGTCCTATATGCCCGTGGCGATCCTGCCAAAGGTGATACATCGTGCCAGAAAAATGAACCGTCAAACAAACCGCTGTAAATAAAATTACCGAATGCGTAACTGAAAGGTGGTGATGTATAGGGGTTGAAAGGACCACCGGGAAAAAAACATTGTGTCGGTTTGATAGTGTTCGCTGCTTGCACCCAATTTATAATGTTGTAATTGTCACTCTTTATAAAAGGCGGTGCATATACAGTTGCGTTACCGTTATTCGTTCCGGCTGGAACTGTCAAAACGTCAAATGGATTAAACGGAAATACATAAGGACCACCTCCTGTTTCAATCCCACCTTGCAAATATCCTTGAACAACCCCTACCTGAAGTTGCCCCTGTATTCCTTTCATGACACGGCCTGAAACGAAACCATTTTGCCATACACCGCTGAAGAAATTTCCATTGGAAGTGGTAAATGTACCCAGCGTATAAAAAGTGGTGCCCTTGTAAAAATC
>Ga0209960_1002895_pt1 | contig 15994 bp, 19 predicted proteins | sample ThiBiot_500_plan_2_FD_183947 | JGI IMG/M metagenome (GOLD analysis project Ga0209960, IMG submission 183947) | Wastewater bioreactor microbial communities from Cape Town, South Africa - Thiocy_expt_500_plan (SPAdes) | ecosystem: Engineered > Bioreactor > Thiocyanate-remediating >...
TGAATGGCTCATAATTCCAAAATTTAAAGGTCCCGAAAAAATAAAGCAATTTAATTGCTGAATTGGTAGTTTCATAAACTCTGGTAGTCTTTTTTTCTTGCTGCAAAATCTTTACTTGGCGGATCACCTAACACTGACATCAGGAACAGCATTGACATTGTTAAGAACATTAGTATTGTTCACATTCGTTTGTTCTTGCAATAACCTTCGTTTCTTTTTCTTGCGTTCTTTTTCTTTTTGGCGTTTTCTTTTGTTTTTTAACCTCTTTGCTTCGGCAGTATTATTAATATTATCAGTTGTAACCTTATCATCAGCGTCACCTATCACATCCCGGTCAATATTGATCGATTTGTCCTCTTTTTCCTTCTCATTCGCAAATAACAAAGTGTCATTTTGGATGTGGGTGAGCGAAAATTCAAAATCTATTTTTCTCGCCGCATCATCATATATCCTCACAGGCAATGTAACGACAACAGGATCTTTTGCCTTATTTGGAGATCTGACAAATATCCTTCTTTTCACAAACGAAAAATCAGGTTGCCAATCGACGTTCAGTGAAGCAGCTTTGTAATCGACCAATGGCGTATCAGATAGATCTAATTGCTCTGAAAGAATTTGATTCGCATCTTGTTGTGTCGTGCTACCCTGCCACACGTCATCGAAACACGAAACAATGGGTAGCGGTTTGGACTTGGGCGAGGCAAGCAGGTCCTTTTGGTCTAAAAAAGCAGCGTTAAGCTCATTTATCAAATTGGGAAAAGTTTAATTAATTTGGGTCGTACTCAAAATATAGGTTTTTACAGCCACTTCGAGCTCGGTACTTGCAGGTCTAGTGTATTGCTTTGGTTCACTTGTACGCGATATATCTATATACTTCGTTAAAGAGACCGACATCTAATATCAGTTAAATATGATTATAATGTACCTAATCTCGATCCAATCGTATTTACGTTCACGACAGTATTCTGTGCAAGCAAGTTTTGTTCGAGGTTGTACAGCCCAACTTGATCTAATTTTGTCGCCGATAAGTTGAGCGATGTCAAGGAGGGGAGTTCTATAAATGTACATCAGTATTTCATCGCGAATAATACGTGGTGGTTGTGTTATGGTTGACACTTCTAATGTCAAAGTGTCAAACGGAAGTGTCATTACCTGACCACCGAGAGGTTGACCTGTTTGTTATGTATGTGCCAGTGGCGATAACAGTAGCAAGGCGCGACAATTTTGAAGTGGGCAATGTCAGTGTAATTACCGCCTGGTCTGTAATTTTTGTGCGTGAAAAATTTGCGTGTACCAGTCGTGACATTTCTAGGAAAGTTAGCCCATGATACAGCTAATATTAATACACGATACATACGCGCTACAACTTCCATGCAATTATCGTTGAAGTTACTGTCTGCTGCATTGAGCTTTCGCAGTTTAGGTAGATCTGCTCTCAAGAGTGGTTAGAAGTGGGGATATTGCGACTGAAATACGCTTACGTTGCAATAAACTTGCAATTGAACTCGCACTTAACTGTGAACATTTGCTAATATCAAGAGAGCGCAGACTAGACAGCCCTGGATCCGGATCTAGTTAGCGGTGTTATTATAAAATGACCGACTTACCTTGGATATATGCAAGACCCTGGAAATCGAAATATTTACAGTTTGAGATGGCCAAGTGTCGTAGATCAGGTAGATCTGCAAAATAAACAAAAAAATAAATCAAATAATTCGTGGAAAATTAGTTCTTACGCTTTAATAATGATAAACCATTGTTATTAAGCTTGGTGTTATTAAATTCAAGACTTTTAATAAATTTTGGCTTGTTTGAGGAAAGATAAAGCAATATTTGGGCTGGATCGGGTTGTTTTGACAAGTTTGATAGAATAAGCGTCACCGCATTAGGGTGCTGAAGAAATAAAACATCGCGTTCTCTATAGTTGAAGATATATTGTGAACAAATAGCTTTAAGCTGAGGTACTCCGCCATTCATTTGGGCTTTGAATTTTTCTTCCATAATTATTTTTTTTTTTTATTTATTAAAAGCTAGAACACAATGTACAGCATTACGAGGAGATTAGTGGGTAATCAGTCGTAAGTTCGACGATTATAAAGAGGATTTAGATGAGATTATAGTTCATTGAAACAGATTTGATAATAATTTTTGAAAAGCTCTCAATAATTTCGTAAAAATATCTAACGTGCTTTATTATAGCCGTACATTGTTATTTAAAACAAAATGTACACTGCCGATTTTTTCTATGCTCGGCTACGCAAAAGTAAAGCAAGCAGCTCAATCTGCGGACAAGAAAAAGAAAGCTGAACCTGGCCAAAAGAAAAAGAAGCAATTGCCTACTATGACAGCACCTCGTAAAGAAAAGACTAAAGTTAAAATCATATTAACAGATGATGTGGCTGGGTTGGGCTACAAAGGAGAGCATCTGGCAGTTGCAAAAGGATACGGCAGAAACTTTTTATTCCCGCAAGGCCTCGCGGTTCATAACACACCCGATAACGCTATCCAATACGAAGAATTCACTAAGGTACTATTCGTTATTCATACAACGTCAAATGAGATGCAGATCAGATCTGCCAATCCTTATTCAGCCTCTTTTTTTTTAAACGCTCGTATTAATATCGTATTATTCAATAGAAAATTGATCCTGATGCCAAGGAGAAGGCTAAACAATTACAAAAAGCAAAGAAGAAGTTGGCCAAGATCGTTGTTAATGTACGATACAATGCTGATCTAGCTAATTTTGCAAACCAAACTGCACTAACACCGTATTATTTTGTAGATGAAACGAAAAGAAATGCCTGATGGATCAATGCACTCGAATATTAGCGTTGACCATATTCTAGAAAAATTGGCCAAACAACATCAGTAAGTAGTCGCAATTATAAAAATATCGCAATCATCATAAATAACTATTAAAATCTTTTTACGAAGGAAATGGATCCACATAACTTTTACCGTTACATAAGATTATACTACAATGAATTATTATATCAATATCAATATCAATAATATATAGACGGCGTTAGCTAGTATATATATATATATATATATATAATCAATCAATTACTAACAATTTTGTAATTAGACTTCAGATTTCACGCGAGCAGATCCGTTTAGATAGTGGTCTAATCACAACTTACGGCAAGTACCCCGCTGTAATTACTATTGAAGGAGCGGAGGGTACTATTACAGTTGATGTTCAACGACGTTAATGCGACTAGTACAATATAATAACAGTGCTCTAGATCTACCACCCGAAAAAAAGATATTTAAAACTTGTTAAATAAACTCATCTTAAATGCAATAACATTATTAAATCGCGCGATGATATGCCACCAATTTCCATCCAAGTGGCAATAATAATCTCCCTGTCTCTATCAGTTTTATGTTAATAATGAAGGCGGAGCAGATTCGACCTGGTTGAGGGTGAATTTTCTTGAAGAGTTAATATCGTATGTTGAAGGGAGGGTGATATTTGGATATAATGAGACGCGCGTTACCAGGTCAATCGCGGCCCCGTAGAAATGGTGGAAAAGGAAAAAATTCAGGCCAAAAAATCTTTCGGTCTCGGGCAATTCACAATATTATACACAATATAAATAAGCGCATTAGCTCGCTAGAATGCACTCGAATACCACAAGTCATATTACCAATTTTATTTATGGACAAGAAAGAATTGAAGAAGGCTAAAGACACGTACGTTGCCCTGAGGAAAAAGTACATCCATGGATTAGCTGAGATAAAGGGCGAAAGAGACACCGAAATTGCGCGAGAGATGGCCGAACGACTAAATAATTTTATAACTGGTAAAATGAATCCAGATTCGATGGTGAAGAGAATAACGATAAAAGACGCGCTTCCCAACTCGATATTTAAAGAATATGTCCACACACCACTGCAATGTGATTTACAAAACAAAGTAACGTTCAGCGCTGTTCAATGCCGACGAAAGCTGAGAACAGCAGATTTGTTTTTTACTTCGACATACAATATCTACAACGCCGAACCACTTCGACCATTTTTACCGACACTCTTTGACACCCGTGTTGGACTAGATGCTGATTTTTCACTACTTATGGTTGACATGGATTGGACAAAGCAGTTTATTATAAAGTACAACTGGGATGAGCAGGAGATCACACTCGATTTTGTTATAAAACGATTCCGTGGTAATCTCATAGATGGTGTTCTTGTTGGCAACCCTATTTAGTAAATAAATGCGTTTTTTATTTTACAAATTGTTGTTTTGTGTACAAAACAAATCCGTGATGTCCATTGTTTCAGCAGTGAAATCGTTTAGCCACGAATAATCCTCCTCTTCAAACGGAATGTCATCTTGGTATTGCATGCCATCTGTATTTGTTGTGAGCTCTTCGTGTTGAATATTATGACTACCAACTTGATCCATAATTATTTCATTGTAGGTAATTCCTGTTGTCTCGGGCATATCTGTACCACCTGCAAGGCCAATAGTGACATTTTCCTTATTCCGAGAACCAAATCTAGTTTGATAAGGTTATTAAATCTTGAGATTAATTAGGATTAAATTTAACTTACGTTTTGCTTTGTTTTGCGTATTTATATAGTTTCGGAAATGTCATTGAGTGGTGCGGAGGAATTTTCAATTCAGTACGAAGCAGAATCAAGCGATAGATGCGCTGAAATATTTGCAATATGCTGGAGACGTTAGATCGGCTACCACGATGTGACGAAGCACGCTGAAATATGCGGCGATGAAACTTATGAGTTGATTCAAACACTTCTTGTGAATAACGACCAATTGAACCATGTTTTGTCAACACTTCGACCAGATGTGCGCAAAGAATGTGTACATATGGTGTAACGCGCTTTGCTGAGTATCGCCGTGTATAAGCATCCCCAAATATCACAATTAAGTTGTTAAGCTGTTGTAATTCGTGTGGTGAAAATGGTTCGTGACGAGTTAAATATTTTTGTATTTCATTCCACGACTGCCATAATGATACTGTCAAATCTGCATTATCAGTTACTGGCTCAAGAGAAGCTATTTTACTCCAGGTGTCATTTGTTACTTCATGTCCATTATTAAACGAGTTGAATAATTTTTTTAGTTCGTACCCACGTAGTTGGCCTGTCATATCAGTACTGTAAAGCTCTGATTGATTCTTTTTTTTCTTTGGTGAAAACTTTAGGTGTGTTATCTCGAGTTTCTCTAGTTCCTTCTCAAGTGCTTCAATTCCAGCAGATTTGATTCTTGCGTCAAATTTTGATTTTGATTTTGCTGAATATAATTCGTTTGCCATTAAATAAATAAGACGTTCTGTAATTCGCATACGCATATGTAATCCACAAAATATAAAATTGGTTGGAGAGCATCCAAGCATTGAATTTTCAAATGGATCCACCCTTGGCTTAACAGGTCCATTACGATCAACAGTAAATATGTGAGCTTGACCACATGATGCAGTGCAGTATGGACAGAATTCTATGTCAAGATTGCGTAAGTAATCGCAGTCCAGGGGAGTAATGGCCCACAAACCAGCAAGATCCACAATAACTTTTGTTTCAAATGTGTATTCTTGGTTTTGCCATATTAATCCATCGTGTTGTAGTGCGTTTAACTCGTCGGATATGGTTCTTAATACCTCCGACAAAAATTTGAAGTTTTCTTCACCCTCAAAAATTGCGATCGGAAAAATTGTAAATTCGTTTTGGACCTATTTTAATTGTTAATTACTCAATAATGCAACAACTAGTCAAAACATTCATACCACAAAGCCCATATTCATTGGGATTAAACCAACGAGGATCTCTTTTCTTCCATTCATGTTACGACCATCCAGCGACACTTTAAATTCTAAGTGATTGTTTAGAATAGAGCCAGAACCGAACAACATCACAATGGTGAGTATTAGTTCGATTGTGCTGCGGATATTGATGCAATAGCCGTTAACTTCGGTGCCATCCGCTAAATTATTTAATTTTGATATTTGTAATTTTTCTGCTACGAAATTATTCCATTTCTGTCGCACTTTTTTAATTGACGACATTGTGGGCATTAATTTTTCTAATTCCAAATCTCTAATGAAGTTTTTGTAGACAACGTCAGAGATCAGACCTTCGTCTTTTGCCATCAGTACACGCTCTGTATCAAGTTTCATATCCTGAAGGTAATTTTCTTTAATTTCTCTCTCTTTGTCTTGCCAATACTTCCCATTCTTAATTTGCTTGATAAATTCATCGATCCGATCTTGTTTAAATTCGGCAGCAATTGAAAATAGCTCCAGCAAATTTGTCTTCCAATTTTTTTGCAATTTTCCATCAACATCATCAAATACTTGTGATAGCCTTTCCAAGCGATAGTGCTGGTCATTGACCTGAGACCACACCATTCTGCGGTTGCGTCGATTTTGTTTTTTTCGTTTGATAAGCTTTTGTTGTGCACAATTATTACAGCTTTTGTGTTTTGTTGACACTACTTTGTTTACAGGTGTCAGGGGAGGATAACAAAGTTGAGAACCAGGCAGATCCAACGCATTACTTTCCATTACAGGCAACCTAATGGATAATAAGTAATTTTACTTAATATTATATATTATAGAAACTTACTGTTGAGAAAATGGGGGTGTTATTGGATTCTTTTCCAGGAAGTTGACCAGCCACTCAACATGCTTTGCTGTACTATTTTGTCGAGGCACTGTACAACTGATCGTTGAATTATTTTGGCAGTAATACTCATACTGGAACCTTAACTTTTCACAGATCTCTTCTGTGACACGGATACGTTTATCTGTCATTCAAACTTCAATAAAAATAGATAGGGGTGAAGGTTTTAATCTCTATCGCAAATAAAAAAGCAACTTAACGCGCCCAGCAAAACTCACAGAGGTGGTTCAGTGAAAAATCCTGCCCCCAGATATTTCCCACCGCGCGGTACCAAGTTCTTTTCTACGTAAAAAATTGTCCGTGACTTGACCTGTAATTGCAAATTAGGCCAAACGTTGCAAGGAAAAAAATTAATAATTATTGCAACCAAAAAAAAATGGGCGTTTTTGTTATCAATTACTTGAAAGCACGAACACGCAGCAGCAGTAACCCCCCCCTTTTGATTTAAAATGATAAAAAATCTACTAATATTAGTAGCAACGATTTTGTTGGTAGCTCACTGTGCACCATTGCAGATTAGACAGGACTCCTACGATGGTAACGATTGCACTGGCAGATCCTACCCTGGAATCATTCCCTTAAACGTTTGCTATCCTGGTATCAATGTTGCTGCAAGTACTCAAGTAAGTCCAGGATAAAATATGTAGGTGGGTGTCCAAAAATGGTCTCGCCAAAAACTGGAGAGAAGTCCACCCACACGCTAGTGATTTATTAACATTCCATTAAATTACAACAAACGGATACATAAACCACTGGCGTGAAACGTTTTGGTATTTTTTTTTTATTGTTCACCGTACTTCTGTGTAATCAGACCGTTTTTGGAAACGCACATGTTGTACATCTGCTTTTACTTTTTTTTTTAATTTTTTTGTTCGATTCAAACAGTATATCCTTAATGGCACCACAGTGTTTTTTCATTATTACGACAATGCAGAATGCACGGCACCAGCTGGAATTACACAATCCTATGAGTTAGGAATATGCACCCCTGTGGAAAGATCGGAGCCACCTGTCTCGTACTTGTTCTACATTCCTGAACCACGCTACTGATTTTTCAGGTTTAGCAGCTCAATTCTAAAATCAAGAAATGTTTGGCAGCGTTTTACTGATGACACCAAATAAAAGGACATTTCCAAAGATAAACCAAATTTTATTATTAAATATTGAAGTCAGACAGGGGACGTAATGCAATTTCAAGAGGAGTTACATTGAAGTCACAAAGATTAGGAATGGAATCACCAGAGGGGATGCTGAATACTTTGCGGTTGCGTGGATTCGAAAGGTCACAGGCAAAGTTTGTGTTATTCTTGCTATTACCACAAAACGGGGCAGATACCCATAAGTTAGAAATGCTGAAGCAATTGTTTGCCAGAGTAGTACTTGAGCGAGAAGCTCCAATATTAAGTCGAACTTCACGGATCGGACCAATTCCAGGTTGTATTACTTGAGGAAGAAATGCCAATATTTGGTCACCAACAGTTATACTCGGAGTACTGAAGCTCGTATTCACAAAGGTATACAAACCGTAATCACCAATCAAAGTTACTCGGAGAGTGTTAGGAGTACTTGCGCCATTAACTCTTGCCATTTTAAAAAATATGATGTGTTTTCCAACTGGGTCAAAATCTTCTGAGACCCACTGCAATTTAGGGTGGTTAGTTCAAATATTATATAAGCACATTAACTTACAGTGTAGTTTCGGAGGTAGGGAACATACGCAAGTGGGTAATTCACCGTATTACAAGTATGAGAAGGAGGTTCTTGACCCCCAAGAGGAACATCTGGTCCACTCGTAGGGTGAGCAGAATGTAAAAATCCGTTCTTCCAATCATGAACGTAAATCGTCGAGAATAAAGTGGCATCCATTTCCCGATAATAGTTTCTGCCTGGAATTATGTAATAGCCACTGCATGATGCTCCATATTGGTAATAAAAAGATACACTTCGTGTTGGTGAATACAACCGGACAGATACGGAAGGTGATGTGACATCAAGTTGTACTGGAGAATAGAAGTCAAAAACAATGGGGTTCGCTGTTTTGTTCCCCGAAAAATAGAACCAGATTGGGGAAACAGTTCCAGGGGGACCATTTTGATCGAATATCTGAACAAAATCATTGTTTTCATCTCTTTTGGGTGCCAATTTGAAGTCAGTTATATCATTACTGAGTGCAACGAAAAATGGTGTTGAACTATTGATAGTGGACAAGTAAGTGGAATTAAATCGTTCCGTGTCCCAAAACCAGTAGAGTGTGTATCTATTCAGTTTCGTCTCTGAATAAAATTATTAGTTATGAATTCGCACGTAACAGCGCATCTCTGGACATACTCTGTTCATAGGATGGGAGACTATCGTAATAATCTGGTTCAACTTTTTTCCAAACATCAAGAACACTCGTACTGCAATTATAATAGTTGATATGCCAAGCATTGGAAATGATATCAGAAATTGGTCGAAGTTCGTATTCGATAGGAACAGGAAGCTTATCAACACTTCGAGCCCAATCGCCAAAGTTCGTTGGTGCATTCGATAAAGCAGGTCCAAATGATCCGGGGGGACCTCCGTAAGTGATCACTGTTGTTCGTTGAGAACTAGATTCGAATTTTGATTGGTGATCAGAATCAATACTCGAATCAATGCTCGAGTCGTAGCCTCCACTTCCAGAGAACATGGGAGCTGAAACTGTTCCACTGAACGATTTTTGTGCATTTTGTACAAGCTCATTTCTGGAGCGTTGACTTTCAAAGTTCTGGTCCAGAATAGTCACTTGCTTCAGTTTGCCACCAAGAACAACATTATCGTAAAAGTACGTTCCATATTTCTTCATCAAAGCCATCATCGTTGTATTATCGGTGACAGCGGCAAGATCTTTCAAGAAACCAGGATGAAAAGTGTACGAGTTGACTTGAACTTTTGAAGTTGAACATTTAACTTCAGTGGTTAGCAAAGATCCAGTCTGTCTTGTTTCTAATTCTCTTGATTGCGCCACGGACTTTTCTTGAGTGTATGCAACAGCAGCATTGGCACCAACCTTTTTACCGAACAGCTTGAATCCGCCTCCTGCATTAGCATTGTAGTTCTTGACTGAATGAAATAGACATTGAGAAAAGAATTCGTACAAGACCAAATATAATGTGCTTACCTGTGTTTTGAGTCATTTCGTTGGCCATTTGAACGGAAGAGGAGTACGTCGAAGATTCCATACTGAAACTACATCTTGGAGCAGGTTGAGCATAAACTTCCGCTGGAACCGTGTAAACATTGCCTCGGTAAGTGTCTTGAACCGTTTGAAGAGGAGTGTCCGAACAGTATCCAAAATAGAATAAAGGAGATGTTGCACCTTCTCCTTTGATTATGTCGAATCCGTAAGTGACATGTTCGATGCCAGGAAGATGCCAAAGCATTTGATTTCGAATCAAGTTGCCGAATGTGTCATCCCTCACGGGAAGTCCAGGAGAGATATGACCAACTGGAGGAGCAATCGATGGGCAAGGAGTGGTGATGTGATCGTAACAATCAACGAAACAATCCTCGGCAAATCTTTCCACACAGATGCCAGTACCACAAGTAAGTGGAGAGTTGGACATACAAACTGAGGCGTCGACCTTTATGCAATTCACAGATACCTTTGTAGAGTTCGATAGTGTTGTTGTACATTGAGTTAACAGTCCATCTGTCCCATTGGTACAATCCACCAGAGCTATAAACGATAGGATAGATGTAGAAGCGCACATAGCAGCAACTGTAGCATTGTTTTGGAGTTTAACGGTTGTGTATCTGGGTGGAATATCATCTGCCAAGCATGCATAGGTCTCGCAGCCATTTCCTTTAGCATCTTGAGGGCACATTATATTATCATCATCAATGTGATCACCACAAATATTGACACTGTAGAATACGTTGTCGAATAGTTTGTAGACATCGCTCTTATTGTCAGAATCTTTCCAAGAAAGACCAAGGTAACGATCGTAGTTGCCATTTGAATAGAAGTTAATGCTGATGTTGTGAATGTATCCTGATTGAACGATGATGTTTGCTGAAGCCTTTAGAGACGATTGAATGAGTTTTGAAGAAATGATTGTTTTGCCATCGATGAGAACTTCTCCTGCCATGTACTTGGTGGATAATTGAAAAGTGTAATCACCAGAGTCTTCAACAATAAAGTAAGCGAACGCTTTACCAAAAACATCTCCAGTTGTGCCATTCATGTAGCTTGTAAACTCTGGATTGAGAGAAGCAAAGGTGCTGGAGGAGATAGGCGAACTGAGAGTTCCTGTGCCACCCTCTACTTTGTAACCATCAAAAGCACAACCACAATCCTTGGGGCAAGAGAAACAATCTTCACCAGATTCACAAGCGTTGTTGCCACATGTTGCAGCAGTGACCTCTTCCACGGATCTCTTTTCGCTTCGCATGTTCTTTGTTGGGACTGAAGTAAAGCCAAAAGTGCATTCATTGCTATTAATTCGAGGAAGAGGGGAAGTGCTGTCACTAGTTGAACTAATATCCAGGTGACTAGTAGAACAAATCAAGTCTGAAGTGGACTGTTGGGCTGAAGTTGAGAAGGTTACATCTGCCAAGGTGAGCTTCGATCTTGTGACAACCAACGAAGAGCCACGATTATTAATAAATCGTGATGCCATGATTTTAGCAGTACTATCCTCTAATGAAACTCCACTGGCAATTAAACCAAAATTGTTTTCGAGAGTCACATCTTCCAAAACAATGTTGCTTGTTCGGATGTTGATTCCTCCGGAAGTCATGTTACTGGCACAGTTTTTAATCGTAAGACCATGGATACTGATCTCAGCATCAATGATCACTAAAGCGTTACTGCTACCTTGACAATCCAATACCGTTTTATCCGTTCCAGATCCACTAAAAAAATTGCTCGTTAACATCGCTGAGAAAGGCTATTTCTATTAATACAAACCTTATTTCAAGGGATAGACCTTGAATAACAATTCCATTTTTATCATTCAGCAGGTAATAACCCGGAAGAATTCGGATCTCTTCGAATCTTGGTGTTGGTTTTCGCAACGATACAACAGCATCTGATAATGACGAAAAAGAAACCGAAGAGCCTCTTTGGGACTCATGGTAGTAGTTTTGACTGTTACTAACGTAAACAGTTCCTGTAAAGAGGTGAGACAACAAGGCAAAAGTTAAACGTGACCCTCTTTTTACCTTGAGCCAAAAGAAACCCCCAAGTCAATAAGACTATAAGAGTGGCCTTGACTAACATGAGAAATGATGCAACATTAAAAGAGAAAAGTCTTGCAGATATTTGATTTAGTATGTGAATGTCGGAGTTTCGGGCCGTCCTTCTGTCACGTGCAACTGTCACTGGCGAATTGACGAATTGTCAGGTGGTGATAACCCGCGTATTGAAATAATGAGTTAAGCTTGCTTGACTTCGAACCAACGAAATGTTATAAATTAGGCTTTGTTTTAGTGTTATGCTGAAAAAAGAAACATAAAAGAATCGACTTGGGTTAAATATCCACGTGCTCCCGCTTGTGAACCACTTTGGTTTTAAATTCACCCGTCTTTTTCAATGGTCCCCACGCGTTATTTAATTTACGCATTGTCTATTTGTTCTGTTTCTCCATTATTTCATATAGATCAGTACTATAATTACCTAAAATGAGGGGTCAAGTGTCATCATGTTTTAGAAGTACGGATAATTCAACTGTGTAATTTTAACATGTATGCAATTTTTTTATTATTTTTTTTTTTTTGTAGGTATTGTGCCCTTTACTTTATGGATGCTTCTGGTTATCATTTCGACTACCGAAGCTCTTTCTTGCCGAGATCCGATGGCTGATAAAGATGTTGACAGATGGTTTATGTTAACTTCTCCCCTTTTAAAAACGGGAGACAAGGAAATATTGTTTAAAACAATCGGAGTTGAACCAGAACCAAAAAAGTTTGGTTTTTTGTGGTCAACGGCAGATCTTGATAAGGCAAGTCTCTGTCTCGATAAATAACTCTTTTGTTAATTTTTTTTGTCGGTAGCCTCTGAATCCTCCAATAGGGATATTGAAAGATACTAAAGAGCAAGCCCAAAAACAAATTAATGGTATATTTGAAGCTCATTTTCTGAGTACACCATATGATGGAAAGGACAACACAATTTTGTTTCTCGGATTCGCTGATACCTACGCGTATGACAAACAACAGGGGCCCAGAGGAGAGTCTATTGATAAACCAGGAGACAAAGTAATCGATGAAAAGAACAATATCAAGATTGAACAAGCGTATTGGGAAGGCATCTCTTACCAACCAAGCGGGAAATCTAGAATACAATTCCTCTTTAATCGGGCTCACAGTAAAGTAATACCTTATTTATTATTTTTTCATGATAATTGCTGACATTGTTATATAGTGGATGGTGGCGTTTGACACAACCAAAAACAAAGGTTTTGTATTTCTACATTCGTGGCCAAATGCACCTACGTGGAAAAGAACCAACGGATACTTGCTCGATAGTGGCTCTTTTGAAAACACTCAACATGCCTTTTGTATGAATTTAGGTATACTGCAGTCACATAACTCATTCATTCTTAAATTGTTAATTTGAAAATCATAGAGAGGCAGGATATGTTCGATTTTCTAAAAGGAGCAGTTAGCACCTTTCCTAGAATAGTATACACTAATCTAGGAACACACAAGTTCAATAGTCTTGTTAAACCTCTAAATGATATCTTACTGGCGCTAAATCCTAGCGAAAATACGATGAGAAAGATGGGAGAAGCTGCACAGGTAAGTGTCATTAACGCATGAAGAGTATTTTTAGGTCTAATATTTGTGCAGATGTGTCTAACGAAGTATCAGCAAGACAAAAGTCCCAACCGCCACAAAAGCTGTGTATCTGATGCAAGTTTTACTTTGGAGTCACCAGGATCGTTATTTTTTTTTAACAGTGAGTACAACTTGATACTATTACATGCTGATTATGCATTTAGCACCCTTGCCTTCCCTGATTGCTGAATCATCAATAAAACAGCCTCAAAGTTTCATGAGCACAAAGAAGCACCCTTTTGATATTTTTCCATCCCCTTGGGCAGGTGCAAAAATTTGGTTAGAAGATGAATTGAAAACTAATTTTCCACATGCATTTTTGTGGGAGCATGTAAGTGACCGTTGCAAGATGTAGTTACACATATATTAAAGCCTCTTGGTTTATTTGCAGAGTTTTACTCCTTATGGTATCAACCATGATACACTGTTGCCAAAAGTACCCAATCATGTCATCTATGCTCTGAAGCGTGCAGTATACCATGTTGATACTGGCTCATCCAGTACATACCCTTTTTACTTTGTAAAAGAGTACATACACGCAAAAATAGGTTTATTTATAGACTATTACAATGATAGAGACAATGGATACTTTTGCGTTGGTGACGCCAATCATACTCCCTCTGTCAGTATGCGAGCTGGTATGGAAGTATGTACTTTTGATCAATATTGGTATAGAAATGAACTAATTATCAAAAGGTGTGTTTTCATGAACCTGCACTTGTAAGATCTCTAGTTGAGTCCATGGTTAAAGTCTCAACTAGTACTGAGACACCGCTGACTCCCCCAAGCTCTTCTCTCAAAGGCTTAATATCAAACTTAGCAAGTAATTTAGATACCAAGCGAACTGGAGTTAAGGAGATCAACACAAATAATAATTTACTAAAATTGGCTATTCCTAGCATGTGTACGTAAAGAACGTAGTATCCCTATTCTTTTTTAATCTGTTGGGTTATATAGTTGAAAAAGAAAGCAATACTAATACAATCACCAAAGAAAATTTAAAAGAACCAACTAATTATGAAGCTAAAGCAGCTGTAGAACAAAATAGTCCACAAGGTGTTACACTGAACAAAAACGATCGTACATTCGAGAGTAAAGAAACGCTTGGACAAACTGGTGCACCACAAAGTACTAATAACAACCTTTATGGCATGACTGCAAGCCAAGAGGCTCAGCTGGACGCTGAATTAGCAGCAATGGATTTTTAATTACAATAATTTTATAAATATCAAAGTGCTATTGTTTCCCCTTTAATAAATCAACTACAACTCTATCAAAATAATTTGTGTATCCAATTACATAGTCAATGTTAATCCTAGGATCACTCAGGAGTACTTGTAAGATATCGATTTGTCCGTTCTCGCATGCCATCATTAAAACCCTGCCTTCTTCGTAATTCGGATCAATTCGTTTGTCTTTCAACAGTTCTTGAATTACTACCGTATGGTCGTTGGAGCATGCTTTCAACAAACAATTACCACCAACGTGGCCAATATCTTCTATTCTGTTATCTTCCAGTAGTATCTTTATCACATTTTCATGGCCAACATAAGAGGCTCTCTCTAGGACATCACCAAGGGAGTATTCAGGTACTCTAGGATCGCTTAGGTACAATTTGACTAATTCTTCATTTCCATTATTTGCTGCATACCAAAGTGGGCTGTAATCAAAAACATCATACATGTTATCCTCATCAACCGGAATTGATTGTAACGCTCTTTTGTCTTTGAACAATACTCGAGCGACATCTGTATAGTTATATCGGGCTGCAAGTCGCATGGCGTGACAGTCATGTTCTGATGGATCAAACTTGTTGGGGAAGGAAAGTAATGTCGATACTACCTCTGGGGCGTTTAATATTACTGAGGCACTAAGAATAGATGTTGATTCTAATTCTTCGTTTTCTTGGTGATTCTCTAGGTTCGCTAATCTGATATCAAGCTTTTCGTCGAACCGTGGGTGGTTGACAAGAAGTTTCACTGCCCCAATTATTCGATAGCGTATTGCCTCTTCCATTGCTTTGTTAAAATTTGCTGATGGATTTATTTGAGGATGCTCTAATAGCATCTCAACTGATTGTATGTTGTTGTGCCGTATGTAATTGCATAATAAAAAATTATTATCAAAAATATTACTATTAATTATTTCTTGTAGTGCGCGGTGATTGTAAGCTTTGGATAAGCACAGGAAATGTGTTGGGTTGAAGACAAGAATATTGTACATTATCACATCTTGCGGGATGTGCATTACTGCCATGATGATTGTGTTACTTTGTTGCATTCGAGTGTGGCCGATATTATTTTTGTTGATTAGTGTCGAATTCTGGGTTTAGAATATTTGTCGTAACTTTCGTGTGCCATCCGTTTGAATGAATTTTTTTTAATTTGTGCCGATTACCTACTCACTACGGTTAAATGTAGATGTCTGATAGCGAGACACGATCCGCCAGGGTCATACTTGGTTTTATATGGTTTTCACATAGGCCCCCAAACCTGTGCGCCCAGGGTTAATCTCGTTGATAGACGGCTACAAAAATGTTCAA
>Ga0209960_1002898_pt1 | contig 15981 bp, 16 predicted proteins | sample ThiBiot_500_plan_2_FD_183947 | JGI IMG/M metagenome (GOLD analysis project Ga0209960, IMG submission 183947) | Wastewater bioreactor microbial communities from Cape Town, South Africa - Thiocy_expt_500_plan (SPAdes) | ecosystem: Engineered > Bioreactor > Thiocyanate-remediating >...
TAATTGCAGTTCTTCCACACAAGTCTTGTATTTGGAGATCAATTCCTAATTGAAAAAGAGATAGAATTCTGTTTTAGAAGAGATTGAAGTGAAGAAAAAAGATGAATCCTGGTAGATTTCGTTGTGTTTGATTGATTTTCTTTATTTCTTTATTTTTTTTTTTTTTTTGTTTTGAGAAATTTTGGCCACAATTTTTTTTTTTTTTTTTTTTTTTTTTTTTTTTTTTTTTGTAATTTTCTTAATATTTTCTTCGTATTTTCTGATTCTTTTTGTTTTTGAAATGGATAGTGAGTTGTAGTTTTTGAATTTTATTTTAATTTTGGTTGTAATTCTCTTTTCTTTTTTTCTTTTCTTTTTTCTTTCTTTTTTCTTTTTTTTCTTTTCAATTTTTTAGAATCAAGATTTAATTTTAACTTTTCTTTTTCTTTGAAATTTAGGTACCAATAAAGCTCTGAAATATATCTTGTATTATTTCCTTTCCAATTCCTTTTTTTTTTTTTCTTTCAAAAAAATCAAAAAAAAAAAAAAAAAAAATCATCTATAAAGAATACCTCAAGAGTTTCGAAACTTTTAAAACTAGTCCTCAAAGTAAAAATCAAAATCATTACTCTTTTGCTTATCCTCAATCTCCAATCTCAAATTTTCAACCCTCTTCACCTCTTCATAATATGCAATCCATGCAATCTATGCAATCTATTCTTCCATTACAAACTCCTTCAAATATGGCAAATATAGAAACTCATCATCAATTTACTGTATTTCAACCTCGCCCAACTGTATCAAATATTCCCGATTATTCAAATCTTGTAAATAATCCTCCAGCAAATCATTTAATAAATCGTCCAACCCTTCCAACTCTTCCAAATCTCTCAACCCTCCCATCCCTTTCAAATATTCCCAATGGACGCAATATCCCTCCTCCTTTAAATCTATCTCTTAATCTTCAAAATCATCATTTAAACTATGAATCTCCTTTAATGAGGTCAAATAGCTTAGACAGTCCACATAATTTACATAACTTATATAATTCAAATCAGCAACAGCATCATTCATATAATTTACATCCAGTCAATTTTTCTTCCATTTCTTTTCTTTCTTTTTTTTTTTTTCTTTCCCTCAATCAATAAATTAAATTCAAATCAAAACTCTATTTAGAATGATACTCAATTAAATCCTATTAAAACTGAACCCCTAATCTTTAGCCCAAAAATTGAAACTCAATTCTTAAATTTTTCACCATTGGAATCCCCACCTCCTCTAACCTCATTTGAAGTTTTTTTTTTTTTTCCCCTCATATTTGAAAATTTCCAATTAATCAAATTTTTTTTGTTAGAAACCTTCAATCAATTTAAAATATTTTTCAGCTCACATAGGAAATTCTATAAAGAATCCCCATGAAAACGTTTTTTTTTTCCTCAATTATTTTTCTAGAAGTAATCATAATATTATTAGGCATGTCTTAAATATGTAAACTTAATGGAATCAGATTTTTATGATTATAGGATAAGAGGTATTTATCATGATGATATTGAAAGGCATATAAGAAAAGAATTTGATGATCACTTACCAACTCATTTCTTTTTGGCTCAATGTTTGGTAAAGTTTTTTTTTCTTTTTTTCTTGGTTTTATTATTGTTGTTTTATATATAACAATCAAAATTTAATTAATCTCCCCTAAACTATCAAGATGAGTGTGATTAAAGAAAATTTTGAAGCTATTTCTTTATCTGTTAAGTATGAAACAAAACATAACTTTCAACAACTCCAATGTGTTACAACTGTTTACTCTTTTGGAGGATCTGTTGTTGAAAAAGTTCAGGTCAATTTTTCTTCTTTTTCTATATTATAACTCTATTTCTTTCTTTTCTTTCTTTTCTTTTTTTCTTTTTCTTTTGGGAAAATAAAATTGATAAAATAGATTGGGGAACCTCTCGTTGAACAAAATTGTTTTGCTTACTATTTTGATCAGTCTCCTATGTGTGAGTATATGGTTCGGTTTATAGAAAAAGTAAAAATAATTAATTCTTTCTTTTTCTTTTCCTTTTTCTTTCAATCATTCTTTTTCTTCATTTCTTAATTAATTTTGTTTGAAATAGTTGGTAGGTCTTGATAATCCTCAAAGTATGAATAAAGTCTTAAGGAATTTCTCTGTATTACAAGTAAACTTTTTCTCAAAATTTTTTTAAAAAAATAAAAATAAAAATAAAACTAAAATAAAATAAAATAAAATAAAGAGAATCATTGATAAACAAACTAACAATACTTTGATGGGAATCTCTTTTCGATTTGAAGTTAATGAAAGTAATTTCCCTGTTGTAAATAGAGTATCCAGGGTTATTCAAAAAAAGTAGTGTATTCAAAAAAGAAGGAATTTTTGTTGATTTCTTTTTTTTTTTTGTTTGCTTGAAATTTTTTTTATTTTATGTGTAAGGAAAGTCATATTTAGCAACTTGATATACAATTTGGTTTTTTTTAGTTTGTTACACTTTTTTCTTCTGCTTCTTTATCTTTTTTACCAAATAGTTTTAAATAATTCCTACATTTTCTTTTGAGTTCTCCTTGAGTAAGTTGATATGGATTTAATTTAATATCTCTAGCCATTGCCTATTTTATTATTTATTATTTATTTTTTGGAAAACTCATTAAATAAAATGAAAGAATGAAAGAAAGAAAACTTCAAAATCATTCCCATAAGTATCAACCATTAACTTAGCAAAATTTCTTTCTGTTCTACATTGATAAGTGACTTCTCTCTTCTTCTTTTTCTCAAATCTTTCATAATCTTTTTTTTTTATTTGAAGAAAATTAATTGAATTGAACTTTCATTCAAAAAAAAAAAGGAAAAAAAAAGAAAAGGAAATAAAACTTACTTTGAACAAGGTTACTATTTGAAGTAGCTTTTCTCATGATAGCTTCATTTGGATCTGAAGCAATTCCCAAACGTTTAAAATTTTTTTGAACAGATTGTTTTTTATTCCATTTACTTCTCAAAGTTGGGTCTTCAACAAATACCTTAAAAAATAACAAACAAACAAACATTTGATTAGTTACAATGAAGTGAATATGTGATAAATGGAGGAAATAAATGAAATCTAAAAATCAAAAGAATGGTCTAATATTTTTTATGCATTGACTTTATTTTTTTCAATGAAAATTTTTTTAAAAAATATTTATGCATTGACTTTTTTTCTTTTTTCAAATAAATCAACAAACAACAAATAAAGAATTCTTTTTTCAAGTCTTTTTCCATACGAAAAATGAAATCGACGAAATGTAATGGACACCACAATTAATTTTGTGCACTGGAAATGCACCATTTCATTTTTTTTTCAAAAAAAAAAATGTAACAATTAAATAAATAAAGAAATAAAAGAATCAAATAGAATCAAAGATTTAAAAAAAATGAATGGATACCTTCTTCTTCTTGTTATCGACTTTTCTTGAGACTTTGAGGCTTGGGAGTTTTGTTTTCTTGCGTTGGAAGGGCTTCTTCGCCATTGCTGCCACGTGTTTTTCCGTTCAATTTTTTTTTGTCTTTTCCGCCATTTTTTTTTGTTTTTTTTCAATTATTTGCCCACGTGAACAAAACAGAAAAAAATGGAGTCCCAAACAAATAAACAACCTTTGCTTTGGTGATCCCTTCTCTCTTTCTATCTGATAGTTGCGGACTTTTTTTTTTTGAAAGAGAATTAATTCAACGAGCTATTCGGGGGATGATAGCGAATGATAATATAATACATTCTTTGAGGAGTTTTTTTTTTTTTTGTTTTTTTTTTTTTGAAGGAATTGGACGGAAAAACATTGATGCCTCGAACTCATTTTGAGAGATTTGAACTAATCAGCCAAGAGAAATTGGAAACGGAAGTTCGAAAGAAGGAAAGATTAAAAGATGAAAAGAGATTCAAATCATTCAATATCTTGATATTTTTTATTGGTAACTCCCTCACATGAACTATCATCAAAAAGAAGAAAAAATAGTTGTCCCTTAGTCACCTTTGTAAACTCAAAAAGAAAGCGGAAATTAAATTAGTCAAAGTAAACTCCAGACTTGTTTGAAACCAAACTTAGATTTGTTTAAAAGTTTAGTTCTCCCGTTCAAACCTCGGATTATTTTGTTTTATCTCTCCAATTTTTGATATGTTATGAGTCATATTTAATATTAATTTGAAATCTTTCTTCTTTTGTTATTTGATTGCTTATTTTATAAAGTATTTAATATCGGAATTCAAAATAGGGACAAAAATGGTTTTGAAAATAAGGAGGAAATAATAATAATAATAATATCGATGAAGAAAGATAAACTTTGAAAGGAAGAAAATGAAAAATGAAGAAGAAGAAAAAAAATAGAATTCTTCAAATTTTATTTTAACACTAATATTACATTTTTTTTTTTTTTTGACAATTCAAAATACTTTGAGTTTACTTAAAAAATATTCATCAACAATGAAGCGATTTGAAGTTGTAGTTCGATTGGTAAAAGGTTGTTGTTGTTGCTGTCTGAGATTTTGAGTTTCTCCTTTGAAAAGGTTTTGATTTTGAGTTTGAAGAGATTGAGTTCTTGAAGTTTGTTCAAAAATATTGTTTGGAATTAAAGGTTTAGGAAGTTCTTGATTTTGGTTTGGAGAGTTTGATGAAAATTGAGGATTTTGATAGAAATACATGTCAGATTTTTCTCCTTCTTCAGAACTTTCTCTTTCTAAACTTTCTCGAGAGGGGGAAGGAGAAGAAGAAGGGGAGAGAGATTGTTCTTGTTTAACTTTTTCCAATTTTGATACATCATGTAAAATTCTTGCTTTGTTTGATTTCATTGAAGTTTTTCTTCTAAAAGAACATCCTTTTTTTTCTAACTCTTCAAAGAGCTCCTCATTTGAGACTTTTTTACTTCTATATCCTTTCAAAGCATGAGAACGAATGTGTTGAAGCATATTATCTGAGCGAGCGAATTGTTTGTTACAATTAGGATATAAACAGATAAAAGGTTTTTCTCCAGTATGACATCTCATATGTCTTCTTCGATGTTCAGGTCTGTTGAAACTTTTATCACACTTTGGACATGAGAAAATTTTTCCTTCATAACTTTCAGAGCCTTCACTTTCAATTTCTTCAATTGTTCCATCACTTTTATCCTCAAAAGTCATTTTTGTTCAATATTTTCCAAAATTTTGTAATGTATAAAAAAAAAGTTTAACAATTTGTCAAAATTGAAGTTGAAATAGACTAACTTAGTTTCTAAAGGGATAAAAAGAAAAAAAGGGATAAACAAATAATAAAAATACAAAGAAGGATATTTTAAAATAAAAATAAAAAATTAAAGAAAAGAGAAAAGAAGAAAAGAATTTAAACAAAAAGAATAGAATATTTTAAAGTTCTTTTAAGTCAAAAGTTAGTTGTTGTTAAGTTTTTTTTTGAAAAGAGAAAAAGAAAAAAAAAAAAAAAAAAAATGAAGGGGGTGTATTTATACTCTCTCGGAAAATTCCACTTTTCGCCATTTTTGATTTTTCTTTTGCCCAAAAAAAAAAAGCTGAAGCTTCACACTTTTAGAAAAGAGAAAAAAAAATGGTTTTCCTTGATTTCCGAAAAAATTCCACACCATTTTTGTGTGTTCTCAGCCCAGAGTAACAAATATCCATTGAAAAAAAATTATTTTTGTTCATTTCATACCTTGAAATTCATTTAATGTTCGCATTGTTCTATTTTTGAAAAATATATTGCCTGCAATCCTTCAATAATTATTGATTGTTTGTTCTCTGCTCTTTTTTTTTTTTGAAAGTAAAAAAATTGATTTTTTATTTTGACTTTTTTTTTTCTTTCTGATTTTGCTTTGCTTTGCTTTTTGTTTTTTTTTTTCTTTCTTCTGAAGAAAAGCCATAAAAGAAAGAAAGAGAAAAAAATCGCAGTATCAGTCGTCCGGAAAGAAAAAAGAAATCGTTTCTAATTAATGAATTGCTCAATTAATTAATTATTATTATCCTAGGAGATGAAAAAATAAAAAAAGAATAAGGAGAAAAAGAACGAAAAAAAAAGAAAAAAGAAAAAAAAAAAGCGCTCACCATAGAAATGAATTTCATGTAATTAAAGAAAAGCCCGAATCGATTTCATTTGGATCGAAATCTTATAAATCAAAAAAATTCCCAAAAAAGATTTTTTCACGATTCCGAAAGATTTTTTCACGATTCCCAGACAAAGATTTCTCAATTTCCAGACAAAGATTTCTTTTTTCACGATTGTCCAGAAAAAAATGAGTTGGGTGCGATTCTAAGCTTAATGCTTGAGATTGATGTTGCTTGTAAAGAATCAAAGCTTTTGATTCAATAAGTTAAATTTGAAACAATCATAAAGTTTAGTATTTGAACTTTCAGAATTTTTAAATAAAAACTTTGTTTCTTTTTTGAAAAAAAAAAATATTGAATTTTGGTATTGAAAAAGAAGAAGGGAGGTCAAACCAAAAGCAAAAACAACATCATCCTGAAACTCGACTTTAATATATTGAATGCAAAAGAATCAAAGCAAAAGCATTGATTCAATAAATTGAATTTGAAGCAATAAAAAGTTTAATTTTCAATCAAAAACTTTTTGGTTTGATATCTAATTTTTGGTTTTGAAATCAAGAATCTTCAGAAGCTTTTCTTTTGACAAAACAAAATAATATTGGACAAAGCAAAAACATAAGGAGATGGATCAAAGTGAGTTTGAGTGCTCACTTTGCAAAGACAAATACCGTGACCCTCGACTCTTACCTTGTCTTCATAGCTTCTGTCTTGAATGTCTTGAGACTATAGCTCAAAAATCAAGTCCTTCAAATTGCTTCACATGTCCCCTATGTCGTGCATCAACTCAAATCCCTGAAGGTGGAGTATCAAGCTTTGAAGTGGATAAAACACTTGACGCTTTGTTGAAAAAGTTATTACATGGAACTGAACAATGGGGATGTGAAATATGTGAGATGGAGGAAGCTGTTTCATATTGTCTTCAATGCCAACAATATTTTTGTTCAACATGTGAGAGAAGTCATAAAAAAGCAAAGAGTACAAGAAATGATGAGTTTATTTTGATTTCGGAAATGAGGAACCCAGCTCCACAAATAATACTTGAAGACTTTTGTAGAATTCATGTCACAAAACATCTTGATCTTTATTGTCAAACATGTGATGTACTTATTTGCTCTCAATGTGTCCCAGCTCATTCTTGTCATGAAATATTTACGATGGAACAAAAAGATAACGAATTAGAGAAGAAAATCAATAATTTGATTCAAAAGGTTTTTTTTTTTTTCTTCTTTCTTCTTATTCTTATTATTTCAAGTGAAAAATACAAATGAAATAAAAAAAATCAAACAAAAATCAAAGGCAAATCCAAGAATTTCTGAACTTCAACAGGCTTTAGAAACTTTAAAAGATACTTTAAAAGAAATTGATACACACCATGAAACTGCGAACTCTGAACTTAAATTTGTTTTTCAAACAATTAGAAAAGTAATTGATGAAAGGGAATATCAAATTAGTCAACAACTAGAAAATGTGAAACAGGCTTCAAAAAAAGAAGTTTCATTACAAATTGATGATTTAAAGTTTATTTATGAGAGTATTGTTGGAACTTGTTCTTTTGCAACTAAAACTTTACAAGAATTAAAGAATCCAGAACTTATTTATGTTAAGAACAAAGTTGTTTCACGTCTTACAACTGTTTCATCTTCTGATTGGAATATTTTCCCAAAACAAGATCCAATGATTGAATTTTCTTCAAATAACCTTGAAATATTGTTGGAAAGAATTCTTTCTTTTGGCTGTGTTACTACAAATGAAGCTTTTGCAGATCTTAGTCGAGTAATCTTTCATGGATTAAAACTTGGAAGTGTTAACAAAGCTTATACATTCGGAATTTCAGCTGAAACTCGTTCTGGGACAAAAATTGAAAAAGGAGGAGATCCTTTTAAAATTGTCATTCATGGACCCTCTGGGACAAAAGTTTTTTTTTTTTTTTTTTTTGATTTATTTATTTTTTATTTTTTTATTTTATTTATTTTTTATTTTTTATTTTTTATTTTTTAATTTTTAATTTTTATTTATTATTTATTATTTATTATAAAGTTCCATTTAAAATCAAGAAAATAATAATAATAAATAAAAGGGACTCATTGCTGATCATAATAATGGATTATATACTTGTAGTTTTACTCCAAAAGATGTTGGTGAATTTGAAATTCGTGTTCTTTTAAGAGGAAAAGATATTCAAGATAGTCCTTTTAGGATAACTGTAAATCGTGGAAGATTCCTCTTAGTTGATAGAAAAGATGCAATATTAGGAAAAGAAGGAATAGAAGAAGGACAATTCTCTTCACCTTTCTCATTACTTGCTCATCCAAATGGAAATATTTTTGTTGTTGATTCAAATAATCATAGAGTTCAAGTATTTGATGAAAATAGAAATTTTTTATTTCAATTTGGTTCCACTCAAGATTATCAATTAAACTTTCCAAAAGGAATTTCAGTGGATCATCATGGAAATGTTGTAGTTGTAGATACAAATAATAATCGAATTAGAACTTTTGATAAATCAGGAAACCTTTTAATGACATTTGGATCAAAAGGACATGGAGATGGTGAACTTGATTATCCTTTTGCTATTGCCATTGACACTCAAGGAAATTATCTTGTTACAGATACATATAATCATCGAGTTCAAATCTTCTCTCCAAAAGGAATTTTCATTAAAAAAATTGGATCTCAAGGAAATGGTGATGGAGAATTCTCATATCCTCTTGGAATTGCAATTGATTCAAAAGAGAACATTTATGTATCTGAATGGGATAATAACCGAGTTCAAAAATTTGATTCTAAATGGAACTTTATAAGAAAGTTTGGAGGTTTTGGAAAAGTAGATGGTTTCATGACAAATCCTTGGCATTTAACAATTGATGAAAATGATCATATTCTTGTTCCAGATGCAATGCATAGAGTTCAAATATTTGATGAGGATGGAAACTTTATTAAAAAATTTGGAGTAACTCTCTTAAATGGTCCAACATGTGTTGTATCTGATAAAAATGGTTCCATTCTTGTTACAGAACATTTAGCTCATAGAATTTCTATTTTTTAAAAAAAAACCAGAAAAAAGAACTTTAATTATAAATAGTGTATTTTCTCTTTGTACTCCAATTTATTTTTTATATATTTGTATTTAAAAAGATGATCAATAAAATAATTTACAACCAATATTTTTTGATTATGTTATGTTCAATTGTAAATCTTTACTCCAAGAGTATCTTTGTTTTTGAACATTAAAGAACTTTTCTAATTTATCCATATAAACTTGATGAAGTTGATCAACTTGCTCTTGAGTAGGATTTTCAATTTTCTCAACTGGGATTGGTTCACCAAATATGACGTGCATTGGTTTTCTCAAGGGAATCCAAGTAAAATATTTTCCCCAAAATAATAAGAGTGGAACTTTCAATTGTTTTAAAAACCTTTATTTATTTGTTTTTAATGTTTAAAATTGAAAAAAGAAAAAAAAAAAAAAAAAAAAAAAAAAAAAAAAAAAAAAAAAAAAAAAAAAAAAAAAAAAAGAAAAAAAGAAAAAAGAAAAAAAAAGATTTACCATTTCCAAGTTTTTTCTGGGATGTGAAGTTTATTATAAACTTCTTTTTCTCCAAAAACAACAACTGGGACTAAATCTGCTCCATGTTGCATTGCTAATTTTACAAATCCTAAAATTAAAAATAATAAATAAATAAAAATTACAATTAATAATTAAACAGGGAATCAATTTAAGAAAAAGATAGGATAAAAAAAGAAAAAGAGAGAAAAAAAATTACCTTTTCTCTCTTTTAATACTAATGTAACTGTATTTATTTTTGGAGTTGTTTCAAAAATTTCTTTTGAACCTCCTGGATAAATAATTAAGCTTTTATTTGCTTTCAATGCTCTTTCTGCAGATGATTTTGAAGCATCAATAGCACCCATCCAAAGACAAATTTCTCTACAAAATGGTGCAAAGAACATTGGTGTTGCTCCAAGAACTAAATATTATTGATGTTGTTTTACAATTAATTATTTCTTTCTTTCTTTCTTTCTTTCTTTCTTTCTTTTCAATCAAACAGAATCATTTTTTAAAAATCAAAATCAAAAATAAAATTAATTCAAACCTCTAAAATCAATTCCAGGGAATAATTGTTCCCAAATTCCACCATAAGTAAGAACACGACTTAACACTAATATTCCATGAGGATGATATCCAAACACATACTTTTTCTTTGGAGAAAGCTCCACAGTTCTCACGAGTTCAACACCACAATGCTTTAATGTCGCCAACCAAAAACTATGTCTTCTCAACCAATTCCAAGGTCTTCCACCTCTTACATGAGAACCATCTAAAAACGAAGGGAGATATAATGCTGTTGTTAAAACCAAGAGAGTAACAAAGAAGAATCCTGGTGTTGGTGAGAGCCACGAGTTGATAATCGTCCAATCTGAAACCAAAGAAGAAAGGAAGAGAGAGAACAAATATAAGAAGCCAAGAACGAAAGGGAACCAGAAGATGTAATGAACTACAGTGAATACAATGAATTCATTGATGTAACGATGAGGAAAGCGAAGCTCTTGAGGGATGGTTATGACTTTCTCGTTCTCAGTTCTAGTCATTGTTGCCACGCCTGAAAAAAAAAAAAAAAAATTAATTGCGAGATTGAATTCAACCCATATCTATCTGTCTCAATAAATGTTTAAAACGGTTTAAACCTTACTTCTACTTTTATTACAATTACAATTACAATTACTTTTCAACAAAATCATTCATCATTTCTTTATTTATTAATCTATTTCAATGATTTTCTTTTTTTTTTTTTTTTTCTTTCATAATTTCTTGGACTCGTTTTAATCTTTTTGAGGTTGAATCACTAACAAAATAAACAAATAAATAGTTCAAAGTTGACTTGATCGACTGACTGATTGAATTGATTTAGAATGGAAGAAGAACTCTTCTCTGCTTGTGCAATTGGGGATGTGATTAAAGTTCAGAAACTACTTCTCAATCCACGTATTAATACTAATTTGGCGAATAATTTTGGTTGGACACCTTTTTATATTGCTTGTAAAAATGGATGTATTGAAGTTGTGAAGTTATTATTAAATGATAAAAGAGTTGATATCAATCAAGCAAATAAGGGTCAAACACCTTTGCATGTAGCTTGTCTCAAAGGATATTTCAAGATTGTAGAATTGTTATTCAATGATAAAAGAGTTAATATTAATCAAGCAACTAATTATGATCGAACACCATTTTATATTGCTTGTGAGCAAGGAGCTATACCAATTGTGAAATTATTCTTAACTGATAAAACTCTTGATGTCAATAAAGCAGAAAAGAATGGTTGGACACCTTTTTTTGTTGCTTGTGCTTATGGAGATGTTGAAGTTGTTAAAATGTTATTAAATGATATGAGGATTGATATAAATAAAGCAGATAACTACGAGAAAACTCCATTTTTTATTGCTTGTGAAAATGGACATTTTGAAATTGTACAGTATATAGTTGCAAGTAGAAGAGAAGTAAATATCATTGCAAAAGATAAATTTGGAAAAAGTGGAATTGATATTGCAAGAATTAATGGAAACGAAAGAAGAGCATATTGGTTTCGTGAAAGTGAAGAAAAATTTCATAAGAGAAGGATACAATATGAAAGTATTGTTCAATTATTGGAATCATTTGATAGAGACCCAAGTGAAACAAGAATCAAATTGAGAATACAACTTGGTTTACCAGGTAATTAATTACTTTTTTTTTTTTTCAGCTCTTTTATTTCGATTCAACTTAGATTCAATTTTTTCTTCTTCTTCAACTTCATTAATTTTTCAGATGGTGATGCCGCTTCTCTCTTCACAATCATTGTTCTCCTTTCAGACAACTATTTGAAAGTCAAAACTTGAAATGATTCTGACCATTATTGTTCATTGCGTTATATTGTATTGTACTTTTAAATTTTTTTTGTTCACGAAAAATATGGAAAAAAAAAATAACTTTGTTCGTCTTCACTAAAGAAAAAAAAAAGAAGAAAAACAAAGTTAATTACAAAGTGATAAATCTCAACACAAATTTATTTTCACTTTAATTTTTTACAAAATTTTCTATTTTTCCATCTCCACAAGAAAGTGCCAAGAAGCTGAATCAAAGTCTAAAGACTTCCAATTCTTTTCCTACAATATTATTAATGTTACTCCTCACTTTCAAATATCATTATCAAACAGAATTCCCAACCAAAAAAATTATCGTCCTATTCCACAACCAATTGTTACTTTTATCCAAAGGTTATATCATAATCCTACAAATGTAATTCAAATCAAAAAGTCTGCCTGCATCGTGACCAATGAGAGTTATTGTTGAAAGTGTTTTCGGAAGACTCAAAGACTTTACTTGCTTAAAAGCTTGACGAAATAGTCTTGCTAAGCAAAATAAATGTTTTGTTTTATGTTTGCACATAAATGAAAGGAGAAATGAGCATTAGCTAAACTAAACTCCACCTATGAAAAGAATATCGATCAAACTGGTCCAAGCTGAAATGCAAGATTCCAATGTGATTATTCAAAGTGCTCGACATGTCATGTTCAACTAAATCCTACTTCTCCTTGTAATGTTATCTTCTATTATTTGGTCAATGAATCCTGTCAATATTTTTATAGTTTCTCTGAGGATGGCCATAGCCACTCAAATCCATGTGAAGGAAAAGGAAAGAAATGCTCAAGTTTGACGAAAAACTACCAGATATCAATAATTTACAGAATCTAAGAACAGGATTTTCAAATCCTAACACAAGAAACTTGTTATATGGTTTCAGCATTTCATGTAATCTATAGATTTTTTTTTGTTAAAACTTAAAACTTAAAAAAAAAAAAATAAAATAAAATAAAATTAAATTAAAACCTCTTATCGAACGATTCAAAGTCCAAACTCCTAAAGAGAAAATGGATTCAACAACAGACTGAAGAGATCTCTCATAGAAAATAACTTTTCAGAAAGAAATGACAGAGAATCAAATCCACGACAAACTAAAAACAACGAATTTGCAAACCGGATTATCCAATATTGCTAGAAAAAAAAAAAGAACTTGATAAAAAAAGACTGTAAAGGAAACTATGGAGCTAACTCTCGGATTGGAACTTATTATGGGAAGCAATAAGTTATGATTCCAGTTCAAACTCGACTGCTGAAATAAAAATCAAGAAGACAGATCAAGAAAAAAATAAAAAATAAAAAAATAAAACAAAGAAAAAAAAAATAAAAAAAAATGGCGGGTGGTGGTTCTCCTTCTCCTGTCTTGGGTTCACTTGACGAGCAACCGCGTATTAATGTAATGCTCTTCCTCTTCCTCTTCCTCTTCCTTCTTACATTATTCTTCACACACAAAAAAATATCTACTTTCACTTTATATTTCAATATTTTATTTCTTTTCTTTTGTTTTTTTCTTTTGTTTTGTTTTTTTTCTTTTGTTTTTTTGTTGGGTTAAATTTTGAAACAGAATTGCACTTCAGTTTGCATAAAAAATTAAAACTTTTTTTTTAAATGAGATTTATTCTGATTATTTTTTTTATAATAAGGTTGTGTTTGTCATTGATGGCTCTGCTCAGATGGGACAGTTGTATACAGAGTTCTTTCAAAGTTATTTGGACTCTTTATTACAGTTAGTTTTTTTTTTTTTTTTTTTTTTTTTTTTTTTTTTTTTTTTTTTTTTTTTTTTTTTTTTTTTTTTTTTTTTCTTCTGAAATATGTTTTAAACAAAAAAACTAGATTTTTTAGACTTAAACTAGATCAAAGAAGTAGAGGAGTATTTTTGATTTGATTTTTTAAAAACTGAAATAGATGAATTGAATTTTGTTTTTTTTGAAATAAAAAAAGGTACAAGTAAACTATGGCTTGGTAATCTTTCGTGATCATAAAGCATATTCAGTTTTTCCTGTTGAAAAACGAGAGTTTACAACCAATTATCATGATTTTCGGAAAAGTTTGGAAGAAATAGAATTTGAAGGAAGTTTAAACTTTACTTGTCTTGCTGATGGATTAGCATGTGCTTTAGAAGTATTTTTTTAAAAAAACATTTTTGCCACTTGATTTTCATTGTTTTGTTTTTATCATTTAATAATTTTTTTTTTTTTTTCATTCAGCTATTAAGATTTGAACCAAATGAAAGTGTATCAAAATATTGTGTTTTACTTTCAAATACATTGCCTTCAAAAGTAGTTTGTCAATATTCTTCGGATTCAACTTTACGGAATTTAGACTATGAATCAATTGCAAGTCAATTCCCAATGGTTCAATTTTTATTTAACTTTTAAAAGAATTTATTCAATTTATTGGGTCATATTTAATTGTGTTATATTGTAGGAAAATGTATTTTTAACTGTCATTTCGCCACGGAAATCCCTTGAAGAGCTTTCAAAAGTATTTGAGAAGGTGAGTCATTTTTTTTCTTCTTCTCGATTTCAATTTTTTTTCAAATTTTTTCAAATTTTTTCTATAAAATTTTCAGGCAAAGAAAGATGGATCCATTGTGAGTGATGGACAAGCCACTAATTCAAAACACTTGGTCAAAGTATCCGGAATAAATTGGCCAGGATATACTCCTGATGGTTTGCTTTTTTTTAAAAAAAAACAAAATGTTTATTTTCAATTATTAATTAAACATTTCAAAAATAGAAATTCAAAATCAAGCAAAAAAAATTAAAACGGATGATGTAAATGTAAGTCCTGTACGTTTAAATTTTATGATTATCCATTTTTCTTTTTGATTGCTATCCAAACTTTTTTTTTTGTTTAAAAAAAATAATTCTAAAATCATTAAGGTTGAAACAATTCAAAACCAAAATATCCCTAAAAATCCTCAAGTAATGCCAATTCCAGATCAAAAACCTAATGTGCCTAATTTTTCTCAAGGACAAGGACAACCACAACCACAACAACCAGTTGCCTCAAATTACTATACAGGTGCTCAAAAAGTCCGTCCTCAACCAATTTCTCAAGGACCTCAAGCTAGTTCACCTTCAAATATGCAACATAATGTCAATCCACATCCAAACTTACATCCTAATTTCAATGTTAATCGAAACCAGAGTCCAAACTCAAATCCAAATCTCAATCCTAATCCAAGTCCTCATCCAACTCCAATTATGAATCCAAATCCGAATCCAAACCCAAGTCCTATTCTTAATCAAAATGTTGGAAATATTAATTCAAGACCTGTACCATCACCAAACCAAATTCCAGTTAATAAAATGCCAATGAATAATCCTATTGTTAATCAAAATTTACCAAGACAACCAATTCAAAATCTTCCTAATACTATGGTCAGTATTTATTATTTTTTTTTTTTTTCATTCTTTCATTTCATTTCATTCTTTTATCTTTCTTTTTATCAAGAATCCAAATTCAAACCCAAACCCAAACCCAAATGTCAATGTCCACCCTCATCCTCATCCTAATCCCCATCCTAATCCTAATTCTAATCCAAATCCAAATCCAAATCCCAATCCCAATCCTCCCTCTCATCCCCATCCAAATCAAGCAATTCTTGCTGCTAAACCAGTATACTTTCAATTATTTTCTTTATTTTCCTATTTATTTATTGATACAACTCTATTAGCCTGTTTGGAGAGGAACGTTAACCTATCCATCCAAAATCAAAACTGTTCTCCAATTAACTGCTTCATATGTTAAGCAAGCACAAGAAGCTCCATATGTTCGAGATCCTGAATGGACTCCAGAACTGAAAGTTGGTCTATTTACATCAGTTGATAAAAAAGAATTAGGAAAGTTTGCTAAAGCATGTTCGTTTCTCTCTTTTTCTCTTTTTTTCTTTTTCTTTTTGAAAATGAATAACCATTTTTTTTTTTTTTTTCTCAAAAGCTACTTTAATCCATTTTCAAGCTAATCCTTCTGTAGGAAATGCTGAAGAAAATATGAAGGAAGTTAGTAATTTCAAAATGCAATTGACTA
>Ga0209960_1002899_pt1 | contig 15981 bp, 10 predicted proteins | sample ThiBiot_500_plan_2_FD_183947 | JGI IMG/M metagenome (GOLD analysis project Ga0209960, IMG submission 183947) | Wastewater bioreactor microbial communities from Cape Town, South Africa - Thiocy_expt_500_plan (SPAdes) | ecosystem: Engineered > Bioreactor > Thiocyanate-remediating >...
AAACATTCCGTATCGATATTGGCACTATTTTACCAAAAGACAAAATACCAAAGGCAAATCGAAAAGCAATTTTATCAATTAAACGTCGTGCATTACCACTCGTGCCGGCTTATTCGATTACAACACACAAAAGTCAAGGACAAACATTGAAAAATGTTGTAATCGATTTGAAATTGCCAACTGAAAATGACGATCTTGCCTCAATTTATGTTCCTTTGTCACGAGTCAAAAGATTGGCCGATTTAATTATTTTGCGACAATTTGAATACAAGGTTTTATTGATGAAACCAAGTAAATCGCAAACGGCCGAAATGGAAAGACTCGATAAATTGTACATCGAAACGCAAAAACGTTTTTCCGAGTGGTTTTAGTCTTTCAAATTGTAAATATTTTTTTATTTTTTGTTAAAATTTTTTTAAATTTGTATATTTATTGTTGTTAACGATTTGTTTAAAATCGTTTCTTTGTTAAAATAAAATTTTCCATCAAACTCTACAAAATTCTTGTATTTTCATCTATTATCAACACATAATCGTGTAACTTATTGAAGTCAAGTATAACAGTATCGTTCACTTCGTTGCATAATATGATTTTCTTAATGTTTCTATCATGAGAAAATATTAATGACGTCTCAGTCGAGGGTCAAGTGAATCGATTCTCGATGAACGTTACTTGTTTCGTTATCTCATCATATATATGTACACGTCTTCGTTTCTCTCAGAGGAGAGAAGAAGTTTGTCTTGTTTTTTGGGTATTTTTCGAATAAACATCGTGGGGATTTTCTCAGTTCGATAACTGAGTCACATCACTCTAACAGTGTTCTTTTCTGTTTAGATATCCTGCAACGATCCTCTCAAGAACATCTCAAGATACCGGTAAGTTCTAGTCTTGATAATATATGTAATATAACCTGTTTCATTCTAGATAAGTCCTTACAAGATCTTGAAAAGTAGGTAGCACTGAATCGTGGAAAGATCTTGGACGGTAGTTAGAACTAGATCCTGAAAGCTGGATAAGCAAAGGATCTTGAATCAGTTTTTTGCTTTTTAGTTTGATAAATCCTGAAAGGATCCTTTACGGACTATGACAAAAAACCTTGACGGTTCCTTGATTTTTCTGTTCGAAATCTTACAACGATCCTACAAAACCGTCGCTACACACTTCTTTCAGGATTCAAGGAATTCTTGACAGGATCCTGATTTTAAGGAATAACAAACCTTTACAGATCTTACTAAACCGTACTTCATATCCTGCCAGGATCCTCCTGTTCCGTGGCTACACACTTCTTTCAGGATTTTTGCGTTTCAGGTCAATATCCTGTTTAACAAACATGGCAGGATCCTTTCAAACCGTGACTACACACTTCTCTCAGGAAAAAGTCGTTTCCTTAGGAAACAACAGCGAATCCTTGCAAGAACCTTACTGTATCTTGGAATGATCCTACACTGAAAATGCAAAGATTTTCTCTAGTGATTTTGAGTGTCATTTCCATTGATACACATTTAGCGCTTTCGATACCTGTACCTGTTTGATTCTCTATACAACATTTCTGCTTTCTAAACTTTCGATTTGATGGACTTCAACAGAGCACATGAACTTGTAATTGTAATTGTGATGAACTATTTAATATATCGGATTTAGTAGGATTTTCATTCACTATACGTTTTATTTGTAGGTTATTTTAATGTACATTGCTCAAAATGGCAAAAGATCGATTATCTGTAAAAGTTGAACCAACAGAATGTAGTGATATTTTGGAAAGGAACCAGCTTGATTGGCTTTTTACCGAACCCGCAAAACTGGAAACAAAATTATCATATCAGGTAATATATATTTTTAAGAGTAAAATTATTCTAAATTATCATACGTTCAAAACTTCTATAAATCTGACTAGATATGTATAAATTAGTGTAATAAAATCATATTGATATTTATGGATATATTCAGAATCTAAAAATTTTCTTTTGTCGATTTGAATAAATAAGATATGCTTTCTGTTTCTTTAGGAAACGAGTACAGATTCAACAATAATTCAATACATTATTCTCCGCACATATGGACCTGAACTGCGTAAAATGAGACTACCAGATTCTTTTCGTGAACTTTGGAAAAACATTTGCGGCACTTTTTATGACGATGTAGATGTATCCTATGTCAGTCTAAATTTACCTTTCAATTTATATGGCATACACCAAACGATAATTCAGTATTATGATGAAACTACTCACAAGTGCATTACCCTCAATAATATAAATTGGTCAGAGTACAAAGAACTCATGAATCGCCATTGGTGTGATTTGTCATTGGGACAATTCGTTGGATATCCTCGATCACTTAAACTCATAGTCACATCTAGGCCAAAGTCAGAGGAGGATTTGATTTCTATTTTAAAAAAATGTGAATATTTGTCGAAGCTGCGCGGATATATTAATACTATCCTGGATGAATCGCAGCCACTGCAGACATCTGAAGAGAGTACGTAAACCTGTTTTAAACTTACACTTGATTTAGTTGAGAACTTTCTACAAAAGTATGCTCTTGCGTCGAGAAGAGGAGTAAAAATTGAATAAGTCTTTGATATGAAGTTTATTCCCATATTGTCTTTTATTCTTCTTGAATTTTTTTTATCGATTTATTTAGACAATAGGAAACGATTCGCAATACCAGATGCGAGAAAAGCATCAAGCTCATCTTTTGGACTAAAAGCTCTCACAAATCAATTGAATCTTATCGGATCTGGATATGTGTTCATATGTTTGCTTAACGAGACAGATAGCTCCGATGAACTGAATGATATTGGTTGTGACAGACAAATTTTCTTTAAGCCATACGAATGTCTATCATGCTTGGCAACAAAAACTGATCAAAAACTAATTCTTATTGTTTCACAATCATTGGCAACAAATTTTATTCCGCTTATTCATGATCTGATTCAAGTTATCTATATTTACATTCAACATAATTATGATAGCTATCACGAAGTTGAAGATGATAGTTATATTAATAATAAACAGTACTATAAAATTCGAGGTAGTTTTATAGAACAAACTGCATTGTTAACTATGGCGAATGATGATCTAAAGCAGTTAACTGATGGTTCAAAAAAAGTCTCTAATTTTACTCGCGAAAACACAACGTTCGATTTTTACACAATGTCGAAACAGCCATCATCATCACTAAAATCATTATCCAATGAAGAAAGTATGTTTGTATCGCATCAAATTATTCTTAAAACAATAGTAGAGTCTGGTAGTGAAAATCCTTTAAACAAGTTATCTGCATCAGTAGAACTTTGCCGAAAACTTTCAGAAGAAACTACACGACAAATAATCGATAATTTACGGCATAAATATGTTTCCGACAAAGCTATTAATATGTACATGAATAATGCATCGTTACAAGACATGCTGAACACTTGTTTCTACACAAAAAACATGCAAACAATCTGTAAATTGTGGTTTCTTATTCGTGATTTATTGAAGCAGTTTCCAGAAAACAACAAACCGATAAAAGTATATCATGGGCAATATTATAAATATTATGTAATTCAAAAGCTCAGAGACAATGTTGGTAATCTAATAACATTTCCTAAATTCTTTACAATGTCTACGTCGAACATCTGTACGATTCATAACAATGAGAAAAATTATTTTAAACTAAAATTTGTAGTATTTCATCTGGAAATGAGTGTTGGAAATACAAACGCCAGATTCGTGACACTACAGCAAAGTTATGATGAAACAATTCTATTATTTGCGATTGGCAATATATTTCGCATTGAATCAGTTGAAGAACTTACGAATGAAGTTTATCACTGCAAATTATCTATTAATAGTGATAATAGTTCTGAGCTAGATAGAATAATCCGTAATTATGAGCAGGAAATTGGAACACAACTAACTTATCTATCTATGGGATCATTTCTTAATGAGTTAGGACGAAGATATCTTGCACAGGAGTATTACGAAATCTTATTGAAATTAACAACGGATTCTAATATTACTTCCTGTATACAGAATAATCTAGCTATTATCTATGAGCACGAAAAAGATTTGAAGAAAACACGAAACTTGTGGGAAAAAGTTGCAGCAAAACAAGATATGTCAAATTTGAAAATACCACTGTTTTCTGAAAAACAAAATTCAGTTATTATTATCGCGCATCCAGTACCAAATACTTCACCAATTATCAATTATTATAATCTTGCTTGCGTCTATCGACACAACGAACATTTTGACGAAGCATTGGAAGCATGTGAGAAAGCATTCGAATTATCAGCAACTTCCGCCGATTCTCTCGATATCGCATTAGTTCATAGTGCCAAAGGAAGTATCTATTTTTGCCAAGACAAATATACAGATGCATTGAAATCATTTGAATTGGCTTTGGATTGTGCATTGGTGCACCGTTCACCTACAGATCCTCTCCTTGACCAATACTTAAATAACATTCGTCTGTTGAAAAATGAAATCTATTCGGATACATTTTCAGACATGGAGACTATATAAATTTAAAATAAACAAAATACTACACGAAGTTTTTTTTTTAAATAATAAATAATACGTTTATGTTTTTTTGCAGACTTAAACTCTTTTAGAATATACCATTGATACTAGATGGCCATTCCAGACAATGAAACAACAATGAATCTACTTTCTATCATAGTTAATTCACCAGTATTAGTAGAACCACAGGAATACATCGGAGTATGGCTCGATGAGGACTGCGACAAGCCAGAAAATGTTTCGATTAAAAAAGCACTCAGCGATATTTTTCAATCATTTGCACCATTTACACTTTGGGATAAATGCATCAACTATATAAATGAACCGAGGCCCGGTAAGATATTTTTTATTGTATCACATGAAATTGGACAGTATTTTGTGCCACTTATGGTTCCCGAGAATATTGTGACAATTGAATATATTTTTGTCTTTTCGAACAAAACGAATGCACAAGAATATTGGCAATCAAAAATATCAGATAAAATTCGAGGTGGATTCAATTCACTTGATGACTTAACACAAGCGGTTAAAAATGCTATTAAAATATTTAATGAACGAATAAGGACAGCAACCACTTCAACTACAATGCTGAATACACCTCCATTCAACTCAAACGATCATGTTAATGTAGAAACGAGATTTGATAATCAATCCATTAACAATTCTCATTTCTATGATGTACCATCAACATTAGTCTTGGATAAAAATATTACAAAGACTGCAATAAAAGATTTAAGCAAAGATCATGTTTGGTTTATTCAATTCCAATTATTGATCGAAATTATAGTAGGCTTGCAAAATTCCACTCAAGCCAAGGAAGACATTGTATTGATTTTTCGACAACATTACAAGGATAATAATTGTGAACAGGATAAAATAAAGAAATTTGAAAAAGAAGCTGAAGATTATTCTAAAGCTATTTATTGGTATACAGCTGAATCATTTATTATTCATTTATTAAATCGAGTATGTAGTACAGAAGATGTTGATCATTTATACTATTTTCGATTATTTATTACTAATTTACACAAACGAATTCTTGAATTAGTGAATGATAATTTCACTATTAGTTTGAGGGAAAGAACAAAAGTTCTATACAGAGGCAAACGTTTATCTGTCAGTGCTGTAGAAAATTTTAGAAAAAGTGTTGGTAATCTAGTAGCAATGAAGGGGTTTCTATCGACAACTGTCGATGAAGATGTTGCTAGATTTTTTTCTGGTGATGGAATTCAACAAGAAGGATCTGTTTGTGTTGTATTCAAACTAAATATTGTTAATTGGGAAGAATGCAAATCATCAGCTGCTGTAAAACCCGAAGAAGGCGTTATGCCAGACGAAAATGAAGTTCTGTTTACAATCGGAAGTATATGGAAAATCAACGAAGTGGGCAAATTTAAAGATTCAAATACTAATATATGGTGTATCGAACTCACATCGTGTTCAGAATCTGACGCACGTTCAGATCAATTAATAAAACATTTTAAAGGACAACTTGGTCAAACAAGTGATTTACTAGCACTCGGTGATTTTTTAATGAAAATTGGTCAATATGAAAAAGCTGAGAAATATTACCAAATATTAAAAAAAGGCCAGAACTGGCCTGAAAAACATGTTGATCTTGCAGGAATATATAATCGTCTTGGTATTATTCGTCTAGAGCGAAAAGATCTGGATTTAGCAATTGATTATTTTAAAAAAGCAGTAGATGCAGCCCCACCAGACAGTAACATAAAACAAGCGGCTGATGCCAATGTAGAAAATGTTGAAATAGAATCAAAACGACCACCGACGATACTTTTAGGCAAACGTCTAGGACCAAGCGACGTTATTAGTAAATTTTTAGTAACTAATGAAGCATCTACGCCAATTTTAAAGAATAACTTAGGTCATACAGCTTATATCCAAGGCAAGTATGATGAAGCTCAAAAATATTTTGAAGATGCTATTGGTCTTATGGAAACACAAGAAATAGATTATCTTCCTGAAATGTCATGTGTTTACAACAATCTTGGAGCAGTTGCTTATGAAGAAAAAGATTATCCTAAAGCAAAAGATTATTTTCGGAAAGCTATTTTTACTCTTCAAGAATTAACTTCAAGTCATCCATGGATAAATGAATATAAGGAAAATCTAGCATGTGCTCAACGCCATATAAGCAAAAGACAAAAGATTGAATAATTGTTATATTTGTTTTCAAAATCCTTTATTTAATAAAACAATATCATAAGCCGTTAAGAAAAAATAGATAATTTATCTTTCAGGTTCAAACTGCAATTCAACTTTGATATCGGTAACATTACAAAGAGAATCTTTTAATTAAAAAAATTGATACTTTTCTAAGATATAAATTCATTGCCGAAACAATCAATGAATGTATAGAATTTGCCATTAAAAAAATCTCTATTTGAATGCATAATGAATTTCTCTCAGCAGAATAGAATTTATTCTATACACTTATCAGCAACTGTAATCGTTACTTATTTCCAAGCCAATGTGATTCATAGAACGTGGTTTTGATATTGGAGAGATTCCATATCAATCGAATGATTCGATGTAAAACAAATGAAAACTTATCTGCGTAGTTTGTGACTGAATTAAGCGAGTTTTTTTAATGATCTTTGATAGTTCCTTTTTTGAAATTAAATGTTCTTATATTTTTATCCAACCGTTAATGTACATATTTACTTAAAGTTAAAGGAAGTAAAGAAAATACTTGAGTTTCTCAGTATAAAATCTCATCGAAAAGAAAAATTTAACAAAAATATGTCACTAACATTGAATTGCTTATTTTTGATCATCACAATTGTGTTCTTTGTCAAAGGTGAATTAAATCGATCGATATCAACATGTTCAGCTCCACTATGTCCGCGGAAGCAAAATACAAATAGTTCATGTTCATCGACAAATACACAAATTTGTCATGCATATACTATTGCATTGACTAATCAGGTGTTTTGTGCACCATCGTTTTCTTGTTCATCTTTCGATCCATGTTTGGCGAATTTAACATGCTCAACCAATACGAGCGTTTGTCTAGCTGAAACATGTTGTTTAAAACCAGTTTGTATTCCAATTACTTTGAGTCTTGCAGCTTGTAGTGAAAGTACGTTACATCCAACAAATATCACAAATTTGACATCAACTACGACCGTTAAAACAACAACTCGTAAAGCAACTACTAGTAAAATATCTGTTTTCATTGTTTGAATTATTTTCTAAATTCATGATTTATATAGATAGATTATGTTCTTCGAATATATCTATTACGTTTGGTTCTGGTACTTCGGAATTTACGAATGAAACATTTGGGATTCAAACAAATTATCAGCAAATAATTGGGAGATTAGTATTTGACGGAGAATTTGCCTTTGTTAATCGTGTTCCCGAACATTATAATTGGCATAGCGGCGCTTTAGATCATACAGAAGGAGATATCAATGGATATATGTTTCTATGTGGTGGAGCTTATAATCCTGGTCAAGTTTTTAACTATACATTTCAGAATTTATGTGCTGAAACTCGTTATGAATTTTCTATTTATGCAACAAGTATCGGTAAAGCATCAATACCTAATCATACAGAACCATCGTTTACATTTGAAATTCTTACAACTACCAATCATAGTCTACTTGCTAGTTTAAATACTGGTATGATGTCTGATTATGATGAAATGACTTGGTCAAAATATTCAATGTTATTTACCACACAATCTACTTCAGCTATTCTTGTCGTAAAATCAAACGTTCCTGGAGGATTCGGAAATGATTTTGCAATTGATGATATTCAACTTCGTGTTTATTAATCAAAACAAATAACAATAAGATAACGAAAAAATAATAAATTGTCATTTCTTTTTATTATCATATTTTAATTTTTGTCAACATTAAATCGTTGAATTCGATGATTGTCACTATCGACAACATAAAGATTATTTGCACGATCAAATACTAAACCTCTTGGACAACGTAACTGATTTGATCCTTCTCCTTCACCATTTCCACCGACAACAACACGACCTTCTTTCGAACCTGTTGGCCAACACATAACTCGATCATTATAATAATCTGCCACAAAAACATCACCGTTTTCATTTACAACTAATCCTTGTGGATCCGACAATTGTTTGAAACTATTCCCATAACCTTGTCCACCAGCAACAACAATTCCTTCTTTTGCACCTTTCAACCATTTCATCACACGATGATTGTTACGATCTAAAACATAGATCGAATCTTCTCGATCAACGAAAATATGTCCCGGATAGTTGAGTTGATTGAGTTTATCTCCATTTCCATTTTCACCTGCAACAACTATTCCTTGTTTTTCATCTTTTTTCTATCTTTTCACTTCATCTCTCTGCCAATCAGAAACAAACAAATCTCCTTTGTTATTCATCATTAATCCAAAACATGAAATATCTTCAATGAGAATTTGTCTATCATTTTGATTTTCTAATGACCATCGAACAACTCTTCCATTTCCAACATCACATATAATCAAAGATTTCTTATTTCGATCCAAAATCACATTACATGGGGAATTCAATTGATCGATTCTGTTTCCTTTTCCATTTCCTCCAGCAACAACTTGACCATTTCTTTCACCAAATTTCCACTTAATAATACGATGATTGTATGGATCAGCAACATAAATAGTTTGTTGTTGATCATCAACATAGATTCCTTCGGGTGTATCGAATTGATTTAATTGATTTCCTGGTCCATTTCCACCAGCAATCGTAGTTGCTTGTTGTTTCCATTTGAGATTAGTAGTAGTTGGAGTAATATTAATCAACAATTTGTTAATAAATGTTGATGATGAATCTTGTTTAATTCGAATGTAATTTGTTTGATAAAGTTGATTTTTGAGATCTTCTAATTCTATTTGAAGTTGTTTCAAAATAATTTCATTGAAATCTTTCTTTTTAACAGTTTTTTGCATTTCTTCAGTGAACGAACGCAATTTAACTTCAATAGTTTGAGCATATTGCTGAATAACATTTCGTTGTTCTTCAGCTGTCTGTCGAATTTTTTCGATGGATATTCGTTCCCATTGAGTAATTTGTTGTATTAATGGATGATTATTTCGATTATTTTTCTGATCATCCAAAGTTTGTGCAAATTGATTTCGTTGATCTTCAATTTGATGAAATTGTAGTTTCAATTCTTCACGATGTTTCATTAAATCATCGACACAAAAATGTTCCGAACATCCCGTACATATATAAGTTGTTATTTCTTCTCGACATGCATAGCATTTCATGATTGTATTTGATGTAGCCATGGTCTTTTTTTTCTTTTAATGCACACTGTTGTGTTCTTTATTTTGTCAAGAACTTTTTATTCTTTAACAAAAACACGGCGTTTTTTCTTTTCTTTTCCTCTCACAAAACCGACGACTGAGGATCGTCATCAGTAGATGTCGATTCGAACACTCACCTTATAGGAAGAACAAGCAAAAATAAATATGTGCTTTCTTATCAATTATATGCTACTAGTTCGAAGTAGAATTTGAGCAAATGTTATTACTGTGATCGTCAATAGAATCATTCACCTCACACCCTCAACGTTTGGATGAAATCTTGGTTGATTGAATGAAACTTCTACAGCTGTTAAGATACCAATGATGTTAATAAATAGAAGAAAATCTATCCAAACTCGACTAAACATTTTAAATGAACTAATTGCCTGAAAAGTTCTCAAAAGAAAAAAAAACAATTTGATTTGCTAATACTGACATAAATCACGTTTATTTGATTTCATAGTTTAATCTTTATTTATAGAAAATTCGTTTCTTTGCTACTTAAATATCAGTTAAACTCCGATCAACAATAAAAAGCAGCAAAAAAATTTAAACTTATTGGATCATCATGTTACCGATCTAACTTTTTGTTGACAAAAATTCAACATCAGCATATTGAGTAGCATCGGCGACACCTCGTTTCGCTGTTACCAAAAATCGATAGCTGGAAAAGGTAATTAAATTCGAAAAGAATTGATATGATCCCCAAGTAAGTCTTCCTGGATCGATTGAAAGACCACTAACACCATTATAGATCAAGGTCCAACTTGAGCCAGATGTTAACGAAGATGACGCTTCATTACTTCCTTCGATTGTGACTGTAAGAGGATCTCGGTCAGGAAGATCATTTGCTGTTCGAATTCGAAAACCTTGAAGTAATGATGAACCACGTTGTAATGTCAAATAAAAACCAGTACCAAGTGCACATGTCGCTGATGGATCACCATTCGATACACAACTACCGAAACTAGCATATTTAGTATTGGCATTTCCATCAAATAGATTAGGTGGTGATTCAGCATCTGGATAGTTTCCACTTGCGAGACCGGCTGATGCTTCAGTACTACTACCACCAGCGACGGTATTCCAAATACCGTAAACTGTTTCACTTGTATCGGTGAGCGTCTGCATTGCTAAAAGGAAAATAAATCCTCTTGAATCAAACACTCAATACGACATTTTCTCTTACTTGGAGTGGGTACTGCGGCTGAAATAAATTCAACATCGGCATATTGAGTAGCATCAGCAACACCTCTTTTACTGGCTATCAGAAATCGATAACTTGAGAACGCAACTAAATTCGGAAAGAATTTATATGATCCCCAAGTTAATCTTCCAGGATCGACCGAAAGACCAGTAACGCCATTATAGATCAAGGTCCAACTTGAGCCGGATGTTAATAAAGAAGCTACATCGTTACTTCCTTCAATAGTGATCGTGAGAGGATCTCGGTCAGGTAGATCATTTGCTGTTCGAATTCGAAAACCTTGGAGTATTGATATTGCACGTTGTAATGTCAAATAAAAACCCGTATCAACTGCGCATGTAGCTGATGGATCACCGTTCGATACACAACTACCAAAACTAGTATATTTCGTATTGGCATTTCCATCAAATAGATTAGGTGGTGTTTCAGCATCTGGATAGTTTCCACTTGCGAGACCGGCTGATGCTTCAGTACTACTACCACCAGCGACGGTATTCCAAATACCATAAACTGTTTCACTGCTACCAGTGAGTGTATAGATGTCTGAAACAGAAATATTTGAAAATATACGTAGTCATGGGAAAATTTCTCGTACTTGGAGTGTCTGTGGTTGTTGAAACAAATTCCACATCCGCATATTGAGTTGCATCGGCGACACCTCGTTTCGTTGTGACGAGAAATCGATAACTTGAAAAGGTAATTAAATTCGAAAAGAATTGATATGGTCCCCAAAGAAGTCGTCCTGGGTCAGTCGAAAGACCAGTAACATCATTATAGATCAAGGTCCAACCTGAGCCGGATGTTAATGACGATGATGCTTCATTACTTCCTTCGATTGTGATTGTAAGAGGATCTCTGTCAGGAAGATCATTTGCTGTTCGAATTCGAAAACCTTGAAGTAATGATGAACCACGTTGTAATGTCAAATAAAAACCAGTACCAAGTGCACATGTCGCTGATGGATCACCATTCGATACACAACTACCGAAACTAGCATATTTAGTATTGGCATTTCCATCAAATAGATTAGGTGGTGATTCAGCATCTGGATAGTTTCCACTTGCTAGTCCGGCTGACGCTTGAGTACTACTACCACCAGCGACGGTATTCCAAATACCATAAACTGTTTCACTTGCACCAGTGAGTGTGTAGATGTCTGAAATAAAGAGATTTGAATCTATATGTACATTCATCGGAAATTTTTTACTACTTGGAGTATTTGTAGTGGTTGAAACCAGTTCAACATCAGCATATTGAGTAGCATCGGCGACACCTCGTTTCGTTGTTACCAGAAATCGATAACTAGGAAAGGCGATTCGATTCGAAAAGAATTGATATGATCCCCAACTTAATCTTCCAGGGTCGGCCGAAAGACCACTAACACCAGTATAGATCAAGGTCCAACTTGAGCCAGATGTTAACGAAGATGACGCTTCATTACTTCCTTCGATTGTGATTGTAAGAGGATCTCGGTCAGGAAGATCATTTGCTGTTCGAATTCGAAAACCTTGAAGTAATGATGAACCACGTTGTAATGTCAAATAAAAACCAGTACCAAGTGCACATGTCGCTGATGGATCACCATTCGATACACAACTACCAAAACTAGTATATTTAGTATTGACATTTCCATCAAATAGATTAGGTGGTGATTCGGCATCTGGATAGTTTCCACTTGCGAGACCGGCTGATGCTTGAGTACTACTACCACCAGCGACGGTATTCCAAATACCATAAACTGTTTCGGTTGTTCCTGTTAGTACATAAACCTCTAGAAACTCAAGTTCTTAATGATTTATGTTGAAATTTTGGATTTCAATGGTTACCTGATGTTTCATCTGTTGATTGTCCTCCAAAACAATATAAATCTTTTAAAAATGGAAATTTTGTCTCTTTCTCGTAGATTGTATAATCCTTGTTTATTTCTTTGTAAGATGCTACGCCAATTTCAGCAAAAACATTAAGTTCGAATTTGAGATAAGGCGAAATGGATAATCCAGCAGGACACTCCTCGGATTCTGTATCAAATCCGATTTTTCCACCGGCAATAAATTTAGTTGCCAAACCTATAGCGGCTCGTAATACACCACTAAGGACAATTAATGAAAACTCTATTTGTGGTTGGATAAAAACACCTAGATCAACTTCAATTGAAGCTTTGAATTGAAATTTCGGCTCGATTTTGTCTGGTAATAATCCACTGAATTCGGATTGGAATGGACTTTTAACATCAATTTTAACATGAACATTATTCCAAGTAAAATATGCACCAAAAGAGATTCCTATTGATCCTTCAATATTAACAAATGCACCAACTTCTAGAGTAATTGTTGGTCCGATACTGAATACACCTGGAACGATAAATGGAGTGATTGGAAGTGAAGCAACAGGTACGGATTTCTCGAGTTCTTTTTCATAAGTTACAAAAAGACCTGCAACTGCTTTAACAAATACTTTCCCATCAACTTGAACAAAACCGGTATCCATAACAGTTAAAATGCCATCTTTTCTGAAATAAAATTTTGCATAAACACTGAGTGATTCTTGAACTTGACATTCTTCACAAGTTAATTTAATATTAACTTCTTCGTTAATATTATATGTGTAAATATCGAATGCTTCACTTGGTCCAACAGTAAAATTGATTGTTGTTGATTTCTCGTAATTACCTCCAAATATAGCAGTTTTAATTACCGTAGCAACTTCTACAACAGTTTTAGCTACTGTGGTAACAACATTTGCAACAGTTTTAAATGCGCTTTTAATCTTACTAAAAAGTCCACGTCTACGTCGATGATGACTATTATTAATGGGAACAAATTCTACATCTCTTTTCTCAACCGTGTCACTAGTTTGATCATCCAGTGAGACACTATTTTTCAGTTCATTATAAGCATCTTCATCATTGTAGTATCTTGGATCAATTATATCATAAAGCAGTGCTTGAGAAACAGAATTAAAAGAGCCAAGAGATACATCGTCTAACATTGTATCATTAGTTTCATCTAAAGTTGAATACGAACTTCCAGTTAAGTCTGAATTAGGAAAAAATGATCCATCGACAGTTTTCACATCGGATGGATAGTCCGGCAAATAATTTGTTTGGTATGTTTCAGTTGTAACACTCGAATCAGTGACAGTGGTAAGAATATCTATTTGGCTACTTTCTGTTGCTATATTCGGCATAGTTGTTTCCATCCTTCCAGTTGTAACGTCAGAATCCGTGATCAAATCAGGAATACTTGTTTGCTTTATTTCAGTTGTATCAGTTGAATGACTAGTTTCAATCGTAACATCTGAGCCAGTAACAATCGGCGAAATTGGTCTTTCGCTGGTTTCAATTGTAACATCTGAATCAGTGGCAATATCAGGAAGAGTTGCTTGTTCCGTGTCAACTATAGCACTAGAATCAGTAACAGCACCAAGAATAGTTGTTGGTTTTGTTTCAATGGGAGCAGTAGAATCACTAACAGCATCATGGAGAGTTGTTTCCTTTATTTCAAATGTTGTACTGGATTGCGTGGCAATATTAGGGATGCTTGTTTCTTTTGTTTCAACTGTAGCACTTGACTGTGAAGTAATATCAGGAATAGTGGTTTGTATTATCTCCGTTGGAGCACTAGAATCAGCAGCAGCGTCAAGGAAAGTTGTTTGTTTACTTTCAACTGTGGTACTGGATTCTGTGGAAATATCACGGATATTTGTTTGTGTTGATGCAATGCTAAAAGACGTGTCTGTGTCTGTATTAGCAATAGATGTTTTTTCTGTTTCAATTGGAGCACTTGAGTCTGTACCAACATCAACGATAGTTGTGTCTCTTCCTTCCATCGTAGTATGAGCGTCAGTAAAAGTATCAGGGACAGTTGTTTGTTGTGTTTTAATAGTAGCACTGGAATCTGTTATATGATCACGAATAGTGGTTTCATCTATTTCAATTGCAGTAGTAGATTCTGTAGCATGATCAGAGATAGTTGTTTGTTCTACTTGAATGGGAGCAGTAGAATCGGTCACAAGATCATGAATAGTCGTTTGTTTCGTTTGAATTGTAGTAGTGAAATCTGTCTTAAGCTCATGGATTGTTGTTTCTTCTGACTGAATAGTAACACTGGAATCCATTGCAATATCAGGAATAGATGTTTCTTTTGTTCTAATTGGAGTACTTGAATCTGTATCAGCATCAGCGATAGTTGTTTGTTTTATTTCAATTGTAGTACTTGATTTTGTGGTGGTAATATCAGGAAGAGATGTTGCTTTTGTTCCAGTTGTAGCACTTGAATCTGTTACAACATCAACGATAGTTGTTCGCTTTGTCTCAATCGGAGCACTTGAGTCTGTAACCATATTAGGGATAGTTGTTTGTTTTGTTTCAATTGTAGTACTGGATTTTGTGATGGTAATATCAGGAAGAGATGTTTCTTTTGCTTCAGTTGTAGCACTTGAATCTGCACTAACATCAACGATAGTTGTTTGTTTTGTTTCAATTGTAGTACTGGCTTTTGTGGTGGTAATATCAGGAATAGATGTTTGTTTTGTTCCAGTTGTAGCACTGGAACCAGTTGTTTGATTGGTAGCACCCGAGTCTGTGATAATGTTTGTTGTAACAGTAGAATTCATGATAATATTAGAGGTAGTTGTTTGTTGCGTGTGATTGGTAGCAATACCTGGGATATTAGGTTTGTCCTCTCCAATGGTAACATTAAAGTCGGTGACAATATCGGAGATGTTTGTTTGGGTAAAATTGGCTGTGGCTGTTAATGAATTTGGATCATACATAAATCCATTTAAAAGAATGACATCATGTGCATTTGCTGAAACACATTGACCTTGTATAATCATAGCAATACCATTTTGTGGCCAATTGAGCGATTGATTGAATGATTGATCATTTTGAAATCCAAAAACAATTGTTTGATTTGTGAAATTTAGTATGAATATTTGAGATAAATCATCAAAAACTAAACTGGGAAC
>Ga0209960_1002901_pt1 | contig 15974 bp, 13 predicted proteins | sample ThiBiot_500_plan_2_FD_183947 | JGI IMG/M metagenome (GOLD analysis project Ga0209960, IMG submission 183947) | Wastewater bioreactor microbial communities from Cape Town, South Africa - Thiocy_expt_500_plan (SPAdes) | ecosystem: Engineered > Bioreactor > Thiocyanate-remediating >...
CCAGTTCCTGAAAAAGGTCTCATTTTTTTCTTTTTCAATTCTGAATCTTTTAATATAATTTTTGTGAACTGGCTTGAGATTGATTTTTTTTTTTTTACGTTTTTCTATCTACCACTCATTCGATCCTAGTCACCCCACCTCAGTTTTTGTTTCATTTCACCAAAATCATTCAAATATCCACTTTTTTTTTTTTCAAAAAAGTTCTTTTGTTCCCTTAGAACCCTTAAATTTGAAAATTTGAAATGAGGAAACTCAGGAAAGCACAAAAAAGTTTCGAAAAGTAGTTTGAAGAAGGTTGGAGAAGTGACTTCGAAAGGAAATGAGATCTGGAAGAAAAAGTTGAAGATAATGATTCAAGTAATACAAAAAGAGACACTCTTTCTTTGGAACTACTGAGTATAGCAAAAAACAAAGTGCTAGAAGACAATGTTGGATATAGTACAATGTAATCTGAAGGATACGAAATTGGAATTACTTTTCATTGAGTAAATTTGAAACAATTGGAAATCTTTGCCAGTCAAATGTTACCAAAATATAAAATATGAAATTAAAATAATAATAAATGAAATATAATGTATTTTAACAAAGAAAATGAAGCAAATATTGAAGGGATTGATTTATAATTAATTGGGTTGCAAAAAAATTTTGGCTAATTTTTTTAGCCAAAATTCAAAAAAAAAAATCACAGATTTTTGACCCCTCTTAACTCACTCTGCTGATGAACACAATTGTTTTACAACAATTGCAATCATAAAATGAGCTTTTTCAAATAAGGATTCCAAATAAAATTTCACAAAATTATTTGATTGGCTTTCTGAAAAGTATAAATACTCTTCCTATAAATTCTCGTCTTATAAGTAGCCGCCATGTTTTTTTTCGATTTTTTTCTTGATTTTTTCTTGTTTTTTTTGAGAATGTCTGAAAGTTTTTTTGGTGTGTCGTTCTCTGCTCCACTCTTCCAACTTCCCTCACTTTTTTTTGTTCAAAAGAAAAGAATTTTTAATGAAAAGAACTTTATTTCACCAAAAAAATTTAAAAAGCAAAAAAATGGAGTGAAACTTTCAAAAAACAATGAAGATCTAAAGGAAATAGAAATCGGGGGTGTCGAGAGAAATTTTTGGAGGCATCTTTTTTTTTCTTTTGTTTTTTTTCTCTGTTTTCCAAAAATGGGTTGACCAATCAAAACTTTTTGTGAAGAAAAGAAAATAAAAAAAATGGCGGAAAAAAAAAAAGCTTTTTTTCTTTTTTCTTCTTTCTAATTAAATAGAAAAACTTCTTTCACTCATTTCTCATCCATTTGTGATCCAATTTTCAAAATAAAATCATTTTTAATTATTGATGTTAAATTTTCTTTCTTTTGGTACCTTTTTTGTGATATACAATGCTGTATTTCACGAAATCAGGTTGCACACACATACAAATTTGCATTTCAGCCGGTCTTGACTCATGTTCAAATCAGTCTATCGATCCTTTTTTTCTCATGAAATAAAAGATGATAAAGGGAAAACAGTAATTGATTTTGCAAGAAGAAGAAATGAAAAAAAGACTTTTTGAGGATGAAGAAGGATTTCAAAAAAGAAAAAGAAATTGTCCAAAGATTGTTGAATTATTAGAATCATTTGAAAGAAATCAAAATGAAACAAGATTTGAACTGAGGTTAAAACTTGGATTTGCAGGTAAAATCGATTTATATTCATTTTGTTTAATTATTTTTTTATTTTTTATTTTTCTTTTTCTAATATTCACCCTTTCAAGGTGGTGATGCGGCATCTCTTTATTCAATTATTATTCTCATTTCAGATGGCTATTTAAGCTTTAAACAGAATTAATTCAAATTGTTTTTGGAGGTTCATTTATAAAATGTATTATATTGTTCAACATATTTCAGACTTCTCCATGAACTCCACACTCCAATTCTTCAAAGAAAAAAAGAAAAGTTTATAAACTCATTATCACCTTTTTCCTGTAGACTTACAATCAATTCAATCAATTCAATCAATTCAACTCAAATTATTTTGTTGAAGACTTTCAAGACTTTCAATTGTATTGAAAATATCAACATCAATCAACTCTTTGGTTTGGGTATCATCATCGATAACAAAAAGTTGGGACTTTGCAAGATTGTTGATACAACTTGAAAGCACGTGTTTATTTACTTTTTTTTCAAATTTTCTCACAATTACAGTTATAAGGCAGGGTCCTTTTGAATTGAATACACAAAACCAACCGTTCAATAAGATGAATTAATAATTCATTGTTTTCAAATTGTAAAACTATTGTTTTTTTTTAAAAAAGTGAAATTGAATTTTCTTCTATTTTCCGAAAGGAAATTTAACAACCATTAAATGTTGAAATAAAAGGCAATGAATTGAGAGTTGAAATAACGAGAAAAAGTTAAAGAATAGTAAAACAAAGTAAGTAAAAAATATTTAGTAAATTGAGATAATAATTGGAATAAACTGATAGAAATTTGAAAAAAGTAAAGTAAAGTTCTTTTCAGAAAAAAAAAAAAAGGAAACGTAACTTATTGTTCTTCAATATAATAATTATATCCAATAATTGCTTTTGAATAATAACAAAATTGTATGATTTTAATAATTTGGAATACTAAGAAGTAAATGAAAATTATTGACCTTTGAAATTGGAAATATACGTTAAAATATATGAAACTTGAAAAAGTCAACGATTGTCATTTTATAATATTTTCATTATTGAGAAAGCTAATTTTCTTGAACAAAAAATTATTATAGAGAACAAGAAGTATAAAATGGAAAACGTTCCAACAATTGAGCTTGACGAGTACCTCAAAGCTAAGGAAGGCAACTCCGAAAACCTTCAAGCTCTCTGTAAACAAGTAATTTCAAAATAATTGCATGAACATCAAAAAAAAAGAATATAATATTGAATATTATGATTTTTATTAAATGAAATAGGTTGCAGATATTTTCATTCAAACTGGAATTTTAATTGTTAGAGACCCCCGTGTAAAACCAGAGGACAATGATTCATTTTTAAATTTAATGGAAGATTATTTCAATCAAGATTATGATGTAAAAATGCAAGATTCTCGTCCAGAATATGGTTATCAAGTTGGAGTTACTCCAGGTTATTATTTTTACTAAATTACTTTAATTCAATTAAAGTCTGAATCAATCAATTCAACTCAAATTATTTTAGAAAATACTGAAGTTCCTCGTTGTAAAGCTGACCCCAAATGTATGGATATAATTGAAAAGGTAAATTACTTTGATTATGATTTTTAATTACAACAAAATAAATTAAAAATACAATTTTAATTTAGTATGATACTGATGCAAAACCTCATCCAATTGATGGAGCCGATGCAAAATGGAGATTTTTCTGGAGAATGGGAACACCCCCAAAAGAAACTAAATTTCAAGAATTAAATGCTGCTCCAGTTATCCCAAAAAGTAATTTTTTTTTTTTTTTTTTTTTTTTTGAATAGTTTCATTGAAATTATTCATTAATTATTTTTTTTTTCCAAAATAAAACAAGACTTTGCTGGTACTTGGGAAAAAGTTATGAATAAATGGGGTGAATTGATGTTAACCGTTGTTTCAACAGTTTCAGAAATGACCGCAATTGGTCTTGGTTTAGACGCAGATGCATTCACAAGTCGATCAAAGAATGGACCACATTTATTAGCACCAACTGGTTCTGATCTTTCAAAATATAAAGAAAAAGGAACCGTTTTTGCTGGTTAATATTTTTTACGATCCAAAATATTTTTTCTTTCTTTTTTTAAAAGAAAAAACATTTTTCTTCTTTTTCTTTCTTTTAGGATTTCATTATGATCTCAATTTCATGACAATTCATGGAAAATCTCGTTATCCTGGATTATTTGCTTGGACAAAAGAAGGAAAAAAAATTGCAGTTAGAGTTCCTGATGGATGTTTGTTAATTCAAGCAGGTGAGAATTTTTTAATTAAAAAGAAAATAAAAGAAAATAAAGAAGAAAAATAAAAAAATAAAGATAAAAAGAAGAATAAGAATAAGATTATGAAAAAATCAAAAAAAAAATTATAGGAAAACAAATTGAATGGCTCACTGGTGGAGTCATCAAAGCAGGATATCATGAAGTTGTTTCAAATGAAGCTACTTTCCAAGCTGTTGAAAGACAAAAAGCTTTAGGACGTCCTCTTTGGAGAATTTCTTCAACTCTATTTTTCCATATTGCTTCAGATCAAACTCTTGTTCCTCTTGGACATTTTGCTAATGAAGAAACTTTGAAACAATATCCTCCAACTTATGCTGGTGACTATGTTTCAGAAGAACTTGGAATTATTAAACTCAAAAATTAAAGAAGAATATATATGTTCATTTTATTTTAATACATAATGAAAGAAAGAAAAAAAAATTTTCATTCAACTTTTTCTCTACAAACTGGACAAGAACCATTGGTTTTAAGCCATGTTGTTATACAAGGAATATGAAATTTATGAATACAATTTAATAAAACAACTTTTTCATCACTAAACTCTAACAAACAAACCGGACACCTATATTACAACCAGAAAGTAATTAAATTAAATGTCTTCAAAAGGAAGGAAGGTTTGTTGAAATTGAAGATAAAGGATAAAAAAAAAAAATAAGTACGGTTCAATGATAGAATTTTCATGTTTTGAATGAGCTATTGTGGTCAAGTTATCAATTATAGATTGTGGTGCTGCTTTACTTTTCACATCTCCAATTTGTTCTCCAATTCTTAGTAATTCCTTGTTTTTTTTTAAAAAAAAAAATAGATTTATTAATTAATCAGTTTGTGATTATTTCTTTTATTCATTTGGAAAAAAAAAAAAAAAAAACTTCATAAGAAAGAGTTTCTTCAGAAGCATAAGCTTCTTCTGGGTGTGGTTGAAATCCTTGTGGAACACTCGTCCATTGATAACCAAACATAAAACTTCGATTATCTGGTTGACCATTAAAGATTGAAAAGTCGATTTCTAGTTATTGGATTTGAAGTGGGTTTTGGAAAGAAAAAAAAAAAAAGAAAGAAAGAAAGAAACGGTGATGATGATGACGATAGCGTCCTCTTTGATCCATTGAACTTAGGAATATTTGTCTGGATACTCTTGCAATCGTTTCTGGAGATTGAAATGAATTATTCTATTAATTTAAAGAATTTTTGGTCCAGATTTCTCTTCAATGAAAAAAAATAATAAAAAGGTGAAAAAAAGAAAAGAAAAGAAAAGAAAAGAAAAGAACTGGTCCATTATATTCTTCCTCTTGAAGTTGTCTTGCAAGTTCTTCATCGCTTGGTATTGCTTGAAATCTTCCATTATATGAAATTGGGATCTCAGAATATTTATCACCACTCTATATATTTGATTTGAAAAGTATGCAATTTTTTTTTTTTTTTCAAGAAGAGAATAGATCAAACCTTTAATTCTTTCTTCTTTGGTTTTCTTCCCCTAATAAAATGTAATAATAATATTGAATTCATTTCTTTTTTTTTTTTGAAAGAAAAAAAAAATTACCTTTGTTTGGGAGGAGTTTTCGTTAAGTCTATTACATTAGATTCACTTGAATTAGTTGGTACTTTATTTTCATTTTCTTCTTCTTTTCTTTCATTTTGAACATTACTTTCAGAGAAAGTTAATTCCTTTTTTCTTTCCATTCTTTTTTCTTTCTCTTTCTCTTTCTCTTTCTCCTTCTTTTTTATTTTACTCTCTCTATTCACAGTTCCAGGATCACGATCACCATTGATTCTTAATCTCTTTCTTCCTTCTTCTAACCTTCTTTTTTCTTTATTCTTCTTTTCTTTGGAGTTCAAGAAAAATTTTTCTTCATATAAAGGATTTTGATTTGAGTTAGATCTAAGACTAGAATTTGAATTTGAATATAAACTTGAACTTGAATTTGAAGTTAAACTTTGATTTGAATTTGAATTTGAGATAACTTGGACATCTTCATCACTTTCATCGTTTGAAATTGAAATCTTCCTTCTATTTCTTTCCTCCATTCCATTCCTTTCCTTATTATTATTTTTTTTTTCAATAAGATTTATAAAATTTGGTTGATTGAAAAAGTTTACCATTAAAAGAGTATTGTTTTCTATATATTTTCTTTCTGTCTCTTTTTTCCTCTATTGTTTCACAATGTAAAATTCCTTTCCAAGAGACTACAATTAAGAAAGAAATTAAAGAAATTAATGTTTTTTTTTCTTTGCTAGCAATGTTCTATTTCAATATTAATTAATTTCAATTACTTTTGACATTTTCAACAATTATCATCAATTCCACGAGGTTTCAATAAAAAATAAAATGAATGAATATTTTACTAATAATAATAACAAACATACTAGTTATATTTTATAAGTTCGATAAAAAAACAAAGAAAGTTAACTCATTCTTTAATGAATGTTTCAAATAGATAGGGGTTGCACAATACATTAACTTAAGAATAAAGTTTAAGAATAATTCCAATAAATAAACGACTATAATAAGAGTAAGAGTAAGATACAACAGAGTTTCAAAAATGAATAAAAGAATTGTCGTTCTATCTATCTCAAATGCTCAAATGAATGAATCATTGAATCGAGGTAAATTGAATTGAATCAGGCTTCATTCACAAAAAATTTGAAAGAAATTTCATAAATAAATGGATAAGTGAATGAAGACCTGTCAGAGGATAAGAATGAATAAATGAATAAGTTGAGAATTTCAAATGAAATGAAATGAATTGAATTGAATTGAATGTGTTGTGTTCAAAAATAAGAGCTGATATATGGGAATGAAGGTTTGGAGCTTTCTGAAAAAAAAAAAAAAAAATTTAACGTTTTTTTCAGCAAATTAGGAAAAAAGTTTCACTTTCCTCCCAGTTTTTGGAGTTTAGTTTTAAAGAATCTCAATTTTTTGAATCAAAAAATTCAAGAATAATTTCATATTGTAAGTTAGTAGAGAGTCTCAATAAAGAATCTCATTGTGTGTTCAATTCATTAGGTTATTTTGTGAGTTGTGATATCACATTTAATATTTGAAAACCTCGTATCAAATCAAACAAATGATTCAGAAAAAAAAAAAAAAAAAAAAAAAAAAAAAATTTTTTTTTCAACAACCTCAAAAACAACTTATAATCATATGAAACACCTTTAGAACTTTCCTTAAAACTCTTAATTATTTACTTAAATTCATTTCAATAATTTCCTTATCATTCTTTTTCTTTTCGAACTAGTTCAAGTTCAAGGGATTAATTTAAGGATTAAAGGAACCCTGTTTAATTGTAATAACCAACTCAAATTAATTAAATCAGTCTCCTTACAAGTCAATTTCTGATAACAACTTCTTTATAACAAGTTATTGAATAGAGGATTCTCTTTTTTTTTTTTAGCTTTCAGAAAGAATTTCTTCTTCTAATTAAGTCAAGTTGGATTACCAGCAACAAACTGAGAGGAAGGTAACTTCCTCACTTTCTTCATTAAAAGAAAGTCTATCGAACCGAGCTTTGTCACTTGATAAACTCTATCGATTTGTAGTCAAGAACAACTTTTTCTCAAAAGGATTAGGAAGTGTTGAAGCTCTTTCTACTATTCTTTCATTAAAAGGAAAGGTTTACTCTTTAGTCTCCCCTTTTCATCCTATCTATTTCAAATCTGTTAAACATTGCAAAACTTATAAACTTGTCTCTGGATGCTTCCTCTCACCAATTGTACTAATTGCCCCAGAAATTATCCCTGAGGAATCTAAAGTTGCTCATTTTCAATTAGTGTTACCAAAAGACTTCCCTCATGAACGGCTTCCATTCTCTTACTTACCTCAGTTCTCTGAAAAGGATTTTGAGAAGCGAAATAACTTCAAGTTACTATCAAAATTAATGGATCAACATTCACAATTAGAATATAATTTTGATACTATTTTTCAAAAAAAATCTCCAACTCATTCTCATAATATCTTTGTACCTCGCTCAAATTCAATAGTTTCAAGTTTATTATCAAAATCTTCACATTTCGATAGTTCTTTGATTTCAACTCAAATTGAAAAGACCAAGAAAAACCCTCCAACTTTTTCAAATCCAATATTAGAGACAAAGGAAACAAAGAAGGATGATTCTTCAATTCCATTATGTCTTGTTTATTCTGCAACAGGTGATCATAGTTTCTGGAGACGTAGGATGTTAACTTCAGTTCCACTTTTAACTAAAGGATCTATTGCTTCTGTACTTCTTGAAAACCCATTATATGCTTCTAGGAAGCCTAGAGATCAATTTAGGAGTAATTTGAGATATGTTATTGACTTATACTTGATGGGATTATTATTACAATTTGATACTGTAGCATTATTGAATTGGTTTAATTCTTCAAATAGTTTCTCTTCACTTGGATTAGCTGGTATTTATTTTTTATTTTTTTATTTTTTTATTTAATTTTGTTTTAATTTAATTTTTTTTTTTCCTTTCAAGGTATAAGTATGGGAGGGCATATGGCCTCTTTAATTTCAACAACTTATCCAAAACCTCTTGCTGTTGTTAATTATTTAGGTCCTGCAACTGCGTCAGGTTCTTTTTTTTTATTCAAGATTTTTAAATTGAATATTCATTCAACAATTATTTAATATCCATTATAGGAGTTTTTACAAGAGGTGTTCTTAGTATGTCTTGTGATTGGAAAGCCATTGGAGCACAATTAAAAACTTTATTCCCAGAACAAAATCTTGATCCCAAAGTAACTTTCTTTATGATTATTATTATATTAAATTATTTATTCATGTTTATTTTTTTTCTTTCAAAAAACATAATTAACATATCATTTTTTTTTCTTTAAAGGAATTTGTCAGATCTTTTATGGATGAAGTTACAGGTCTCTATAATCACCAACAACCTATTTGTACAAAATCTACTATTGTAATTGCAGCAAAAGATGATGCATATATTCCTTTTGAAGATATTCGAGTTTTTAAAGACTTTTGGCCAGATTCCGAACTTAGAGTTACTGAAGGAGGACATATTAGTTCTTTCTTATTTGGTCAAGAGATTTTCACTCAAGCCATTATAGATTCTTTTAAAAAACTAGAAAATAGAGCTTAAAAAAAAAAAAAAACAATCTTTCTTTCTTTCTTTCTTTATGTTTCACAATATCAGTCAATTTTAAATTATCCATAATTTTTTGGAAAATTTAATTGCAAAGGTTGTAAAAATCCAGGAGAAAAAATCCTGATAACAAGCAATAACCTAAAGTTTCAACCAAGATGACAAAACGAAGTATCCTGTCACTATCCATCCAGGGCTTGCAGAATCGAATCCTTTTATTAACTGTAAAAAGAATACTATCTTTTTTTAAAGTCAACAAAAGAAAGATAATAACAACAAAATTATCTGAGGGAATATTTCACTCAAACAAACAACATACTTTTCTCTAAAAAAAATCCTTCACAAAAGGAACAATGAATTCCAAAACGTCCACTCTAACATCTCATCTTAAAAAGCAATTCGAGAACTGAAACTTCAAGAAAATTTTAAGAAATCAAAATCAAAACTCAACTCTTGAATGGCAATTTTCCTCTCACGATGTTTATATTGAAAAAAAATTCCAAAACCAAATCGAGTTGACAAATGGGAAAGAGCTTATTGTCCTACTTGCTCGATTAGTGTTCGGTAAACTCAAAGGCTCCAATATTCATGGAAAGAATGGAAAAAAGTTCCTACATACTGAGCAGCTACTTTATTCCTCAAAGCAAAATCCATCCTCATATTCTAATGGATGATGTTTGACAACTTCCTATATTTGCATCAATCATTCATTCATTTTAATCCTAATTTATGTATTTATTTAGTTCGTTAGTTATTTATTCATTTCTTTTTGTTTTTTTTGTTTTTTTTTTTTTAAAAAAAATACAGCTAATGAAACAATTACCAGCAACCGCAAAAAAATCAAACACAGCAACAAAATTTTCTTTTTCATTCACATCAACAACAACAACACATAGTTAGGCGATCCGCAACTGCCAGTTTTTCAAGTTCCTTTTGTTTTGGCCATTTTTTTTTTGTTTTTTGAAAACGACAAACCTTTTTGCATTTTGATTTTTTCTTTTTGATTCGAATAACAAACTTAATAGCACAAATTGGATCTTGAACCATGAAGAGTGCTGTGTCAAAAGTATCAAGTGGAAGTGGACTCACACTCTCCCTTCACCCTTTAGTGCTGATTAATATTTCTGACCATTTCACAAGAGCGAAAATTCAGGACCAACAAACCAAACCCCAAGGCATGTTATTTTTTTGTCTATTAGAAATTTAGTTATGCTTTTATTTATTCATTTTTGATATTGATTTGTATTGCTGATTGATGTTATTATTTCTTTCTTATAAGTTGATTTCACTTGTTAACAAAATAAAATATAGTTAGAGGTGCCATTTTGGGAATTCAAAAAGGAAGACATATTGAGATTTTTAATTCTTATGAGTTGATTTTCAATGGAGATACATTAGATGTTCAATATTTTCAAGAAAAACAAGGACAATGTTCAAAATTTTTTAATTTTTTAAAAATTCTTATTGTTTATTTATGGTTTCATATTTATTAATTTAATTTAATTTAATTTATTAATTTTTGATTAGTTAAAGAGGTTTTCCCTACATATGATTTTCTTGGATGGTATAATACTTCTGAACATGTTGGAGAACAACATATCGAAATTCATAAACAAGTAAAGTTTAATTTAAGGATCTCAAAACAAATTTTCAATTCTGAATTTTTTTTTTTTCTCTAGATTCTCAATTTCAACGATAGCCCTTTATTCCTTCAATTAAATCCTTATGTTTCCCCTTCAACAAAAGATCTACCAATTGTTATTTATGAATCTGCAATTGATATGATTGATTCACAACCTCATATTGTTAATTCCTTTTCTTTTTTTTCTTTTTTTCCAAAATAATCCTTTCTCAAACACAAATTTGAACTCTTTTTTTCTCTCTATCTTCTTAGACCTTCATTGAAATTCCATATAAAATTGAAACAGGAGAAGCAGAAAGAATTGCAGTTGATCATGTTGCAAATATTACTGATTCTGGAAATACAGATGAATCAAGATGTTTTTTTTTTCTTTTTTTTCTCCTTCAATATCAAAATTATCATTCAATAATTAAACTTCTCTCTTTTTTTTGTTTTGTTTAGTAACTGCTCATCTTAGTGCACAAAAAAATGCAATTAAAATGCTTCATAGTCGTGTTGCAATTCTTCTTGATTATCTTGTTTCTGTAAAAAAAGGTTTGAAAAAACAAAAGATTTTTTTTTAAACTTTCCATTGAAAATCAAATCAAATCAAAATAGGAGAGCTTGTTGGTGATCCAAATACTCTTCGAGAAATTGCAAGTTTATGTAATCGTCTCCCTGTAATGGATTCAAGTGATTGTAAAGAAGATTTGACCAAAGTTTGTTTTATTTATTTTATTCTTTGGGAATTTTTTACAACCTTAACTTTAATTTTAATGATAGGAATATAATGACGTTTTGTTGATGACTTATTTAGCAACAATGACAAAAGGAACAAATGCTATTAATGAGGTGAACTTTTTGAATTTATTGATAAAATATAAATCATTCTATTTCATTTTCTAATTATTATCATTTTAGTTGGTTGAGAAATTTAATATTGCTTATGAAAGACAAAGTGGACGAAGAATGAAAGGAATATTTTAATAACTTGAAATAAATATTTTTTTTTTAAAAAAAGCCATTACATTTTTGATATTTCTTTATTATTATTTTGATTGGGTTTATATAAATATTACAATGTTATTGAAATAATTTTCTTTTTTGATGTTATTGCAATGAATTGAAAGAGATTGGATCGAACTTTTTGACTATGAAAGTTCTAGTTGATTGGTTTTACGTGTAAATTTTTATAATTATTTTTGGAGATAAATAAATGAAAAAAAAACTGTGAGTCATTGAAAATAACGAAAAGGTTTGGCAATCAATCTTATAAATACATAGAAACCTTGAAAACTCTTTCACCAAAACACCAACTAACAATTATCTTAGATAGGAAAGAGGCAATAATTGATTTTAGTTTGAATAGAGGAAGAGGAAAAGTAAAAGTAAATCATGGCTTGGGTGAAAGACATTGATTTCCCTCGAGAATTGTATTCAGAAGATGGCGAGTTTGTTCAAGAGATTCAATATTTTATTCAATTATCAAAAGCATTTATAACACAAGGACAAAAGTAATTTTGATAATATGATCTTTATTAATTGATTTATTGTTTAACTTTTTTTTAAAAAAATAGTTCAAATAAATGGACATCAACTTTTGTTTTGACAAAATTATTTGATTTTACGAAAGGGATTTTACCTTTAGCTCAAGAATTAATTAGACTTCAAACGGCTTCAACTGATTATAAAATAAGTTCAATGAAATATCAAAATGAACATCAAAAACAAAGAGAAAGGGAGAGAACACAAGAGAAAGAAAGGCAAAGAAAGAGAGAAAATGAATGAGAAGAAAAGATATGATAGAGAAAAAGATGAAAAGAACAAGGATGAAAGAAAACAAGATGAAAAGGAAAAGGAAAAGGAAAAAGAAGAAAAAGAAAAAGAAAGAGTTGAAGAAAATTCTTCAACTTCATCCGTTTTACTTGCTTCAACTGCAATTGGAACAGCCTTAGCTTCTGCTTATTTTGGTGCAAAAGATGGAGGAAAAGTTGCATTTTTGAGAAAACTTGAAAATTTAACAAATCAAGTGGAAGAAACTTTATCAAATACTCAAAATTGGATTGATGAAAGAAAACGGTTATATTTGCCAGTCCCTCAAATTGTCCTTCGAGATGTAAAAAAACTTGGATCACTTCTTGATTTGATTCAAAGGATGAATAATCATAGTGAAGAGACTTTATCAGTTGTGAGTTGGGTTGGACTTTTTTCATCTTCATCTGTATTTTTAGCTGGATTATTAAAGAGTAGTGCAATGACTCAAAATTTAGGATTATTTGGAGGATTATTTTCACTCTCTTCTTTACTCATTTTTAAAGGACTTTATTCATCTCCAATTTTCGGAAATGCTTCCAAATCTTTATTAGATGAAATACAACAGATTTTGGAATATTATAATGATCTTGATAATCATTCATTTTTAGTGTTCAAAGAACTTGAAGCACTTACTCATTCAAATCAAACTCAAGATGTACGTTATCCAAGTTTTGAATCAAATACAAACCCAAATGCAAGTGTAAATGTAAATACAAAAACAAATCCAATATCACAACCAAAGAAAGTTCCACTTTCTGAAATGAATTGATTTATAAATAAAGAGATAGATAGATAGAAGTATTTTTATTAGTAAAAATAAAAACACTATTTTTTGTTGTTACAAAATTGTTTTTTTAATAACACTTGTTTCCTTCTTCCTCTCCTTATTCTATTTTCTTTGTTTTTTTCTTTCTTCCTTCTTGATTTCTTGTTTTTTATTTCAAGCAGATCCAAATCAGAAAAAAAAGCAAAAATGAGTTATTTAACTTTGTCAAAATTGTTTGATAAATCCTGTGATTCAATTGATTTTAAGGTTCAAGATTATAAATTTTTCCATCCCATTCTAAAGTTTGTTTTCCATTAGAGTCATAAGATAATTTATCTATAAGTTGAAATGCAATTGAAGAACGAATTAACCCTGTTCCTAAAGGTGAAGGATGATAAAGTCTTCCTAATGGCGAGACACTTAACTTTGAAGGCTGAAATGGATAACTTAATGTTCCTCCCCAACAAAGTGTTTTCCCTGTTTTATCATCATTGTTATGTTAATATTGGATTAATTTGATGAAGGAATGGAATGTAGAATATAAAAAAGAAAGAATTACCATCTGAAGAAATCTGTTGAAAGACAATAGGTTTATCAGCAACATTGACAAAATTTAATTCTTTTCCACAAGGACTAACATATTCATATTCTTTTTCATAAATTCCAACATCATTCTTTTTCAATCGCTTGAAGAAGAAATCAAGAAATTTCTTATCTTTAAAACCTATTTATTTATTAATTGATTGTTTTAGTTTTTTAGATTGATAAACAATCAATATGAATTGAATTATGAATGAAATGAAAAGAATTTACATGTAGTGAAATTTTTAGGAACAGTATCATGAAGAAAGAGTTGTCCATGAACATCAATGAAGTAAAAGTATTCTCTAAATGCGAGACTTCGACTCATCACTGTTTTTGTTTTTTTTTTTTTCTGATTTTCAAAACTCTTCCACAATTAATTCACAATCAATTAATAGAACAATACCAACAACAATAAGAATTCAAAAGAAATTTTAATATTTTTAATTTAATTTTCTTTTATTTTCTTTTATTTTATTAATTTTTATTAATTTTTAATTTTGGAATGAAACGAATGATAAGAAGAGTGGTGAAATGGTTAACATCAACACCAAGAAGAGGATCATCATCAAGCACAGTTTACTTCTTCCTTCACTTCTCTTTCTTTCTCTTATTCATTCTATATACTCCTTCTTCTTCTTCTTCTTCTTCTTCTTCTTCTTTTTCTTTTTCAACTTCATTCTCATCAATTGAATATTTAAGACTTTATTCCATTGCATTCATCACTTTCACTTTATATATCTCTCTCTTATATTCAAATCCTGGTTTCATTCAATTAGGTTTTCTTTCTTTTTCTTTTTTTTTTTCTTTTTAAATAATTGATTGATTCATTCATTAAATTCTTTTTTTTTTCTTATTCTTTTTTCTTTTCATATTTAATAATTGATTCATTCATTCATTTTTCATCAATAAAATTGAATTTAATGAATGAATGAATGAATCAAATAAAATTTATCATTTAAACAATTAAATAATCAAATTAATAAATAAAATCAAAATCAATAGGTACAAATTCAAAAGAAGAAGAAGAAGAAAAAGAAGAAAAAGAAGGAAGAGAAGAAGAAGATGTTAGAAAATATTTAGAACAAGAATATTCAATAATTGAAGTTGAGAAAAGTTATTGTAAATATTGTCAAGTTTATCAACCAATTAGAACTCGTCATTGTTATGATTGTAATAGATGTGTCTTGAAATTTGATCATCATTGCTTTTGGTTAGGTATCTTTTTTTCTTCTTCTTTGATTTTATTTATTTATTTCGTTTATTTTATTTATTTATTTTATGTTATTGATGACAAATTTATTCAATAAAAATCACTAAATAAATAAAAAATAAAAAATAAAAAATAATAAAAAATAGGAAATTGTATTGGATTGAGAAATCATCTTCATTTCATTGTGTTTCTCTTTTTTCAAAATTTATTATTTTTGTTTGCACTCTTTCAAGTAATCCTTTTTCTTTATTCTTTTTTTCTTTTTCTTTTTATATTTATATTTATAAATCTCAAAAAAAAAAAAAATGAAAAAAAAAATGAATGAAAAATAGTTTTCAAAGAATTTCCAAAAGACAACAAGAATGAAAGAATTTATAAATGAGAATGTGATGATGATAATTGGATTTGGAGTGACAATAACATTTTTAATACTTTGTTTTGGATTATTGATATATCATTTATATCTTGTGATAACCAATCAAACAACATGGGAACATGGAAGAGATCATGAAAATCATAAAAGTTCAAGTTATTATGATCAAGTTCCAGAAAGTGTGTTACCTTTTAATAGAGGAATTTGTTTTAATTTAATGAAATTTTATTATGATAATTCAGTTTGTTCAATTTGTGAATATTTTGGTTTGGATATTTTTCAAAGTTTTCAAATGAATCAAGTTATTCTTGTTCCTCCACTTGATGAAAATGGTGATTATCAAGGTGATTGTTTGGCTCATTGTTGTTAGAGTTTGTTTCAATCAATCAATAACCAAAAAAATGAAATCAAACATTGTTTATTTTGGATTATTTGGATTAGACTTTTGGAATTATTTTGGACTATTAGAATTGCATACACAAAAAAATTCAATTTAAATGATGAATGGAACTCTTAGTTTCTTTTATTTTTTTGATGATGGATCAAATTGAAAAAAGGA
>Ga0209960_1002902_pt1 | contig 15970 bp, 19 predicted proteins | sample ThiBiot_500_plan_2_FD_183947 | JGI IMG/M metagenome (GOLD analysis project Ga0209960, IMG submission 183947) | Wastewater bioreactor microbial communities from Cape Town, South Africa - Thiocy_expt_500_plan (SPAdes) | ecosystem: Engineered > Bioreactor > Thiocyanate-remediating >...
TTTTTTTTTTTTTTTTTTTTTTTTTTTTTTTTTTTTTTTTTTTTTTTTTTTTTTTTTTTTTTTATTGTTTCAAAAAAAAAAAAACAACTCCAATTAACTAACTCAACTAACTCAACTCTCTCTCTCTCAACCTCTAAACTAAACTCAAGAACCTTAAAGTTACTGTAATTTCTAGTCTTTCTTCTTCTGAAAAAATGACAAAAAAAAGACAAAAAGTTCAAAATTCAAGGCTCTAATTATTTAATTATTTTTTTATTTAATTTTTTTCCCCTCTAATTTCTTTTTTACTTTTCTTTTCCGTCATTAATTTCAGTTTTCAATTTTTTTCTTTATTTTTTTGTTCGTAGATTTAATAACTTTAATAAATTCTATAAATTCTATAAATTCAATAAGTTCAAAATTAATTCAACCTATTTTCACTCCTTCAAATAAAAAAATTGAAGCTCTTATTATTTTTTTTTTTCGCGCTTCATTCATTTTTTCTTTTTTTCTTTTTCTTTGTTTCTATTCTTTTCTTCCCCTATTAAATTTCAATTTCAATCCAATTGAACCTACTGTTATTTTCATTAATTTTTTCATTTTTTTATTTTCATGAATATCATTGACTTGTTTATTTTTCTTCTTTTCTGACTTTTCTTCATTTTCTTAATTTATAGACTTCCAGCTTGTAATTTCAAGACTCCAAAAGCAATAATGAAAGTTTTATTGCTTCTGTTATTTGCTTTGATTCAGGTTTCGTTAGGGCTTGTTCAATACGTAAGTTCATTTTTATTTTCACAAAATAATTTTTCATGAACGATTTTATGTGGAACAAAGCGATTTCTTCATTTTAATTATTTTCCGCCCTGCATTTCTTCATTTTAATTAATTTATTTATTTCTTCCAAAAGATTTTTTTTTCTTCTTTTTTGATTTTTATTTAAGTTAATTCCTTTGATTTATTTATTTTCATTATCATTCGAAGAAATTTCAAACGAAGAAGAAAAAACTCTTCTCCTTTTTGTGTTTTTTGTTTTAGAACAAAGAAATTGTTTTTTCTTTTCTTTTTTTTCGTGACCTGTTCTTTTATTCGCAATCGGGCAAAACAAATATGGCGGGAAATTAAATCAACAATAAAAATCAATAGGATCCAGGAACCACAAGTGTTAGTGTGACTACAACATATTCAATAGATGAAACATTGACATCAACTTCAGGGTCATATTCAGATACAATCCTTCAATGTGGAGTTGCAGCTATATTTACTATTCAGGTTCTCTTTTCAAAATCATAATATTTTTTATTTTCTTGGCTAAATTTTTTTCTTTTTTGGGATGACAGGGAACCGCAAATGTTACAGTCTCAAATCTTCAATTTACATCTTGTTCTGCCAATATTTTTACTGTTAAAGATAATGCTGTTTTGAATTTGATGTTTGTTTTTTTTTTTTAGCTATCCATTTGAAAAACAGTTAACTTTATTTTATTTGTTTTAGAAATGTTTACTTTACAAACACAACTGGAACTGGTTCAAGGATTTCTTGTACTGGGTCTGGGACCATCAACATTATCAATTCCTTATTCACTTATAATTCAGTATCGAATGGTTTTCTTTTTTTCTTTTTTTTTCTTTTCTACTTTCCTTTTTTTTCTCCTTCTTTTCTCCTTCTTCTTTTTTCTTTTTTTTTCCCCTTTTCTAATTTCATTTCCCATTTCAAGGTTTCATCTTTTCTGGGGGAGCTTGCACTATCAATGTCATAAATTCGATCTTTGATACCAATGAAGCAACTGGAAAGGTATTTTATTCTTAATTGAATCTTTCCTCAATTACGAATAAATTGTTGTTAATGTATCTAGGGATCTTTCTTATATGCGAATGCAGCTTCTTCTCTCACCCTCACCATTGATCGTTCGTCATTTAACAATAATAAAGCAGCTACAAATGGAGGAGTTTTCAGCTTCTTAACCGGTCCTGCTACTGTCACTGTTTTAAATTCAAATTTCACATCAAATTCAGTTACAAAGTAAATTCACTTTTTTTTTCAAAAATGTGCAGAGATGTTGTTTTCATTTTTGCATTTCAAATAAATAAAGAACCTCAAGTTGTTCAGCAGGAACAGATTGTGTAGGAGGAGTTTTTCAATTTCAAGCAGTTAAAGGGACATTCTCTTCCACGAATTCACGATATGTTGGAACTAGAGTATTTTCAACTTTTTATTTTTATTATTTATTATTTTTTTTCTTCAAAAATTTTTTGAATACTTTTTTGAAAAAGGTTTCTAATGATGGGTCAGCAGTAAATATTTATCAGGGTGCCGTGAATGTCACCTTAGTTGGTGATACATATTATAATAATGGAGGGACTTCTACAGCATCTTATGCTTCTGGAGTATATTTAAATAATTGTCAAGAACCTGTTACTTTATTCATGGAAGATGTTACAATGGAGAAGCACATTTCTTCAAATGGGGGGCCTTTGAGCTTTTACTAGTTTGTTTCTTCATTTTTCTTTTCTCTTTTCAATTTCTAATAATAATAATTATTCAATTAGTTCCTCTGTCACAGCAACAATTAACAGATGTACTTTCAAAGATAATAATGTTTCAGGTATAAGTGGTAATGGAGGGGCAATTAGAATTTACGAACAATTGAATGACATCCCAATTTACGTTACCATTACCTCTTCCACTTTTAGTGGAAACTATGCAAATCAAGGAGCTACAATTTATGGTAGACTTGCAATTCTTTATATGTCAATTCAAGGATCAACTTTTACTGGAAATTCTGGAAATCAAGGTTTTTATTACTTTGTTCATTTTTCATTTCTTTCTCATCTCCATTTTTTAAAAAAAGGTGCACTCTTTTTCACTGGGATGCAAGATGATACTACCCTCAATCTTGATTCAATTGATATATCTAATAATAATATCGGTACTGGAAGTGGAGTTATGTACAATTATGGCAACTTTAATTTTAATGCAAAAAATTTCACCGGATCTTCTCCTTCCGCTACATCAAGCTTTATTGTTGGTGGTCCAGGTGTTATTGGAAGTTTTTCAATTGATGGAGCAGTTTTTTCTAATATCAATGGTGCTACCATTGATCTTTATGGAGGCAGCGGATCTGGAGGAACCTCTATAATGCCAACAATTTCTATCAAGTTTGTCTATTTTATTGGAAAAAAAAAATCTAATATTAATATTAATAAATAGGGATCTGACAATGAAATCTACAACAAGTACAAATTATATGGGAATTGTATTTGATAGTGTCAACACTCAAAATGCTCTCATAGATGGTTTTCGTTGCACTGATAATATTGGTCCTGCATATGGTTCTTGCATTAGTTTTAAAGAGTCAAATGTAGATCAACTCGTGATCAAGTATTTCTTCCTTTTTCTTTTTCTTTCTTTTTTTTTTTTTTTTGTCACCAAGTGAATTTATTTATTTCCACCATCCCAGCAATGTATACGCTGTTCGTAATACTGCAAACCAAGGGGGCGCTTTTAGTATCTCAAGTTTCGTGGGATCTATTGCAATTAAAAATTCCTTCTTTCAATCAAATAATGCAACTTTACGTGCAGGTGCTGTACTCATCACTGGATGTCAAGATCTTTTAATTGATAATTGTACATTCGATCAAAATGGTGCTGGTGGTACTGGAGGAGTTATGGATCTATCTGGGGCTTTGGCTACTGTCCAAATTCAAAATTGTAATTTCACAAATAATACTGCATCCCTTGGAGGGGTTCTTTATGCTTCTCAAACAAATTTACCAGTTGTACTTCAGAACAATGTTTTTAAAAATAATGTTGCTTCAAATACTGGAGGAGTTATCTCATTTGAATCTTCAACATTTGCTTTTAGTATCAATGACAATTCAAACATTTTTGAAAATAATCAAGCAAAATCTGGAGGAGTTCTTTCCTTTTCAAAACATACTGGACCAATCCAATTACAACACGCTACTTTTAAAGGGTTATTTATATATATATATATATATATATATATATATAATTTTAATTAATTTATTTTAAAATAGTTTTTTTTCAAATCAATTAATTTGCTCATCACACTTTTATTAATAGAAACAAAGCAACTGACACAGGAGGAGTCGCTTCATTTTCAGAATCAAATTTAATTTCAATTTCATCTTGTACTTTTGAAGAGAACTCAGCTTCGTATAGATTTATTTTTATTATTTCATTATTTGTTTTAATTACATCAACATATTCTAGAAATTATGGTGGAGGAATATGGCTCAATACAATTACTTCAGCTTTTGATATTACAGATTGTTCATTCTCAAAGAATACAGCAGCCAGTACAATTAACTTTCTTCTTCATTTTCTTTTGCTTTTGCTCTTCATTTCAAAAAATAATGAATCTTAATTTTTATAGTTACCGGCTCTGGAGTGTATATTTACGGATCAACATCAGATTTTTCAGTCTCATCTTCTTTTACAGGGGGAGTTACAGGAAAAGGAGCAATTTCAATTAATAGTCATTCTGGCAGTTCTTTAATTACTTCATCAACCTTTTCTAACAATCAAGGTGGGGCCATACATGCATCAAATTTTGTTAGTAATGGATTCTCAATTATTGATAGCACTTTCTCTGAAAATTCAGCTGGATCCACAAGTTATTATTTTTTTTAAAATACTTTTTTCCCCGTCTTCTTATTATTTTTTTTTTAAAATACTTTCCCCCCTTTCTTTCTTAATTTCTTCAATCCTAAAATAGTTTTACTTGAAACCTTCAGTTCACCTTTTCAATTAACTCGCCCAAAATTTATTAACAATAATGTGGCTCCTTACTCAATCATTACTGCTTCTATGACTGATTCTTCTTTGGTTTCAATTGACAATGCCAATGTAATTTCTTTTTATCTCAATAACTAACAAGCAAATAAACGAACAAAAATAAAACTAAATCAAAATAGTTCACAAGTAACAATGGTGGTATTATCGATTGTACTGGAACCTGTTCATTAACTTCTTCAACTTTGACTTCAACTAGATTCTCAACAACTCCAGCAAAACCTTTACTAAGTTCCAATCTTGGAACATTTTCGTTGTCAAATATAGTCGTTTCTGATACATTATCGGGAAGTGCAATATTATTTACTGACACTGAAGGATCAATTACAGGTACAAACCTTGAGCTTCTTCGCAATTCAGTTTCATCTGGTTTAATTGTTGGAGCTGGAAATATTGATATCAAAGATACTATCTTAAAGGATACAGTAACATTTAATACTGGAAGCTGCATTTCTCTCTCCTCCTTCGCTACAATGAGTTTTTTCAATTCTTCAATTGATGGTTGCAATTCTATTTCCTCCCCTGGTGCTGTTAAGATGACAGAATATTCAGCTTTCACCTTCACAAATTCAAGTATTATCAATTCAAGTGGCCCTGGAAGTGTCATTGAATCAAAAGATAATACGAATGTATTTTTTATTTTTTATATGTTTATTTATTCTCCTAATGCATTTTTTTATTTTTTTATTTATTTATTTATTTTTTTTGAAACAAAAAAACAAACTAAAACTCTTCTTTTTCTTTTTTTTTTTTCCAGCTTGTGGTTACCAATTCAATTTTCGCGAACTTAAATTCGAATGGAGGAAATATATTTTTTGATGGTTTAGTCACTGGACAAATTATTGTAATTTTATTATTAAAATTACTTGTCATATATCTTTTCATTAATTATTTTAAAAAAATTAGAATACAATGATCCGTGATTGCAAATCAAATATTGGAGGTACTCTACAACTTGGTCTTGGTGCAACAGTCACTGTTCAAAATTCAATTATAAAGGATAACACCTTCACAAGGCATGGTTCTTGTGTTTTGATTGATTCAAGTACCTTTATTTTCAATGGAGGAGAGGTCTCAAATTGTATTTCACCATCATCTGGAGCTGCATTTATTCTTTCCTCATCTTCATCTGCAAATATTGCTGGTGTTAATATCCACTCCAATGTTGCCAAAGAAGGAGCAGCCTTTTTTATTAATCAAGTTTTTATTTTTTATTTTTTATTTTTATTTTTATTTTTATTTTTTTTAAATATATATAAAAAACAACCTCAATTTTTAGCTGATTGATTCCGATATTCAAGTAACATCTTGTAATATATATAATAATACTGCATCCAATGGAGGAACTATTTCCATTTCTGTTGGTGATGGAAATGATGTCACTTTCACAAAGTCAAACTTTTATAACAATTCTGCAACTTCTCTTGGAGGAGTTTATATCGCATCCAGTGCTTCAAGCGTATCTTTTTGATTTGAATCTAGATCTTTTTTCTTGTTTTTTTTTCTTTGTTAACCCTCTCTTATCTAGGTTACTTTTGATCATTGTTCCTTTGAGAATAATGTTGCTGATTCTGCTGGAATAGGATTCCAAGATTGGACTTCCGTTGTAACTTTCCAATCTTGTATCTTAACAAACAATATTGCAGACGGTGATGGTGGAGCTTTTTCACTTGATAAAAATTCAGTTATCAAGATGAGAAATTCTACAGTTTCAAGGTCTTATTCCTTTTATATCTCCTTTCTTAAATAAATAAATAAATAAAATAAAATAAAATAAAGATCTTCATCTCAAGATACTGGTGGTGTCTTTTATTTGATCGCAAAATCATCTGTTGATATCGATGGATCTTTATTCATGGGTTTTCTTTATTTCTATTACTCATTCTTTATTTCAAACTTATCTTAATTTTTTACCTTAGACAATTCTGCTTCTAACTCTGGAGGAGTTATTGGAGTTGCACAAGATACAACGTATTTTTCTTTTTTTGTTTCTTTTTTCAATTTCTTTGAAGAGTTCACTAACCCCTATTTATTTATTTATTTTTTAAAAAAAAGATGCCAAGTTAAGGTTAGTAATTCAAGATTTTCTGGAAACAATGCTGATAGGGGTGGTTGCATTTCTTTTGGACCTGCAAAAGGATCAGACCTTGTTGTTTCCAATACAGTAATGACACAAAATTCTGCTCAATATGGTGGTGGATTATCAATTGAAACATCTGTGATTCCAACTTTACAATCAAGTAATTTATATATATTATTTTTTACATACAAAACCAAAAACAAATAAATAAAAAAACATTTTTTTTTTCTTATAAAAGATGACATCTCAAATAATGTTGCTACAGTGTATGGAAACGATATCAATAGTCTTCCATATTATTTAAAGACTGATGTCTCCTCAATGAATATTTTATCTGGAGGGGCTTTGAGTTCCTTTACTGTCACACTATATGATTTCCTTTGGAATCAATATCCCCTCGAACTTTCCTTACCCTTATTAGTATTTTTCTTTTCTTTTCTTTTTATATATGTACGTAAGATTTCAAAAATAAATAAATAAAAAAGGTCATTCTCTCCATTAAAGATTCTGGAGTTACCCCAGCACCATTCCTTAGTGGACAAACATCAAAAGTATTCCAAAGCCCCTCAATATCATTTTCTAATACATCAGGTTGAATTTTTTATTTTATTTTATGTATCCCAAATTTAATCCTAATTTTTAACCGTTTCTAGAGGTCAAATTTTATGGTTCTCCCGGACAATATCAATTAATGGTCAGCTCAACAATTGGAGATAAATTTTATTCTCAAGATCACTTCCAAGCAGCAATTAATATTACAATTGGAGAATGTACTGAGAGTTATACCCTTGTAGACCTTGCATGTGTTCCAAATGTTTGTACTGGCTGTCGTATCGACTTGGGAGCAGTTTGTGCTGGTTTCAATGATTGTCAATGCGCTCAAGGATATGAAGGATTGACCTGTTCTTTGGTAGCTGGTTTCTATGATAGCATTGTTCTTAAATTTAGAACCCTACCTGTCATTAACTCAAAGCGAAGTGTAAGTGTTGAAATGAGAGATTATTTAATCTCAGAAACACAAAGTAATTTCTTTCTTTTCTTTTGGTCAATATATGTTAATTTTTATTAACTGAATCGTTTTTTTCTCAAAATTTAGAGTCCATCAACGATCCAACAGTTACTGTTCAATTTAGATCTTTTACTGAACAAGAAGATGGAACTTATACATTTTCTTTCTCATTATTAAAAAACGGAACTTACATCGAAAGAGACGAACTTAAACCATATGTACAATTAGTCACAGAAAATTTCCAACAAATCAGTGATGTGGTTTGTTTTATTTTATTTCTTTTTTTTTTTTTTTTTTTTTTTTTTTTTTTTTTTTTTTTGTCAGGATAATTATTATTTCTGAATCGACAAAATATATCTAGGAAACCACCCTTGACTTTAGTGAGATTTTTTACCTCAGTTTAAAGGAACCTGTTGTCCAAGCAGTTGTAGCACTTACTATTATTTTATTAATTCTTTGTGCCTTTGTTTTTGGACTCATTATCTGGAAACGAGATACCCCAGTTATCAAATCAGCTTCTCCATTGTTTTGCTTACTCATTGTTTTAGGTGTAATTTTGGCTTATCTTACTTTTGTACCTTATGTTGGAGTTCCTACAACTGGTTCATGTGTCATGCAAATAATTTTACCTACTCTTTCCTTCTCAATTATCTTTGGGTTTGTTTTTTTCTTTTTCTTTTTTTTTTCCCTTTTTTTTTTTTTTCCTTTTTATTTTTTTTTTTGTTTTTTTTTTTTTTTTTTTTTTTTTTTTCCCTTTTTTTTTTTTTTCCTTTCTATTAATTTTTTTAAAAACAAAAAAATAGAAATCTTTTAACAAAAACATTCCGTATTTATAAAATTTTTGCAAATCGTAAATTGAGAATGGTCTCTGCTTCAAACACACAATTACTGATCTATAGCGGCATTGTTGTTGGAATTGAAATGGTAATTTCTTTTTTTTTAGAAGAATCAATAGTTAATATTAATCATTATTTTTTAGATTCTTGTCATTGTTTTCCTTGCAATTGATACCCCAACTCCTACTTCCCTAACATACGATAATCAAAGATATTGGACTTGTGCTTCTACAACTGGCGCACTTTATTCAGATGCAGGAGCTGCTTTAATTGCAGTTATTTTTGCATATAATGGAGTTTTATTACTTATTGGAGTCTTTTTAGCAGTCCAAACAAGAAAGGTATTTTTTCTTCTTCTCTTTTCTGTTTCAAAAAATAAAAATAAAAAAAAATAAAAAATACCTTCTAAAACTTTTTTAAAAAAAACAAAATAAAGGCCATGAGCGCATTTAAAGAATCCCAATTGATTGGTTTTAGTATTTACACTGTTGCAATCGTTGGAGTATCAATGATTCCTGTTCTCTATGTTTCTCCTTTAAGTCCAATTGCAGCTTTTGCTCTTCGCTCTTTTGGTGTCTTGTACTTTTTTCTTTTCTTTCTAAGCTACATAAATTTTATTTTCTTTTTTAATTTTTTTTTTAAAAAAAACTTTAGATTTGTCGCAACAATAATATTACTTTTACTCTTTGGATTAAAATGCTTCGTTATCCTCTTCCGCCCAGCAATGAATACAATGGATTACTTTGATGCAAGAAGAAGCTCCTCACTTAGTGGAGGAATGAGAATGGATAGAATAAGTGTTTCTTCAAAAGCACAACTTGAATTGTTATCTGGAAGTGATAATATTAAATCTGACAATGCTTTAAAGGTTAGTTTCAATTCTTGAATTTTTTTCTTTTCTTTCTAAAATAAAAATTTTAAAAAAAAATTGAAAAAATTAGACAACTTCTGGTTGGGTCTTAGTCCGAAAACTTAAACCTTTCAGTCAATGGAAAAAGATGTTTGCTGTTCAATATGGAGAATACTTTGGTTTCTTTGAAAGCGAAACTGTTAGTTTTTTATTTTTATTTTTTTCTTGATGATTTCCGTTTACTAAACTTGAATTCATAGGCTGATGGAAAAGGTGGATTGTTCTCAATCAAAAATAGCGAATTTACTCTTGTTAGTGTTGATGAAAATCCAATCATCGAGATTGATTGTGGTCAAGGAAAGTTTTTGATGGATAGCTCCAAATCTTCCGATTTACAGAAATGGCATGAACTTCTTGAATCAATCAAGGTATAATAATTTTTTTGTTTTCTTTTTCTTTAATTTTCATTCATTTATTTACTGACTTAATCAAACAAAAAGGGTAAAAAACTGACAATCAGAGCTGGCTCCAAAGAGATAAAGACTTCAACTGAGGTAGAAGAAGATCTTCAGCTCAAACCTCTTCAATAAAATCAAATAAAATAAAAGAAAAAAATTTTGTGAAGTAAAGATTGTAATTGTTCAAGTTATTTGTTTTTTAAAATAAAAAACTTTTAAATTTATTTTTTATTTTATTTATTTTTATTGACATTGTTTGGAAATGAATGTCCTTTCTCTTTTTATAGCTTGGCTTTAAATGAGTACCAGTATCATTGGCTGTATTCAAGTTGAAAAACTTAAGGCTATTGTGATATTATCTCTTCTCTTTCAAGCTTATAAAACATGTTAAATTCAACAGCGTCTTTCAGATTTGGATAATTAATCAATTGCACATATTCAATTTTGATTAGGAATCTACCAAATACCCAGATGCCAATTAATACATTAGCAGTGCATGAAGAATATCAAGTCTATCTACCTAAGATGAAAGAGAACAGATAATATCATAACTATCTTCCAAATGGTAAGATCAAATAAACTAACAAACTAAAGTCCATCTTTGCATCAAGTTGAAGGAGCTATTCTAAGTTTACAAGTTATCACACTCACAAGGACATCTTCGGTAGATTGATTGTGGTCTAATCAATCAAAAAATATTCAGAAAAGACTTAAAACTATCAAGGTACTTATGTGAAGGAATCAAAAGCACCTCTTCTGAATTTAAGGCTATTCTTAACAAAGGGTAAGTTCATTAATGTTGTTGAACCGAAAGGCAGGGAGAAGAAGATCAAGAGGAAATCAGTGAAAAAAAAAAAATTAGTGTTTTTGAAAAATCAAAAAGGGAACAAAATGAATAGGAACAAATGAAAATATGTGTTGTTTTTGAACTGAAAAATCAAATCAAAAAAAAAAAAATGAACAACTTGCAAGCCAACCTCAACAACCTCTTGCCCAAAGGTGCCTCCTCAAAGCTCAAGGACTTGATCCGAACCGTCAGAGCTTGCAAGGTGATGATCATTTATTATTTTACCATTTTTCTCTCAATTTCAATACGCATAATTATTTTTATGATAAGGATTGATAGTTCTTTAGGAAAAAAAAAAAATTCAACTTTTTTTTTGAGAAAAATGTTTTTGATTTTTTTTTTTGATATTAATTGATTGATGGAAAGATGATTCTTATTCTTATAATGATTATTATTTTCAAAAATAGTTTATATTTTATTTTATTTTATTTTGATTGATATTTTATTATTTGATTAAATATTAGGATTATTATTTGAAGATTTTCTGTTATGATTTTTTTCTTCTTAATGCTCTATTTTTCTTCCGCATTAAAAATTATGAAAAAACCCTTCGGGTTTTTATTTTCAATTAGAGATCTTTCAATTAAAACATGATTCTTACTTCTCTAATTCATATTTATTCATTGCTTTATTCTTCAATCAAATGTATAATTTTGGTCCTGTATTTTAATTTTTTTTTTTAAAAAAAACGTTAGACCGCCAATGAAGAACGTGAAGTGATTGCAAAGGAATCTGCCGTTATTAGAACAGCTTTCCGTGAAGGAAACCCTGATTACCGCCATCGTAATGTCGCTAAATTGTTGTATGTTCATATGTTGGGTTACCCAGCTCAATTTGGACAAATGGAGTGTGTGAAATTGATCGCTTCTCCAAAATTTCCTGATAAGAGACTTGGATATTTGGGAATTATGTTATTATTAGATGAAAATCAAGAAGTTTTGACCCTTGTTACAAACTCCCTTAAAAAGTTTTCTTTTTTTTTTTTTTTTTTAGTTTTCCTTTACTTCTTCTTTTTGTAAATAAATTTTTTCCTTCAAAAAAAAAAAAGGCAGCACTTTGTGCAGTGAGAATCATTCGTAAAGTTCCTGAATTAAATGAAAATTTCATTGCAAAAGCAAAGGCAGTATTTAATGAAAGAAACCATGCTGTTTTATTAACTGGATTAACTTTAATTCAAGAAATTTGTAGTGTCAATCAAGAAGCAATTTATGAATTTAGAAAGGTTTCAAATTTTTTCATGATAAATATTGTGAATAATACACCAGACAAAAATATATTAAATATATTAAATACAACTAAAAAAAACAAAAAACAGAATGTACCTACCCTTGTTCGTCAATTAAGAGGACTTACTTCTGCTAGTAGTGCTGGAGAACATGATGTTTCAGGAGTTTCTGATCCATTTTTACAAGTTAAAATTCTTCACCTTCTCAGAATTCTTGGAGCTCAAAATGCTGAAGCTTCAGAGGCTATGGCTGATGTTCTTGCTCAAGTAAATTTTTATTAGATTTATCCTTAAATAGAGTTTTAATAATTTTTATTTTATTTTATTTGCTATGTATTAACCGTATATATATATCATTTTATTTTATTTAGGTTGCAACAAATACTGATTCATCAAAAAATGTTGGAAATTCAATTTTATACGAATCTGTTTTAACCGTGATGGAAATTGAAGTATTTATTTTCTTTTCTTTTCTTTTCTTCCTTTTTTCCTCACAATAATAAACACATATAAATAAATAAATAAATAAAAGTCTGAACCAGGACTTCGTGTTTTAGCTGTTAATATTTTAGGAAAATTCCTTGGTAACAAGGATAATAATATTCGTTATGTTGCATTAAATACTCTCTTGAAAAGTATCGATAAAGATGTTAATGCAGTTCAACGTCACAGAAAAACTGTTGTTGATTGCTTGAGAGATCATGATATTTCAATTAGAAGAAGAGCTTTAGAGCTTTCTTTTGCTTTAATTAATGAAGGGTAAATTGATTCATTTATTTCTAATTCTTTTTCTGTTTCTTTGTCTCATACTCTTTGAAAAATTAATTTTAGAAATGTCCGAGTAATGGTTCGTGAACTTTTAGCATTTTTAGAAAAAGCTGATAAAGAATTTAAATCAACAATTACTACTGAAATTTGTATTGCTGCAGAAAAGTATGTTCTTTCTTTCTTTCTTTTCTTTTCTTTCTTTATTTTAATTGAAATAAATTAATTTTTAGTTTTGCCCCAAATAAGAGATGGCATTTCGATACTATTCTTCGAGTTTTAAGACTTGTATTTTTTTTTTTTTTTTTTTTTAAATTTTTTTTTTTTTTTTTTTTTTTTTTTTTTTTTTTTTTTTTTTTTTTTTATTTTTAAAATTTTTTTTTTTTTTTTTTTTTTTTGTAAAAATTTTAATTTGTTTTTTAATTTTTCTTACTTTTTTTTAGGCCGGAAATTATGTTAAAGATGATATTTTGTTTAACTTTATTCGCTTAATTTCTGCTAATCCTGAAATTCATGCTTATGCTGCTCATAAATTATTTGCTTCTCTTCGTGAAGACGTTTCCCAAGTATTTTTTGATTATTATTTTATTTTATTTTATTTTATTTTATTTTTATTCCAAAAAAAAAAAAAAAAACTAATCTGATCAAAATTAAAGGAATACTTAGTCTATGCTGGTGTTTGGGTAGTTGGAGAATTTGCAGATATTTTAGTCACAGAGAGCCTTGCTGCTGATGAAGATAGTCCAGCAATGAAAGTTTCTGAAACAGAAGTTATTGATTTATTAGAATCCATCATTTTCAGTCCATTCACAACTTCTGCTGGAAGAGAATATTGTCTTATTTCTTTAATGAAATTATCAACACGCTTTTCTTCAGGAAATGAAAGGTAATTTTTTTTTTTTTCTTTTTCTTTTTTTTTTCTTGCTTTGCAAAATTTACTCAAAAAAACATTTTTTTTAAAAAAAAGTCGAATCCAAAAAATTATTCGAGGATTTACCGAAAATATTAATGTCGAACTTCAACAACGTTCTCTTGAATTTTTATCTATAATGAATCAAAATATTAACAAAAATGCTTTATTTGAAAGAATGCCTGTTCCAGAAGCTCGTGCACTCCGCAAAGCTGGTTAATTTCAAATACGACAAAATTATGTCAATCAAATAACTTACTTTTTTTTTCTTCCCCTCAAAATTAGATACAGATGAAGGAGCTTCCACTACTTCTTCTCAAACTTATCAATCTCAAGAACACCAACAACAAACTCAACAACATTCTATTCAACAACCTTCTAGTCAAAATCAAATGATTGATTTACTTGATCTCGATGTTTCCTCTTCAACAAATCAACAAGCTCAATCTACTCCTCAATCCTTTGATCCCCTTGCTGATCTTCTTGGCTTGACTTCTAATGCTCCATCTCAACCACAAAGTAATAGATTTTTTTTTTATACTTCTATATTATATTATTTATTTATTTCTCAATTCTTTTTCCGAGCCAAAATAAAGATAATAACCCAATCAATCAACAATAAAACAGAATCTAGCGGTGGAGGACTTTTGGATGATCTTGGATTAGGCAGCCTTTCTCTTTCACATCCTACTTATGAAAAGAATGGAATTCGAATTGTCTTTGAATCTCAAATCGAACCCACAAATAACACTATTCTAAATATTAAAGCAACCTTTACTTCTCTTCTTCAATTCCCACTTACAGAATTAAATCTTCAAGTTGCTGTTCCAAAGGTAAACAATACTTTCTTAAATGAAATATTTATTTATTTATTTATTTATCGTTGTTTATTATGAATAGGCCTTGAAAATTCAAATGCAACCACCAAATTCAACTTCCCTTGCACCTTATGGAACCACTCATCAATTAATGAGAATTGCAAATCCATCAAAAGCACCTATTAAATTGAGAATCAAAGTTTCATTTGCATCTCAAGCAGGAAGAGTTGATGATATGAGCGATATTGATGGGTTCCCCCAAATGTAGAGTTCATCATCTCAAATAATAAATTAAATATTCTATTCAATCCAATTTGTATTCATTTTTATTTTTTCACTTTGTTCTCTTGAATTTTATTTTTGATTTTCAAAAAAAAAAAAAAGAAAGAAAGAAAAAAAAAAATAAATAAATAGTTGGAAATACTTCTTATTGAAACAAAATCTAGCTCAAGAAGAAAAATTAAAAAACAAATATCAAAAACAAAAACAAAATTATAAAGGAACAGCAAATTCAAGAAGGGCAGCCATAATTGCTTGGGTTTGCATTTTAACTTGGTCAAAGTTAAGTTTGTCAATTGTGTCAGTTTCCTATCAAAGAGAAAAAAAAAAAAACGTTCGTTCGTCAGGTGATGATAAAAATAAAAATAAAAATTATAAGAATAAACATACTTTATGATAATCTGGATAATCACCAGCACCACCAGCATTTTGGAAGTAACCAATTGATGGGTATCCTTGGTTAAAGAAACTAATATAATCTAAAAAACAAAGAAAATAAAAGGAAATTATGACAAGGTCAAATTCGAGAGACAAACTCCTGATTAAAGAAAAGTAATACCAGAACAACAAGAAGCGGATAATGCAACTGGCATATCTGGAACATATGTTTTACTAATTTCAAAAGATAATTCTAATAACCATTCAGTAATTGATTTATCTTTCATTCCAAGAGTGATTGGAGTTCCTGGTAATTGATAACCTAGAAATTTTGTTAAGTTTTAAATTTTAGTTTGAAATTTTAATTTAAAAAAAAGTGAACCTGTCATATCAGCATTGAAGTAGGCTAAAACTTCAGCACCTTCTGCTTTGATTTTTTTGGCATAAGCATCAGAACCGAGTAATCCCTTTAATTTAATTTATTGTTTCAAAAAGAAAAGAAACAAAAAAAAGAATTGAAAAATTTTTTTACTTGTTCTTCACCAGTCCAAACACAAATACGAATTGTATTAGAGAAAGAAAGACCATGTAATCTTAAAACTCTTGCAATTTCGACCATTCCAGCGGTTCCAGATCCATTATCACATGCTCCGGGGGCTAAGTTGATTTATATTTATATTAGAGTTTTTTTTTTTTTTTTTTTTTAAAATTTTAAAAA
>Ga0209960_1002903_pt1 | contig 15970 bp, 13 predicted proteins | sample ThiBiot_500_plan_2_FD_183947 | JGI IMG/M metagenome (GOLD analysis project Ga0209960, IMG submission 183947) | Wastewater bioreactor microbial communities from Cape Town, South Africa - Thiocy_expt_500_plan (SPAdes) | ecosystem: Engineered > Bioreactor > Thiocyanate-remediating >...
TTTTGTTTTTTTTTTTTTTTTTTTTTTTTTTTTTTTTTCCTCAAAAAGCAGAAAAAAAAGGTGCTCTCCTCTCCTCTCATATTTTATCAAAGCCCTTGTTCGTTTATTTATTTATTTATTTATTTATTTATTTATTATTATTATTATTATTAACAACCTTATCATTATATTATTATTATTATTAACAACCTTATCATTATATTATTATTATAACAACCTTATTATTATTTTATTATTGACTATTTCTTTATTATTTATTTGTTTTATCAAAGCCCTTGTTCGTTTATTTATTATTTATTATCATTTATTATTATTTATGATCATTTATTATTTGTTATTTATTATTATTATTTATTATTATTTTATTATTATAACAACCTTATTATTATTTATTATTGCCCATTTCTTTATTATTATTTATTATTTCATGATTGTTTTTTTTTTCCTTTCTGATTTTGTTTCCTTTTTTTTTAAAAAAAAAACATTTATTTAAAGATCTTTTATTTCTTGTTCAAAACAATTGTTTCTATAATTTTCTGAAAACAAATGACCAGAAGTGAAATACAAAAAAGAGATTGAGATATTTTTTGTTTTTTTGTTGAAGAGAAGTGTCAACTTGCTGATAAATTTGAATTTTATGGCATTGACAAGAAAATAATCCCAATCATGTCCCAAAAACTTATCAATATCCTCTCTATTCTCTTGAACAACAATTTTAACTGTTTTTTCTCCTTCACTTAATTTTCCCCAAGTTTTTGCCATTTTTAAGATGCTAAAATAACTATCACACTTCTCTAAAGTCAATCTCCCCTGATATCCATTGAGCTTTTTCATTTTATGGTAAATTGAATTTTTGATATCAAGAGCTACTTTTAGTTGCAAATATTTTTCATTTTGACAATAAATAAAATCTTCTTCCAATTTTTTAAATCTTTTTGTTTTGATATTGTAGAAATGTGTTGCGAAGAGAGAGTTTTGAAATTGAGGAATTGTGATTGTTTGTTCAAATAATATTTTTGGAAGAATTGTTACCTCACATTTTAAAAGTTCTATTTGGAGTTTATGTGTGTTAGAAGTCAAAAAAATAAGTTTAGAATCTTGAGGAATACGTTTAGGGAGTTTGATTCCATGACTATTTCTCCACAAAACACCTTCAACAAAATATTCACCTTCAATTGAAAATATCCTTGAAATACGAATATATTTATATTCAAAACTTTCACAATCAATTTCATAGTCTCCACCAATATATACTTCCACTTCAGTTAAAGTTTTTAATTTCAAAAATTCCATTTTGTTGACTTTTATTGAGAAAAATTTGCAAAAAATTATTTGATATATATATATTTGCGAATATTTATATGACTTGCTATATTTATATTACTTGCTATATTTAAAAATGTTGTTTGAATAAAGACTTGCGTTGTTTTTGAATAGTTAGACTTGAGTTATATGTTTGTTTGTTTGTTTGTTTCTTGCTGAGAAAAAAAAAAAAAAAAAAAAAAAAAAAAAAAAAAAAAAAAAAAAAAGGGAGATATTTATACTCAAATTTTTATTATTGATCATCCACTTGGGCAAGTGAAGAAGGGTACAACTTTCTTTGGCCTGACCTACTTTGAAATGTACGATCATCAAAATGTTTCAAAAAGTAAGTGAGTTTCAAGGATTTGATGTTGATTGTTGCTTGATTGATTGTTTGTTTGTCCCAAATTTTTTGTTTTCTTGGTTCTTGAATTGTTTCCAAATATTTAATTGATCATCAAAGTTGAAAAATTGAAGAATTATAATTTGGAAATTATTTAATAGTATAATAATAATAATACAAGGATTTGAAGACTGGCAAAATTGGGTGGTATTATTTTGGAAATGTTTGAAGGATTAAGGAAGGTGTTGGTCTTGATTGTGGATCTTCTTTCCAACATTGTTGCATTATTTGTTTCAAAAGGTCAAGAGAATTATCAACTTCTTCAATTTTTAATCTTTTCCCTTCTCTATTTATTTTTATTGATTGATATTTCATTTGTTAGTTCATCACAATTTTAAAGAAAAGAAAGAAAGAAAGAAAGAAAGAAAGAAAAGAAAAAAAGAAAAAGAAACCTAATTGAGAATTCAATTTCTTCCAAAGCAGAATTATTCCAAGGAATTTGTCTTGTAATAATTTCCCAAATGATGACACCAAATGAAAATAAATCTCCTTTTTGATATCCTTTCAAATCAAGTTGGGTTTTGAATCTAACTGAATTAAAAATTTCTGGTGATGCATATTGGGGTGATATCCCTGATTATTTGATGTCGTTAACTTATCAAGGAAGAAAAATTAAGAAATAAAGAAAATAAAGAAAAAGAAACCAAAAGGAGCAGTTTGAATATTTTTGTTTGTCACAGCCAATCCAAAATCACAAATTACAGCTCGAATATCTTTTTGTTCATTTGTTTGTCCTCTTTCAATCAAAATCTATTTCATTCAAATGATTCATTCATTTTTTTTCCCAAGATTGAGAAAATCAATATCAATAATAATAATAATAATTTGCTTACATTTTTTGTTTTTAAATCTCGATGAGCAATTCCAATTTGATGAATTCTTTCAACTCCTTTAATAATACAAAGACATAATTCAATCATTCTACTTGCTTCAATTTCTAAATTGTGATTAAAATTTCTTTTTAGTACTACATTCACAAAATAAACAATCAAACAATATTTGACCTTCATTTGGATCATGTAAAAGTGAAAATAAATCTCTTTCATAAAGTTTTGTTAAAATACATCTTGGTTCTTCACAATATCCAATTAATTGAACAATATTTGAGTGGAATGATAATGACCTTGTTTGTTTTTTTTTTGTGAGTTACAAAAAAGTTAGAAAAAGAAAGAAAAGAAAATAAATGACGAATACCATGTAATTGAAATTTCATTCAAAAAATTTTGGTTTTCTTCCTCATTTTTTTCTATGATCATAAAAAAAAATTGGATACTATTTTTGAAAACAAATTTTCAAATTGAAATTACGATTTAAAATTTTGACAACACCAAGTCCAGTTTTGAACATATCTTTAGTTTCTTCATTTAAAATACGACAAATTGATAAACTTCCTGATCCTCCTTTTCCAATTTCTTTTTCAATTCGAAAATCCAATCCAAAATTTAACATTAAAAATGCTGGGAATGATTCAAATTCTATTTTATTTCATTTTATTATTATTGATTTACTAAAAGAATCAAATAAAAATATCAAGAGAAATGAAAAAAAAAAAAATTAAAAAAATAAAACAAAACCAATTCCAGTATTTAACAATGTATTTTGACCAGGTACAGTAATTGATCTCTGACTCTCATTTGTAACTTTATCATTATTGTAAAATTTGTAAAGATTATTTATTTTTTTTAAAAAAAGCAAGAAAGAAAACCTTTTCTGGAGGAGAATCTATCTCGTTTACTCAACTCAGAAAAGTGAATATCCCTTTTTTCCTAATGACATTCGAAATAAAAAGTTGGTTAACAAAAGAAATAGAGAAAAAGAAAAGAAAAAGAAAAAAAAAAACCATTGAAATTTCTGAGAACTTTTCCATTTGTTTCTTTTTTTGTCTTTTGATGAAAAGTAAGACAAGAATTGCTAATAAAATCAGGAACACCAATCCAAATGTCAATCCAACTCCAAGTCCAACTATTCATTTATTTCATTGATTTATTGTTCCTTTCAGTTCTCGAAATTGATAGCAATAAAATCAAATTAAAGAATACCTTGATTCTGAGTTTGATCTTCAGTTTCTGTGATTTTCAAGAGAAGAAAAAAAAATCAACATAAAAATAAATGAAAAAAAAGAAGAAGAAAAGGATACGAGAACAAATGGCATTGTTTGAACTAAATCCATTAGGACATTGATACACACATTCTCCTCCATACAAAGAATAATTTGGAATACATGATGAGCACATATTAACTTATTATTTTTTCAAAAAAAAATCAAATAAAAAGAAAAGAAAGAGAAAGAAGAGAAGGGAAGAATACGAGAAGAACAAGCCAAACAAACATTAGGACAAGAATCACAAGTATGAGAATCATTATTTTGATAAAAACCAATTGAACATTGATTAACACATCTTCCATTTTCAATATATAATGAATTATTACAACTTAAACAATCATTTTCTCCTCCTCCTGAACAACTTACACAACTCGAATCACATTCTTTTTTTTTTTTTTTTTCTATTATTGTTTCTCTTTTTGGTATTTTAATATTAATATTAGTTTTTGCGAGAAAAAAAAACCTTGACAAGAATTAGTTTGATTGACAACAAAGTAATTTGAAGGACAAGAATCGACACACGTTCCTTCAAGTAATACTTTTGGTTCATGACATGATAAACAGTTATTTGATAATGATCCATAACATGTTGAACAATCTGAATTACATCCTATTCAATTGTTTTGATTGAGAGTTTTTTTTTAAGAATAAAAAGAAAAGAAAACCAAAACAAGTATCATTTGAAATATATCCATTTTTAAGACATTGATCATTAGAAATACAAGTTGTTTGGTTCAAAACAAATGAATCAATACAATCTAAACATGAATTACTTTCTCCAATACAACTTAAACATGGATAACTGCAAACTATTTTAAATGATATTTAGTCATTTATTATTGAAGAATCTTCAACAAGTAAAAGAAAGAAAATCAAACTTTGACATTGGGAACCAGAAGTGAAATAACCAAAAGGACAATCATCCAAACATTCTCCATTCAATAAATATTTTGAACCTGGACATGCCATACAATCTGTTGATAATGGTCCACTACATTTTAAACAAGATTCATCACATGCTGGTTTTTGGATTTTTAATTTTTTTAAAAAAAAATGAAAGAAGAAGAAGAAAAGGAAAAAAAAAAAAGAGAGAGAGAAATTACGACGACAGAAAGTATCATCTTTATATCCAAAATTTAAGCATTCCAAAGTAGAGATACAAGATGTTGAATTCAATAATAATGGGAAATTACAACTTGAGCATTCATTTTCATTGGGACCAAAACATTCTAAACATTGGCTATTACAAGCTATTTATTTATTTGATTAATTTCTTTATATCAAGTTGAATAAAATAAAAGAAGAAAAATGAAATGAAATGAAAGAGAAGAAAAAAGGATTACATTGACAGGTATTTGAAGTGGAATTTGAATAATAACCACTTGGACAAGATTTACATTCTCCATTCAATAAATATATTCCAATTGGGCATGATATACATTGATTTCCATTTGGTCCATAACATGTCAAACATGTTGAATTACATCCTTTTTTTAAAAAATTCAATTTCATCAATAAAATTATGATGAAAAGGGAAAACCTTGACAGTCTCTATTTGAATCAATAAAACCATTTTGATTACATTGAGATTCAGAAATACAAGTTGTTCCATTTCGAATGGTTGGTGAAATACAACTCAAACATTCTCCATTTTCTGGTCCAATACATGTCAAACATGGATATTGACAGCCTAGTTGATTTTATTATTTTTCATTTATTTTTTTTATTTTGTTTTGTTTTACCAATGATAAAAAAAGGAAAAACAAAAAAAAAGAAAAGAAAAGAAAAGAAAAGTGAATTACCTTGACAAATGTGATTTGAATCAGGATAATTACCATTTGAACAATTTGATAAACATGACCCTGATTCTAATACCTTTTCACTTGGGCACGAAAGACATTTATCTTCACTTCCTCCATAACATGTTAAACAGCTATTTGGGCATTCTATTTTTAAATATTATATTTGTTGTAAGTGAATTGAAAAAATACAATGAATTACCTGTACAAGTATTTCCATCAAAGTAAGTTCCAATTTCGCAATCTGATGCACATTTGTTATTTCCTTGAAGAACATATTGTTCTTTACATCTACAAATTTGAAATTTACAACCATTAAATTGTTCCAATGTAAAAAGAAAAAAAAAAAAAAAAAAAAAAAAGAAAAAGAGAAAAAAAAATAAAATAAAAAAAAAAAAAAAAAAAAAAAAAAAAAAAAAAAAAAAAAAAAAAAAAAAAAAAAAAAATAAAAAAAAAAAAAAAAAAAAAAAAAAAACTGTGAATGAAGTAGATTCAGTTAAAGGATAAATTTGCTTTAGTTGTCTATCTTTATGAAGTTTTTCAAGATAGGAGATAGCCCTTTGATTGAAAAAAGAAAGATTAGTAAATTTATTATGAAGAAAAAATAAAATAAAATAAAAAAATAAAAAAACAAAAAAATTAATACTGATAATCAAGAGAACAACAAAGCTTAATAACTTCAATTTTAACAAGTTGATAAGAATCATTTTTAAGTTGAAATGTTGAGTGAATAAGTTCAAGAGCATCAAAAGCAAATTTTGACTTTAAAATAAAAGGAATACAGAGATTTATCCCTTGACAAACTAATCTTTTTGAAACAGAATCTTTGTCTTTCAACATTTTACAAAGTAAAGTAATTTGATCCTTAATATTTAAATATGGTATTAAAGTTTCATTTTCAGTTGACTCTTGAGTTGAAAGAAGAAGATTGATATCATGGAGTAATTTTCCTTTCACTTCAAGATTACTATTTTTATCATCAATGTATTTACTATTCATAAATCCAGAAAGAAATGAGGCAATTAAAATAGCAACATTTCCCCTTATAATTGGATCTGAGTGGTTTTGAAGAGTAGTAACGATATGAGATAAAAGAAGTTGTGAATTATTGATTTCATCTTGAGTTGATGGGGAGTGTGAATAAGCAATTGAAGGACATTGAGAGAAAATTGTTGAGAGACAATTAAGGCATAGAGTTTTAATTGTAACCAAGGACTTCGGATTTAATAAAAGTGTGATTATTGAATTTCCTAAAATTGAATAGAACTCGAACAAAAAGAAAGAAGATTTGGATGAAGGTAACTTATTGATTAAAGAGAGTAAAGTGACACATGTTTCAAGAGTTGCAACAGAAGAGAGAGGAGAAATTGTAAGGGGATGAAGAAAATGTGAGAGGAAATTTGAAAAAAATTCTGGAGAAACAGTTGTAAATTGATGAATGAGTGATTGTGAACAAAATTCAAGAATTTGTCTAATTCCTAGCATTGATCCAATTTGTAATGAAAAAGAATTTGATTCTTTTGATAAACTCATCGTAGTTGCTAAAGTAAAAATAAATATCCAAGGGATTTGATTTGAAGTTGAAGGTGAGTTTTCACTTTTAATTTCTTCTAAATCCTCAAAATTTTCATCTGGAATAATTGATTTGTTAATACTTTCATCTAAAATATCAAAATATTCAGTTCGTTCTTGTCCTGGTGAAATTGGAGTTTTTGTTGATGTTATTGGAGTTGATGGTAATGGTGAGGTTGGTGAAGTTGGTTCTTTTGTTGATTTAGTTTTTGATTGAATATCTAATTGAAATGTAATTGCGGCTAAAGCTAAACATGTTGTTCTTTGACAAACGGCATTTAAATTTGGTTTTTTTAAATGTTTCATTAACATTTGAGCAAATGAATACATCACTTGAAAATCAAGTGCAAAACAAAGCCATGTTATAATATTTACAATTTCTTCACAAAGTGTTTCCTTTTTATTGTATTTTGTTTTTATTTTTATTTTGATTTTGATTCAATATATTTTGACCATACGAAATTTTTCTTCAAAAAAAAAAAGAAAACCTGTAAAGAAAGATTCTCAGTATTTCTAATGAAAGATTCTAGAACTGGGATTGTAAGTTCAGCAAGTTGTTTCCTTTTAGTTCCTTTAGTTAAATGACAAATCTCTGAGAATTTGATTAAAGCTGCACGAGTACCACGAGAAGATTTTGGATTCTAAAATTTATTTATTTATTTATTTAAATAAAAACAAAATAGATGAAAAATTAGATTTTTTAAAAAAGAAAATCAACCTTAATTTCTTTATATAATTCTGCTTGGAGTGTCCATAAATGAGAATCTTGAAAAACCTATGCATAAAAAATAAAATAACAATTTTTTAAAAAATATTTTTTAAAATTTAATTTTCAAGTAAAATAAATAAATAAAACTAAAATCAAAACCTTAACAATTGTATTCAAACACTCTTGCGCCAAAATCCTTACCGACGAGTCAACATCATCATGAGCTCTCAACAACGCAGAAATCGAAACCGCAAAAAACTTTTGAAAATCCTTATTCTTCTTATTCTCCTCTCCACAAACAAACTCAACCACAACACGACAAGCATTCAATCTCTCACTTATTCCAGACTGACCAGGCAAGCTACTCCCTCCACTTTCCTTCGGTGCATTTGTAAGCGTGTCAAATGCTCTAACTAACTTATCCGACATTTGGATTTTTTGATTATATGTATCTATCTATCCAGATTTTTTTTAAACTGTTCCAGAGTTAAAATATTACAATTTGATGGATAGATAGATGGGAATAGAATCCTTTTAAAAAACAAAACAGAGTGCAATTTGATTGTAAAATAGACAAAATCAAGAACCAAAATTCAGTTTTTTTTTTTTTTTTTTTGAATTATCCGCCATGTTTATTTATTTTTTTCATTGTTTTTTCTTGTTTTGTTTGTTTATGTGATAACTGTTGGTGAAGTTCTTCCAGTTTTTTCTTGAAGGTTGGTGATTTGTAAAGCGATTTGGACTAATGGTTTCAATGCCTCCTAAAAGAAATAAAATGAGTTCAATATTTAAGTTCATAATTGAATCAAATTGATAATAAAATCAATTAATTGGTAATGATGAAAAGAAAATTACAAGAAATGAAAGAAATCAAAAATAGAACGAAATCAAAAATAGTCAATAAAAAATTGGTAAAGAAAGTTTACTTGAGGATCAGTATTTGTTTTGGCAGGATCTTGTTCATATTTTTCAGCATAAAGTCTGATTGTTGCACCAACACTTCCTGTTCCTGAAAGTCTAACAATAAATCTTGATCCATCTTCAAATAATACTCTCAATCCTTGTTTTTTTGAAACACTTGAATCAATTGGATCCACATATTCAAAATCATCATTTTTTACAACTTTAAATGTTTCTCCTCCTGATGAAAATTCTTTTCCAATTAATTCTCCTTTTGTTGCTTGATCACGAAGTTGTTGCATCATTTCTCCTGCTTTTACACCATCAACTTCTTCATAATCGTATCTTAAGATTGGAAAAATGAAAGAAGTTTATCAAATAAAATAAATAAAATAAAATAAAATCAAGTAAAATAAAATAAAAACCTTGTAAAATAATTTCTACCAAACTCTGTAAAGTGATTTTGAAGAACTTGAGAAATAGGTTTAAATTTACCATCTTGTGAATCTGAAATAATTGACATCCAAGCTAAATGAAATGGAAAAAAACCATTACTTTCTTTTTTTTTTTTGAAAAAAAAAAAGGATTCGATAATAACCTAAAACTGCCCAAAGACCATCCTTTTCACGGATATGATCTGAACCTGTTCCAAAACTCTCTTCACCACAAATTGACAATCTATTAGCATCCATTAAATTGCCAAAAAATTTCCATCCAGTTGGAACTTCAAAAATTTCAAATCCTTTCTTGTTTGCTACCCTTTATTTTTATGATTTAGTTTAGTTGAAAAAATCAAGAAAAAAAAAAAAAAGAAAAACCTATCAAGAGCAGCACTTGTTGGCATACTACGAGCAAGTCCTTTAATTCCGGTTTTTTTAAAATAAGGAATACATAAAGCATTTGCAGCAATGACTAAGAAGAAAAAAAAAATAAAGATATTGGATTGATTCGAATTTTAAAAATCAATTAGAAATTACTTGCAACGGAATCAGAAGGATTAACAAAGGCATCTTTTGAGATAATCATATTTCTATCACCATCACCATCAAATGCTGCAGCAAAGTCAATTGATTCTTTATTTACTCTTTCAACTAAATCGTGAGCATAAGTCAAGTTTGGATCTGGATGACCATCTACAATGTATTTGTCATATCAATTTTTTTCACCAAAATGTTTCAAAAAATAAAATAAAATAAAATAAAATCAATAAAATTAAATACCATTAAAATCTTCTGAGGGAGTGGTGTTCATTAAACATGTTTCTGGAAGTCCTAATTCCTCAACAAAGATTTTTCTAACATATGGTCCAGTAACTAAAAAAATTGAAGAAAAATTAAATCAAAAACAAGATTGAAAAAAATAAAAATAGTTTAATTTACCTCCACTCATGGAATCAAAGAGCATTTTACTTGAATTGTTTTTTACATATTGTTTTAATCTCTCGAAATCAAAGATTTCTTTCATTAAGTCAACATAATCTGAAACTGAGTCAATAATTTCAATTGAAAAATCACCAAATGAAAGTTTTCCAAGTTTTGAAAGGTCAATCTATTTTATTGGTTATTCAAAATTTTGAAAAAATAAAGAAATAAACAAATAAAATATTACATCTGGAATAGTTGACATTTTGTAATGTTTAATTGTTTTTGTATTTTCAAAAATTTTATTTGTAATTCCTTCTGGTGCAGGTCCTTTTTTCAGAAAAAAAAAAAAAAGATATTTAAAATCGAAAGAAAAAAAATGACAAAATTTGCAATATACCTCCATTTGATGTGTTATATTTAATTCCAAAATCATTTTTGGGACCTCCTGGATTATGACTAGCAGTCAAAATAATACCTCCAGAAGCTTTACGTTTTCTAATCACACAAGAAATTGAAGGAGTTGACATGAGTCCATTTTGTGCAATAATTAAATGTTTGACCTTTATGGAGAGGAAAGAAAAGTAATTGTTAATTAAAGACTGAATTGAAATTCAAATAAAACAAAAAAAAGAAACATTATTAGCTGAAGCAATTTTGATAATAAGTTGAACAGCAGTTTTCATAAAATATCTTCCATCACCACCAACAACAATTGTTTCTGTATAATTGTTTTAAGATATTTTTTCCGAACAAACAAAGAATCTATAATGCAAGAACAAAAAAATTCATTAAAAGAAACCTCTTTCAGATTCTGGAATAGCATCAAAAATTGCTTGAATAAAATTTTCAGTATAATTCTTTTGTTGAAAAACTGTAACTTTCTTTCTCAAACCACTTGTTCCTAGAATATAAATAAGTAAAATATTGAGATCTTTTTAGAGCAGCTAGAGAAATTAAACTCAACAAACTCAAAACATTTTTCAATTGAAATACAATGAAATAAAATAAGTTATGCATGAAAGTATTGAACTTCAAGCCTCAAACCCTTCCTTTACATTTTACTTTTACATTTTACATTTTACATAGAGTTATTCTTTGTAAAGTCCAATGGAACGCAATATTACAAAAATTATAAAACAATAAAACTTTAAAAAAACAAATGAAAGAGTAACATTCTGCAATGAAGAATAGAAGTTATAAAAATAAATGAATAGAGTTGCAAATTGGAAATAGAAATAGAAAAATAGAATTGAAATGAACCAGGAAGTTGTCCTTCGAATGGAGTTGTCTCTACAGTTTTGCAGTCAATGCCTTCACCCAAAAATACCATTCCTTCCTTCTAATTTTTTTTGTTTCTCACACACCTTATTTTGATGCTGGTGATGCACAACAGAACAACATCATATCCTTTGTAAACATCACTCTATGATTCTTCAACTCTTCAATAAAATAAAATCAAATATATTGAAATTGTGATATGTTGGATCAGCTTATTTACAGTTTAATGTTTTATTTGTGATTATTTTAATTTCTTTATTGATCTCATTAGTTGATTTGATTTCATAAAATCTTTGTTATTTTGCACCTTGAAGGATCTTATTAACAAAGACTTCTTCTGTATCATGATTCTTCTTTTGAATTTCGAATAATATCTTTTACATCCAAAATCTGAAATTTCTATTCTTGTGAATCTTTTTTTTTCCTATATTGACAATGATACAAAAGAAGTCTTTGTTAATAGTTGAAACTTTAAAGTGAAAAGAAAAGAAATAGAAGAAGAAATATTACTTCATTCCTAAATTGATTACAAATTTTTAACAAAATACAATCTATCAATTTCTTTTTGAAAACAATTTCATCTTTTAAGATTGATAAAATTTGGAGAACATTCGAGGATTTTTCTTGAAGAGATATGATTTAAAAGGTTGAGAAGGAAGATGTTGAAGGATATGATGAATATAAGTGATATCAGAGAAATAAGTTTCACACCATTCAAGTTGTCGTGGCATTAATAAATTGAAGATTGATTTATAGTTTTCAACTAAATTTAGTATTTCTTGTTTAAAGAGTTCCACATTCATGAAAGATCTTTGGGTATCTACACTATTTAATTGATATCTTGGAAATGAAAGAGCTCCATCAGCATAAATATGATCCGATATCATTGCAGTTCTTGCCATACATGCATCATGAATTCGATAAGGTTGTGAACCTGAAATTCCTGAAAGGTTGATCATAAAATAACTTTCACCAAGAAATTTTAAATAAACAATTCCATCATATATATCTTTTCCTTCCAATCTATCTGACTTATATCGATGTGTTTTATTTTGTGAATACTGTTCAATGATATCTAAATCAAATATCTTTCGATCTGGAATTATTTTTAATAATTCTCGATATACTTTATCTCTTGCTGCTCCAAATTCAAAGACTGTATGAAAAGATTGAGTTGTGAGAACTACTTTTTTTTCCTCGATTGAATATCTAAGATCATATAATGGAAGATCCTTTTTCAATACTAATGGGAAATATTTATGTTTAGTACTTAAATAATATTCTCTAGTTTTGCCTTCATACCAGGTTCCAAAAAATTTTGGGGCTTGAGGAAAAGTGTCATCCGTTTTCATAATTTCTAAAATTTCTGTAGAAAGTGAAGTTTTGACGCAGATATCATGGACATTAACAATTTCTTCGGATGGTATAGTTGAATCATCACGAACATCAATTAGAAATGAAGTAATGTTTCTCTCCTTACAACGATTTTGATCAGAAAGTAAACAAACATATCCAAAAAAAATAAAATCATATCCATTTACAGTTGTATCAATTTTATGAGGAATGTCGTTGGCTTTCAATGAATTTGTAAAAGGTCCAAGCCTATGAGCAGATACTGGAGATGATCTTAAAAGAATGAAAAGTTTTGGATCTTTGTCATAAGAATATCTATCTTGAGGATTTTCACTTCCACTTTGAACTTGATTAAAATTTGAAGAAAGGAAAATAATAATTATCACCAAAATTAGAAGTAATAGCAACCATAATTTCTTTGGAGAAAATTCAAAGCTTTTTGATTCCATCTTTTCATCTTTTAATGATTCTATGTCTCCAGAAGAAGGTTTATTTGATTGAGGTTGAGATTGAGAGTAAAGGAAATACATGATTGTTGCAATAATGACAATAAAACTTCCAAAAAAATTGGTGACATTCAAATTGAAAGAAAAGTAAAGGGAACTAAAGAATAATAAAACAACAGTAGTAATTGCAGAAGCGAGGGTCTTAATAATAGCATCAGCATATTTATAAACAGCAGTAACAGCTAATCCAATTAAAGAATTTCCTACTAAAACTCCAATAGCACCTACACTTGTATACCCTTCAAAAAAATTGGGAGTTGTTTCAGGAGCAATCAAATATTTTGAAATTAAGAATCCAATCAAATTAAGAAATATTCCAAAGAAATAAAGAATCATATTCTGTTCATGTAATGAGAGCTCAAAAGTTTTCAGTTGTTTTTCATTCCATACTCCACAAAATGATGTTAAAGAGACAGAGAAGAGAATAACTAAATAAACATCCATAGAAAACAATGGATGCTCAGCACAAACGTCATATTGAACAATCACAAGTCCACTTATTTGAAAAGCAATTGCTAACCATTGAAGTGTTGAAATAGATCTCTTCATCCATAATCTCCAAATGATTGCCGAAATAAAACTTGATCCAGCTTTCAAAAGATTAATCGAAGCAGGATCCGCTTTCAAAAATAAATAAAACGCAATCTGGTTATTAATAAAATACATCACACTTAAAAACATAATACTTGAAAACACTTGCTTCGTTTTAGCTAAACTTAAAAAACTCCAAAATTTGCTTCTCTCCTGAACTTCACGGAAATGGAACATTGAACTTAAACAGAACTTAATAAACTCTGCGATGGTTAATGCAGATAAAGGAGAGTAAGAGTAAGCACCATTTGAGTTGATTGAGACTTTATAAATGATCCCAATGAAGCTTTGAATAACGATCAGGGCAATGAAGGAAATCAACCCCAAGCCATTTTTAACGACCATTTCCCTTTTTTTTTTTTTTTTTTTTTTTTTTTTTTTTTTTTTTTTTTTCCTTTTTTTCCTTTTTTGAAAAAAAAAAACATGAATCATGAAAAATCAAGCTCAAAATTTGAATACGAAAACAACAGCCTTTTTCAAATAATAATGACAATCAATTTTTTTTGAATGAGTTTTAATGAGTTTTAACAAGTTTTAATGAGTTTGTTTGAATTTTGTATTTGTCTTTATTTTTTGGGACAGAGGTGCATTTTTGAACAGACCAAAAAAACCAATGACTCAGACAAAAAACTTCAAGAACCTTGAGTCAGACTACATCTTGAGATATCAAAAGATATTTGATATTTATTGCAACATAAAACATCTTGAGATCTATGAAAGTCCTTACCAAACAAATCTCATCCAAAAAAAAAAAAAACTAAAACTCTCAAACATCTAGTCTTTGGTTTATCGGGCTTTTGGATATTCGATTTTGAAAAAAAAAAAAATGAAGTTCATTGACTTTAAAAGTTTTCAAACATCAAGTCTTTGATATCTATCAATCTTTTTTTTTTCCGAATATTAAACTTTTGTCTTCGATTCATTTGGCATCAAAAAAGAGATTCAAAAGAATCAGTTTTATGAGTTTCTTGTCTGAATTTATTTCTATTGATAATTTCAAAAACCTGTTGTTTTTTCAAAATTTTGTCGATCTAAATTAAGAGGTGTTTCTAAATATTTACAATCATCTCAAGATGATCAGTTTAAAAATTGAGGGGTTCTGATTTTGGAAATGTTTGAAGGATTAAGGAAGGTATTGGTCTTAATTGTGGATCTTCTTTCCAACATTGTTGCATTATTTGTTTCAAAAATTCAAGAGAATTATCAATTTCTTCAATTTTTAATCCTTTCCCTTCTCTATTGGTTTTTTGTTAATTGGTTTTTTTGTTTGTTTGATCTTTGAATCATAATTTTAAAAAAAAGAAAGAAAGAAAAAAGAAAAGAAAAGAAAACCTAATTGAGAATTCGATTTCTTCCAAAGCAGAATTATTCCAAGGAATTTGTCTATGAATAATTTCCCAAATAATAACACCAAATGAAAATAAATCTCCTTTTTGATATCCTTTCAAATCAAGTTGGGTTTTGAATCGAACTGAATTGAATACTTCTGGTGAGGCATATTGGGGTGATATTCCTGTATTATGATTATTATCATTTTGGTGTTATTAATTTTAATCAAGAACAGAAAGAAATAAAGCAAAAAAAGAAACCAAAAGGAGCAGTTTGAATATTTTTAGTTGTCACAGCTAATCCAAAATCACAAATTACTGCTCGAATATCTTTTTGTTCATTTGTTTGTCCTCTTTCAATTAATATCTATTTCATTCAAATGATTCATTGATTTAATCAATATCAATATCAATATCAATTAAAAATAATAATAAATTGTGTTACATTTTTTGATTTTAAATCTCTATGAGCAATTCCAATTTGATGAATTCTTTCAATTCCTTTAATAATACAAAAACATAATTCAATCATTCTACTTGCTTCAATTTCTAAATTGCCGTTAAAATTTCTTTTTAGTACGACCACAAAATAAACCAAAAAGTTTACCTTCATTTTGATCATGTAAAAGTGAAAATAAATCTCTTTCATAAAGTTTTGTTAAAATACATCTTGGTTCTTCACAATATCCAATTAATTGAACAATATTTGAGTGGAATGATAATGACCTTGTTTTTTTTTTTTTTTTGCGAGTTACAAAAAA